>Ga0315336_1004285_pt1 | contig 17208 bp, 14 predicted proteins | sample ASW5metaG_FD_204512 | JGI IMG/M metagenome (GOLD analysis project Ga0315336, IMG submission 204512) | Ammonia-oxidizing marine archaeal communities from Monterey Bay, California, United States - ASW #5 | ecosystem: Environmental > Aquatic > Marine > Intertidal zone | place: USA: California... | reverse complement strand
CTCTCTCGCTCCGCCGCGCTGTACTTCGTGGGGAGTCGCCGGTCCGGTTTCGATGCTTCGGTTGTCATACACCCGGTCTATCATCGCGGCCCCAGACTGCATAGCTGGTGAATCACCGGACGCTTACGTTTTGTTAATGACCAATGACGAAATACCCAATGGCCAGAGAAGCCCGAATGTCGAAATCCGAAACCGATTGGCTGCTGGGTTCGCTCCGTTGCTATGAGTCCTTGGATTACTCCCTGCAACGAAGCGAACATCGAAAACCGCAGGCGGGAGCCGAACTTGTTTGAGAGACCGTCGAAATCGGTTGACGATAGCGGCGACGATAGCGGACCACGAGGGGGAAGAAATCGTCCACCGCCATCGTGGTCCGATCTCTCATACCTACGAAAAATCTGATGAAGTCTGCGAACATCGAAGTGTCCTGTTCCTTCAATGTTCGATGTTCAAATTCAGATAGATTGAAAATATCCGGCCAATCAATCCGAAAACCGAAAACCGAACACCGCGGCCGGAGACCCCACTGAAATACCAAACCTGCTCCTTGCCTTGAGGTATTCGAGTCTAGAAGAGCTTACGTCCCCTCCCGCGACCCGCGACCCTCCTACCAATCCATCGAAAAGCTCAGAAACACGTTGTCGCCTTCCAGCCGGTTCTCGGCGTGGAACTCGTGCAGCCACTTGGCGATGAAGGTGACGTCCTGTTTGCCGAATTTCGTGGCCCACAGCACGGCGGGGCCGATGCCGGCTGCTTGCGCCTTGAAGTCGCCGAGGACTGCGCCCGAGCCGCTGTCGCCGTTGATCTGGTCCATGTAGAAGCCCTCCACGCCCAGGGCAAAGGTCTCGGAGAACCACTGGTTGGCGATGTAGTCGACGTGGAGTTCCTGCCCGGTCTGATAATCGGTGTCCTCGTTCTCCGTGTTGTAGAGCCAGCCCAGGTTGACGGAATAGTCCTGCCCGGTCTCGCCGTTGAAATAGGTCACCGCGACATTCGAATCGAAGCTCCAGTAGTTGAGCCCGGCATTGACGAGGTTGTTGGTGCTGTAGTCGCCAGTCGGCGACACGATGAACTGCGCGAAGGAGGCGTTCAGGTTTCCATGATTCCAGTAAAGCAGGATCGGGATCCAGACGAGGTCGCCCAACCCCGCAGCATCATCCTCTACGCCCCGGGTCATTCCGCGGGTTCCGAGATCCGCCTCGAGTTCCACGTATACCAGGGGAATGAACACCCCGAACGCGTACTGACCGCCCAGAAACTGCACCTCCGGCTTGTAGACCAGTGTCGTGAAGTTCATGAAAAAGGTCAGGTCCATGTCGAATACGGACCGGCCGGACCGTACGGACTGCTCCGTGTCGGCGCCGTAGTAGTAAAGATCGTTGCGTAGGGTCAGTTTGCCGGCCGGCTCCAGGGCCATTCCGAAATCGCCGTATGTGCCCGGGATGTAGTTGCTGTATCCCCCTTCTGCCGCGTGACCAGCGGGCACGGGTAGGACCGCAAGTGTCAGGAACGAACAAAAGGCGCTGGTTGCAAATCCTCTCCGAATGTTCATGGCTCTTGCACTCTCCTGCTTTAGCCCTTCCCAGGTTGTGAAACTTCCTCCAATCAGGTCGATTGCGAGTTTGAATTCTAACCTGACGCAACTTGTTCAATTATCCAGATTGCGTCAAGATCACAGAGCAGACCCGACGATGCAAACTGAACCGGATGACGACTACGGATAACGAGTGGGGGATTTTCACTCGAACACCCCCGTCAGTCGGAGCCTGGTTTTGTATTGAAGGTATTCGTCGCGGCCGATAGAATCCATCAACCCAAATAAAGGAGAACCATGTACCGACGCATTATCACTCTAACCCTGTCCGCCCTTATCGTTTCCGCTTTGTCATTGGTGGAAACGCAGGCAAAACCCTCCCCGTCGGCTCCCATCGAGCAGCTGGCCAAGAAGTTCGGGGTATCTCCGGAACTGCTTTCCGAGTTCAAGGATAAGGGGCTTGATATGGACGATCTGGAAAACGGAATGAAAGTCGCCAAGGAGGTCGTCAAGAAAGGGGATCTCAAGATCGAGGACGCGACGGAGAAGGTGCTCACCCTGCGTGATGAAGGCAAGGAGTGGACAGATATCGCAAAAGAATTCGATGTGAGCGTACCGAAAGACATGAAGTCCAAGGCAAAACCCGCGGCCGCGGTGAAGAAAGTAAAGAACGCGAAGATACCGGGCGGCGGCCCGGTATCAAAACCGAAGTTGCGCTAGCTCGGATCGATGCGGAATCCGCATTAGGCCACTCTTTCGTACTACTATCTTCCAGAATCGATTCTGTTTGCGACAATTTTGCTTACTATGGAGGCACGGAGAAAACGGGGGATCTCTCGATTGTTTTTGGTTCACTCTTGGTGGTACTTCGTCATTCGAATTTCCAATATCGAATTTCGAGCGGCAATTTAAAAGCCCTGAGCGATACTCGTCGCAGCAGTTCAGACAAGATTATTGCATCGTGAGGGTGCAGTCTGCAGTGGAGTGGAGAAGGAGAGCGTAGAGCCCGTTTTTCGTGCCTCTTGAGCCTCTTTGTGGCAATGCCCAGCACCTTTGTCGCCGATCGGAAGTCTAGGCGACTTCCGCTACTTTACGGATGGATTACGACGTAAAAAGAACCACGATCCGAAATTTTTCTTCGTTCTCTTCGTTGCCTTCTGTTCAAAATCCGTTTTCGTGCCGCTATTTCGGAAACAGGAACTGGAACTGCAAGCGGAGCTGCCACTCCGCGGCGCCGCTGGGTCGCTCCGCATTCGCGTAAGCCTGCAGCGAAGTATTAATCGGCTGCTTACCGAGGTGGACAACTTTGCCGGCCCCCAGGCCGAAGGGAACGGTCCATTCGTTTCCACTCTCGGCCTCCCAGTTGGCGGTTATGATGGGTGCCGATGTCAGGTACCAACCGCTGGAAAAGTTGTAGTTCAGAAAATACTGGAACAGCATGAAATTGATGTTCGGATCGGCGTCAATGCCCCAGATGTTGTAGGCGGTTGCCCCCACAACCCAGGGACCGGTCATGGCGACGATGACGCCGGCCGGACCCATCGCCCAATCTTCCGTTCCGAGCCGGGGATCGCTCGCGGTTGGAAATTGAGTCACCGGCCCGAAGCCCCAGGTGATACTGCCTGAATCGAGAGGGGAAAAGAATGCCTGGTAAATCGTATCGCCCAGTCCAAACTCGCTCCCCGTTCCCGGCACGCTCTCGGGCTGATAGATGAGTGGCGCGATCACTCGATTGATGAGGTTCCAATTTTCGCCGATCTTGGTGGGAATTACCGGTTGAACGTTGAGGACGTATGACATGTCGTCATCGGGTCCCACACCGAAGTTGAAGTTGTTCTGAAGCGGGAGACTGATCAGGTTTGCGATCGGATTCTGCGTTTGTTTCGCGAGGTCAGAATCGCTCGGTCCGTCCTCGGCCGTTGCCGTGCAAATCATCAGTGCTGCCGAGAATACGCGAATGGTGTTTTTCATGAATACTTCTTCCTCATTGTAATTTGAACAGAAGGCAACGAACGGAACCAACACAGTCGACGTAGAAAAAATCTATGTTTCACTTTGTTCAGAATCGGCGCACCAGCCCGACATTCAGCCCCACACCATCCAGGTCGACCTTCGTTTCGGTGCCTACATCCTGTGCGAAGACAGAATCCGCATCTGCCTCGAGAAAGAGCCAGTTCAACTCCACGAAAAAGTCAAAGTTCCCTTTAAGCTCTACTTCGAGCCCCCCGTATATCTGGATCCCGAAATCGTCGTCCAGTTCGCCACGATTGGCCGAGAGGAAGTAGTAACCGATTCCCGCGCCGAGGTAGGGGCTCACGGAGGATTCGGTTTCGAATTGATATGCCGACGTGAATTCGATCGGCACCATATCCACGTCCGGATCCCAGAAATGCAGATAACTCAGCCGTGCATCGATGCGGACGCCGTTCTCGAATCCCCACGTGTACATGAAGCCGGGACCGGCCCCGCCCTCGACGTCGTCTGCGTATCGTAATGTCAAATACCCCTCAGCGGAATTCGCGAACGAAGCCGCGGGCGCCCATGCCAGCGCGATAGCCATGATTGCAAGCGCTTTTCTCATCACCCATCTCCTTCAGTTAACCCTATTTGGTTCGGGTTCAAGGGTACTGTTTCGCATCGTGAGTTCAATGTCTAAATTGCGGTGAACCCTTTCGCGTGGCACGGCGGCTCCGCCCCGTGTCGGAACGAGGAGAGTGACAGATGGGCGCAGGAAGAGCGGGTGCTCTTTTTCGTGCCCCTTCTTTTCTCGTCTCTTTCACCGACACGGGGCGTGACAGATTTGGAGCAGGAAGGGTGGGTGCTCCTTTTCGTGGCCTTCTTCTTCTCGTCGCTTTCACCGACACGGGGCGGAGCCGCCGTGCCACGTGGGGAGGAGAGCTTCTGCGGGATGTTGAAAACGGGAATTGGCATTTTGCCGCTGCTTCGATAGGTTTGCCGGTCATGGAGAATTGGTAATGGATTTGCGCTTCACATCCCGACAGCTCTGGCAATGGATCCGAGCGGCATCGTGCCTCATGGCTGTTTTCTACTTGCTGCCGGCCCCCTCGGATGCGGCTCTTCAAGCATCGAGGCCCGGAGAAGGTGGTGATCCGGACCGGATTTTCTTCCGCGTGTTCGTGGTCGACGTGGATGATATCAATAGCGCCGAGCAGAATTTCACCGTGAACTTCTATTACATGATGTCTTGGGTGGACCCACGGGAAAAACACGATGGGGAATTTGCAATCGTTCGGGACGTCGGAGATGTCTGGTCGCCTTTCATCCAGGTGGTCAACCAACAGAAACTCTGGCGGACTTTTCCCGAAGTGGTGGAAATTGAACCGGACGGAAGGGTGAGTTACCGCCAGAGGTATTGGGGTCAACTATCCCAACCGTTACGGCTCCAGGACTTTCCGTTCGATACCCACGACTTTGTAATCCAATTCGTAGCCGCGGGCAATCCGGAGTCCGATCTCGATTTTGTCCAACACCCCGACAAGGAGTCGGGAATCGCCGAAGTACTGTCCATCGCAGACTACAAAATCATTGATGCGGGCGTTTCCGTGAGGGGGTACCAGCCTTTGCCCGGGGAAGAGCCGATCGCGGGATTCCAATTCACAATTACCGCGGAACGCGAATCCGGCTATTACGTCATCAAGGTGATCGTCCCCCTGTTGCTGATTATCGCAATGTCCTGGGTCGTATTCTGGATCGACCCCACGGAGTCGGGCACCCAGATCGGTGTGGCAACCACCACCATGCTCACTCTCATCGCCTACCGCTTCGCCATGGGGAACGACTTGCCCCAGATCGCGTACCTGACTCGAATGGACCATTTCATTCTCGTCTCAACGGTCCTCGTGTTCGTCAGCCTGCTTGAGGTCATCATCACATCTTACCTCGCGAAAACCGGTCGTCTCCTGTCCGCCCGCTGGACCGATCGTATTGCTCGAGTCCTCGTCCCCGGCACCTTCATCTTTCTGACCCTTCGCGCATTCGTGCTGTAAACGGTTCACTCGTCACTTTCCCCGTCTCCCTAATCCAACTCCAGCGCTGCAATCTGCTGGACTGATGCGCCGGCGATGCCCCGGATGTCGCCGTACATGCCGGAGGTGTTGAGGATCACCCGTTCGATCTGTTTTTCGCGCTCCTTCCAGATTCGCTCCATCGCTCGTCGCTCCTTGTCCAACTGGGCTTTCATGCCGGTAAAAGTTTCCACGATGACCACCACCTTTTGCCGGAATTCGGGTCCCGAAAGATAGTCGTAGAGCGCTTCCATCTTTTCACCTTTGCCGGCGGAAGCTCTCTTCTCGAAAGAGATTTCCTGCAGATGCATCCGCAGCACCGAGGCGAGCCCGATCATGGAGGCGTAGTCGGTAACCCAGATGCCGTCCCGAAATCCGAAACTTTTCACGTTCGCGGGAAGGGTACTGGAAACGAGCACCGAAATGTTTGCGCGGATCATCACCGCATCGTCCTTCAGTTTCGCTGTCCACCCATCGCTCCATGCCTTGGTATTCTTCGTTTCCCATAGAATGATGCCGCAAGCCTGGCCGTCGGGTCCTTTTACATGATGGATCAGGTCCGCGCCACGAATTCCCTTCGGTACCGGCTCGACGTCGTCCGTGCGAAATGAGCTGCGCAAAATCTTTTCCAAATCGAGTTCCAGCACTTCCCCCTGCGTTTCACTCGAGCCTTGCTCCGCTCTCCGCTTTGCGTCTTCCAGCGCTTTGTGGAGATCGGTGATCATCTTGTCTTTTTCCCGATCTTTCAATCGGTGCTGCGCCGCAAACGACTCCAGTGCCTCCGTCCGAACCCTTTCTCTTTCGGTGTCGAGTTTCCGGGCGACATCCAGTTCGAGTTGCCCGCGCTGCTTCTCCAGTTCCCGTGCCTGCTTTCGAAGTTTCAGTTCCTCCCGCTGCGCGTTCTCCGCCGCTTTTTTCGATTCTTCGAGGGCGGCCTTGGTATCGCTTAACTCCACCTGGTATGTGGATCGGGCTTTCTCCGCCGCTTCCCGTTCAATCCGCTTTTTCTCCCGATCAAGGGTGGCGCGTGCTTCGGTTTCCACTTCTTCGATCAGTTGATCTCGAAGCTGGCCTTTCAGTGCCTCCGAGAGTTCGAAGGCCTTGCCGCAGTGAGGGCAGGAAATAGATCCGGATGGTGACTGGGGGTTCATGAGCCGATGGTATGCTTTTTCCGGGCAGAGCGGAAGTGGATCTTTACGAGTTCTGCGGAATGATCGCGCCTCGTACTCCGCAAATGCCACCTGGAGGGCGAAGCTTCAGCTGAGCCGGGGGCTTCATTTTTACTTGTCGCCGACAAACAATCGGGCACTCAAAGTTCAGCCCCGGTCCGGCTTGTCTCAACCGATCGGCTCAGCTGAAGCTTCGCCCTCCAGCCGATTTCGATTCCGGGGTGAAAGCGGAAGCTTACTTCGCCTTCTTACGCAGCGCCGCGATATCCTTGTCGATGAGCTTCTGCAGCTTTCGATACCGGCGGTTCCAGGCCGGGGACCGGGCAGGAATGGAATCGACCCCGATCACTGCAAGGGATTTTTCCAAGGGGCCCCGTACCGCTGCCCATCGGGACCGGAGATCGTCCCGTTGGCCCAGGGTAAAGTCCCGCTCGTAGATGCGCCGATATGCGCCCTCAATGCCGTCCACCTGGTTTTTCGAGATGCGCTGCACTATGAACCGGCTGATTGCCCACCACAGGATGGTGAGGAGCAGTCCCACGCAGATGATGATCAGCGGCAGGCGAAAATTTTCAGAATTTCTAAAGAACCAACCCAGCAGAGCCGTCACCCCGAAAATGGTGAAGGTAATCATGGCGCACACGGATCGCGCCATCAGAACGGACCGTTTAACATCCCAGCAGACCCGCACGTGCATATCAAGGCGTTCGGCCTGTTCCTTCAGTGTGCTGATCACGTTGTCGACCCGGCGGTTCATTGCACTGTTGATCTGGTGCACGACCTCCTCCCTGGCTTCATCGAATCCGGACAATTGGAGCGCCCCGTCTCCACCCGAAGTGGCCTGGTCGGCGCCGGGAACATAGGTGGTATAAACTTCCGGCATGTCCTTGGTCTGGATCACGCGTGAAAGATTCCAGCACAGCGCGCCGTAGTCCCGCGCGAAGTCCCGGATGCTGGAGAAGATGTCCGCCTTGTTCATCAGGATCAAGGTCTTGTTTTCCAATCCCGACAAGCCCTGGGTGAACGCGGATATCGTTTCCCCGGTTGTTCCCGGTTTTTCCGGATCGAGGAAAAAGAGTACCAGGTCGGCGGATTCCCCGAAGGTGCGCACCGCGGACATGAAGTCGTATCCGCGTTCCTGCGCCGTGGTTGCCGCGTCGATCATGCCGGGACTGTCGACCAGCGTCATTCTTTGCAGCAGCTCATGATTCAGCAGCCGCAATTTCAGCCGGGACAGGAATGCCGGCCCGAATCGGTCCAAACCGGAGAATGTGACCTCCGGACGCAGGGCGGCGGCCGCCCCGCTGGATTCACCGGGTTCCTCCGAGTAACTCAGAATCGTGAATCCGTCATCCGTGGGTGCGATACCCGTTTTCTGAACCGGTTCGTCCAGGAGGTAGTTGATAAAGGTGGATTTTCCGGAGGAATGGTTCCCCAGGAAGAGGATCGTGGGCTTACCCGCATTGACCTGGCGGGGCATGTTGATTTCCGAATGGTACCGCTGGGCGAGGGGAGTCAGTATGTCCCGGTAGTATTGCTCCGTTCGAGATTGTAGCGCATCCAGTCCGTTTTCCATGGTCTCGCAGAAACTACCCCACCTGTCTCAAATCACCAATACCAAATCACGAGCCTGCTTCCCGTTTCTCCATCCGCTTGCGGGCGTTGGCATCCAGGATCTTCTTCCGCAATCGAAGGTAATTCGGAGTTACCTCCACGAATTCGTCCTGCGCGATGAATTCAATGGATTTCTCCAGGTTCATCTGGGTCGGCGGCTCGAGGAGAATCGCCTTGTCGGTGCCCGAGGCCCGGACGTTTGTAAGCTGCTTCGTTTTCGTGGGGTTGCAGGGTAAGTCGCCGGAACGGGAGTTTTCCCCAACTACCATTCCCGGATAAACCTCTTCCTGGGGTCCTATGAAAAGGCGGCCACGCTGCTGCAGATTATCCAGGGAGTAGGCGGTTGCCTTCCCAAACTCCATCGAAACCAACGCCCCGCTCGTCCGAGTTGGAATATGTCCGACAAACGGAGCGTATTCCTTGAACATGTGGCTCATGACCCCTTCGCCGCTGCTGGCGTTGGTCAGGTAGGTCTCCATACCGATGACACCGCGGGTCGGAATAACGGCCGTCAACTTCACCCGGTCCCCCGCGTGTTCCATGTTGACGATTTCTCCTTTTCGATCGGAGAGGTATTTCATCATATCCCCGAGAATACGCTGCGGAATATCGAGCCACAGGTCCTCGATCGGCTCCAGCCGCTTTCCTTTTTCCTCGTGGTAAATCACCTCCGGACGGCTGATCAGGAGTTCGAAGCCTTCGCGGCGCATGGATTCCGCGACGACCGCTACCTGGAGGTCCCCCCGTGCCCGGATTGTAAAAACATTTGCCGAGCCGGTGTCCGCGACCTCCAGGGAAACGTTGGTGCGGGTTTCACGGGTGAGCCGTTCGCGTAAGTTGCGAGAAGTTACATATTTACCATCGCGTCCCGCCAGTGGGCCGTCATTCACGCAGAACTGCATCTGGATCGTGGGCGGATCAATCGCCACGGAAGGCAAGCGTGCCTGAGTCGGGCCGCCGGCCAGAGTTTCCCCGATGTGGACATTGTCGAATCCCGCGATGCCGACGATTTCGCCCGGTCCCGCCCGTTCTGACTCCGCGGTTTGAAGTCCGGCAAATCGAAAGATTTTTTGTGCGTCGGCAACGGAAGTTGTGCCGTTTTCATGGAGACAGTGGATGGAATCCCCCGTGGAAACGGCCCCGCCGGTCAGTTTTCCCACCGCGATGACGCCGACATAATCGTTCCAGTCGAGATTACTCACCAGCATTTCGAACGGGGAGTCGGGAACTGCCTCCGGGGGCGGGATGTGTTCAACAATTGCATCGAGCAGGGGGGACATGCTGTCGCCGGGGCGGGAGGGATCCTGCGACATGAAACCCTCCTTGGCGCTCCCGTAGAAGAACTGCGCGTTGAATTGCTGTTCACTCGCGTTCAGTTCCATCAGCAGTTCGAGCACCTGGTCGTGGACCCGGGCGGGATTTGCCATTTCCCGGTCCACCTTGTTGATCACCACGATTAACCGAAGACCGTTCTCAATCGCTTTTCTCAGTACAAACCGGGTTTGAGCCTGCGTTCCTTCCGCGGCGTCCACCAGCAGCAGGGCGCCGTCCACCATTTTCAGAATTCGCTCAACTTCTCCGCCGAAATCGGCGTGTCCGGGGGTATCGACGATGTTGATTATGGTGTCTTTCCATTCGATGGAGGCGTTCTTGGCCCGGATGGTGATTCCTTTTTCCCGCTCAAGGTCCATCGAATCCATCGCCCGCTCCTGGACCGTTTCGTTCGCCCGGAACAGGCCGGAGTCCATCATAAGCTTGTCGACAAGCGTCGTTTTCCCATGGTCAACATGGGCAATCATGGCAATATTTCGTATTCGCTGGACGGTTTGGTTCATAAAATTCGCGGGAATCTACGTTGGTAAACCGATTTTGGAAACCGTGAATGCGAGAATATAGCAAAAAAGTTAGTCCCGGTCAGGCAGCGATTGTCTGTCTACTGCCATATGGGGCAATTATTTTCGGTTTTACCGTCCTGCGGAACGCCTGGGCCGCGACCGTTCTCTATCACCTCATAGTGATGGCGGCGCTCCTGGGTCCCGGTCGCGCGAAGGTGGGGCAACTCAAGGCCGGATTCCGAATTGTTCCCGCGCTCCTGCTCTGCGCCGGCTGCGCGCTCAGCTATCCGGCGATTGTATGGTTGTGGCCGTGGCTGTCCATCCCCGGGCTCGACGTGGGGGCTGCACTTGAGGCGTACGGCATCGGTAAGACGTGGTGGATCTTTGTTCTATATATTTCAACAGTGCATCCCGTTCTCGAAGAGTTCTGGTGGCGGGGGCTGGGCCCGCGCCGGTGGTTTGCAGACGTTGCATTCGCCGGATTTCATGCCTTCCTGGTTGCCCCGTTTCTCCGGCCCGCATGGATCGTGGTAGTTCTGATTGTTCTCATCGTTGCCGCGAGGATGTGGCGGGAGACTGCTTTTCGAACCGGGGGCCTCGCGGTTCCTGTTCTGTCTCACGCAGTTGCGGATTTGTGCATTCTCCTGGCCGTTTTCACGATTGCCTCCTGATGACTTGACCCTGCATAAGATTGAGCCTAGATATTACCCCACCATGCGGTTGAAGATGACACTGTCGTTGCCTATGTCGGCCGCCTCATCGCGAGCCGCACGGCTCTCCTGCGCAATCCTCATTCCGCTTCTTTTCGCCGGCCAATCGTGGGGCAAGGATCCCGGGAATCCGGTGCTGATCGTGCCGATATCCATCCAGGTGCGGTCCGTTGACGGGGAATCTGTGAAGAGGATTTCCGGCGGCGGAATTTCACGCAACACCAACCGGTACGAGATGGAGCCTGGAGAACGAGTCGTGAACTTGCGCTATCGCGAGATCTGGCCGAACAATCCGCATGACGATCACGATGTCGCGAAGTCCAAGTGGCAGAACGTAGCGATGGATGCCCATCCCGGCGCTGTGTACCAGGTGACGCATCCCTCCTTCGGATCCTACAATGAGTCGAAGGTCTTCGCCCGGAATCCTCAATTTACGATCGAAAAGGTGGAGGAAGGTTCCGTTGAAATTGGAGCAGGGTCCGAGCCGGAGCCGGCCGATCCTCCCGGGGAGGAGATGGGCGCGCCGGAGCCGGAATCCCTCGCCACCCCGGAGGCACCTCCGGAGAAATTACCTCCTCCCGTGACCGCTCCGGCCGATATCCGGGAGTCATCTGTAGACGTCGGGGTCGGGGCGCTCGATGCCGAAGTCTCGCCTCTCGAACTCATGCAATTCTGGTGGAAACGAGCCAGTTCCGCGGAGCGCGAACGGTTTTCCGAATGGATCACGGAGCCGGAGTGAGCCGGCGCGTGGGTGTTCGTGGTCCGGGAATTGCTTGGCGCAAGGCGTGCGGATAACGATGACATTTCGATCCATCTTCGGGATGCTTCTCTTTTCTTTTGCAGCTGTATCCGCTGCCGATACCGTGGATCTGCGATTCGATTGGCCGGCCGGGGCATCGGCCCTGGTAACACTGGAAAGCACCCGGAGTCGCGGGCCGGTGGGCCGCATGTCGAAGCACACCGTTTCAGGAACATACCGGCTGGCGGTTTCCGACAGCGAGGACGGACGGCGCATCGAGTTCCAGGATGGCCGATTGGTTTCCTCTCTGGGAAATCTGGCCGGCACCGAAAAGAAGATGCATGAGTTGGTGGTGGAAGCCATGGCGAATCCGGCCGGATTCGACATTACGGCGAACGGTCGTTTCGTGCGTCTGGCGGATGTTGCGAACCTGCAGAGTCATATCCGGGACATGCTCGATTCGTTTTCGGCGGACTTGGCGCCCGATGCGCGAATCCAGTTTTCCAGCATGTTTGCCCAGATGACGGATGAGGAAGTTTTGCAGAACGGCGCCGCTGAACAGTGGCATCGGGATGTCGGATTCTGGAGCGGCGCCGGATTGGACGTGGGTGACTGGTACGAAATGGATTATACAAATCGCGTTTCCATTCTCGGAAACATGCCGCTCGCGATGAAGAAAAAGTTCAGCGTGGTTGAGCGGGTGCCGTGCAGCGAAGGTGACACCTCTACGGACTGTGTGCGGATCGAGATTACCAGCGCGGCAGGCAGCGACGAATTAAGAGCGGCGTTCGCCGAGTTCATCCGGAACATTGCAAAAGAGACGAAAACGAAACCGGAGATCAAGAAACTCTCCTTCGAACAGAGCACCGTGATCATCACCGAGCCCGCTACGTTGCGCCCTCACAAGATCGAATCGCAAAAATCCAGCACGATCCTGATGTCCGTCGCCGGCCGGGAGCAAAGCACCATCAAATCCGAACGAAACCGAAGAGCCTTCTTCTGGAGCGTGCCGTAGGCGGGGTCTTGTTTGAGAGTCCCTGCATATTGCCTTTGTCGCGAACTTCGTCGAGCCCGATTTCGACAAAGCTCGCGACGAAGTTCACGACAAAGAAAGGGACTCTCATACGTGAATAACGTGATGACGCACAGCGCCATCACAGGCCAGCCTTGTTTGTGAGTACGCCTGATTCTTCGATCCTAATCTCAATCCTAATCCCAATTTTAATCAATTAGGATTGGGATTAGGATTGGGATTAGGATTGGGATTAGGATTGGGATTCAGATAGATTGAAAAATGTGACACAGTGTCACAGGCCACCCGCTTGTTTTGAGAGTTCAGGTTTCGGGTTTCAGGGTTCAGATTTTTCGTAGGAATGAGAGATCGGACAACGATGACGGCGACGATAGCGGTGGACGATTTCGTCCCCCTCGTGGTCCGCTATCGTCGCCGCTATCGTCAACCGATTTTGACGGTCTCTCAAACAAGGAGGGACAACATGCTGGCAGATCCTGAAACCCGAAACCTGACACCTGAAACCAAATACGACTCTCATAGCTCGAAAAATCTGACCAAAGTCAGAGGCCAACCCGAAACAGGAACCCCCTTCAAGGCTCTTCGGGCATGAAGTCCGCTTGGTCCGGGGCGAGTTCTTCCGGTTCCCAGCGAGTCGCTTCTCTCATCACTTCTTCGGCGCGCCTTTTTCCCTCCGCCACCTCGGTTTTGTCGAGGATCACCTCGAGTTCCTCCTTCAATATGCGGGCGGGGTCGAAACCCTGGTTGGAGGAAAGTGTCAGCCACTTGTAGGACTCCGGATGGTCCGTATCCATTGCCGAGCTGTCGTAATACGCTTTTCCAATAAGATACTGTGCACGCGGTTCGCCCTGATCCGCCGCCTGCTGCAGCCACTTCAGGGCTTCCTCCACGTCCCTGGGGACGGAATCCCCGCGGCTGTAAATGGAACCGAGCAACATCAATGCGGGGAGGTACCCGTTTTCTCCGGACATGCGCAACCAGTGGATTGACTCGCTGGTGCTGCGATCCGTTCCGACCCCCCGGGCAAAAAAGGTCGAGAGGAGATACTGCGCGTCGGGATTGTCGCGCTCCGCTTTCTTCCGGGTATCAACGAATGCTTTGCGGTACCAGGAATCCGCGGTCGACATATTCTTGCTTGCTCCCAGGGCACCCTGTTCATAGATGGCGCCCAACGCAATCATGGCGGGAAGAAACTTTGAGGTTGCCGCCCGCTGGTACCACTCCAGCGCCTCCTTCTCATCCCGGTCGACCCCCAACCCGTTCTCGTAGGCGTTGGCCAGCATGAACTGTGCTTTGTCATAGCCGAGTTCCGCCGCGCGGTGAAGCCATCGGTACGCCTCCTCTTCGTCCTTGTCTACACCGCGACCCTGACCATACAGGACCACCAGCGCGCTCAGGGCGTCGAAATTTCCCCGGTTCGCGAGCGCCAGATATCCGTCGAGTGCCTCGCGATACCAGCGGTTCGCCTGTTCTTCGGCGCCTTCAATCTCCGGATGCGTCCGGTACCACTCTCCCAGCACATGCATCGCGGTAATGTTGTTGTAGTGGGCCGCGTGCTTCAGCGAATCCATCGCCTTCTTGTCATTCGGCGCCGTGCCCACGCCGGCGCGATACATTTGCCACAAAAGGAAGTGAGCATCCGGTTCGTGCAGGGCCGCCGCTTCCTCGATGTAGGCGAGCCCTTTTTCCATGTTGCCTTCCACGCCGGCGTCCTCGGCGAGGGCCTTCCCGAGAAGCATCAGGGCGCGTGGATACTTCCGTTCAGCCGCCTTCCTCAACCACTTCATTCCTTCTTCGGATCGGTCCCCCAGGAGTTCGGACTCGTGATATACGATGTAAAGGTCGGTTGCGGCCTGCACGCTTCCCAGTTCCGCTTCTTCCCGCAGGGAGTTGGTGGCTCGTTCGAACCAGAATTTCGCGGTGTCTTCGTCCGCCTCGATGCCCCTGCCCAGCAGGTGAATCTGGCCCATGAGCAGGCAGGCGCGGGCATATCCCGCATCCGCGGCTTTCCGGTACAACTTGTTCGCCTCCTGTTGATCCGGAGGGGTCCCCACGCCGAATTCATGAAGCTTTCCGAGTTGAAACACCGCGTCGAGGTCGCCTCCGTCGGCGGCCAACTGCATGAACTTCAGCGCCCGGGCAGGGTCCAGGCCGGTTCCGGTTCCGTCCCGAAAGCAAAAGGCGATGCTTTTCGCGGAACGCGGATTGAGTTGATCCGTGGGCTGAGTGCTGAGTGCGGCGGTTCGCTCAAACCAGGTTGCTCCCTTCTCCCGGTTCGGGTCGACTCCGCGGCCGAATTCATAGGAGCTTCCGACTTCGTAGCGGGCGGCGACGTCGTTTTCCACCGCGCTTTCCATGTACAAGCGAAACCCGACCCGGGGATCGTACGGAACGACGAGTCCCGACATGTAATGATCCGCAAGACGGGTCCGGGCCTCGGTGTTGCCTGCGACGGCCGCTGCCACCGTTTCCCGAACGGCGCGCCGGATATCGCGAGGGGTTCCGTGTCCGTAGAATAGGGCTTCCGCGATCACGAACCGAGCGTCCGCGTCACCGGCCTCCGCGGCGGTCTGAAGCTCAGAGAACCGGGATTCATCAATGACTTCCGCATGGACTCCGACGACGAAGGCAAAGCATGCGAGACGGAACCAAACTCGTAAACCGGGACAGGGCGAGGTCATTGTTGTCAGGGTCTTCATGAATACTCAGCGATAGTGGAATTTCTGGGACACGACACTAGGAAAGCCTTTATATCCGGTTTCATCCAATCAAATCCTGAAAATCAAATATCAAATATTCGATCAAGCCTATCCTTTTGAACTAAGTTCTGGGTATGTTTGTCTAAAAGTCCCATACTGAGAGTCCAGCGTAACGCTGGTGTCGATAGCGAAGGGAAGGGAATGTTGGCTCCATGAAAGGCGACTCGCGAAGAGCGTGGTGGATGAGCCGGGCCCGGCGGCTGGCCGCGCGGGTGAATTTCGGGTGGTGGCTCGACCTTTTTCTTCCCTGCCTGCTGGGACTTTCCATTGCCTTGTCCGTGGCGGTATTGATCCTGCGCCGGGGACAGCCAATCTCCCTTTCCTGGGTTCTGGCTGCGTTTGCGGCGGGGCTTTCCATGGGCGCACTCATCTGCTTTTTAATGGCGCGTCGTCACTTTTATCGGACATCCGATGGATTGGTCCGGTTGGATTCGGTTCATCGGCTTCACAATCGGCTGACGACGGCGGAAGCCGGGGTGGGGGAGTGGCCGGAACCGTTGGCGCGTTCGGGGGATGGGCTTGGCTGGCGGTGGCGCCGATTCCTGGTGCACCCGGTTGTCTCGGTAATTCTGCTGGCGGCTGCGATTCTTGTTCCCATTCGTCCGGATGAAGCGGAGGCGGCGCGGAAAATGGAAGAGCCGCTCGCCTGGGAGGAAGTGGAAGAGTGGATTGACACGCTGGCCGAGGAGGAATTCGTCGAGCCGGAACGGCTGGAATCCATTCGCGAGCAGGTACAGGAACTTCGCATGCAGCCGATGGATGAGTGGTACAGCCATAGCAGTCTCGAAGCCTCAGACAGCCTGCGGCAGCAGACTGAGCAAGCCATCCGTGAACTCGCGCGTGACATGGACTCCGCCCAGGCGGGACTCGAGGCGTTGAAGCAATTCGAGGACGCGGTGCCGTTGCAGCTGCGCGACGACTGGGAGAAGTATATGGGCGAGGCCCTGAAGGGGCTGCAGATGGGGCAACTCGCGCTGGATGCCGAATTGCTCAAAAAATTGAAGAACATAGATCCCGCGAATCTTCGCCAGTTGACGCAAGCCGAGATGGATCAGCTGATGAAAGCGTTGAAGGAGGGGAATGGGGCCTGCAAAAAATGCAGCGGGTCCGGAACCAACTCGTGCTCCGCCGCGGTCCTCGCCGAGGTCTGGTGCCAGGGGGGAATATCCCGAGGTCGCGGGGATGCGCCGATGATGTTGAAGGAGAATGAAAGCCACCTCGGATCAACCCGGATGGAAGGAATTACCAACCCCGACTTCAGCCGAGCTGCCCTGGGGGACACTCTCGCGGTCGGGGAAGGGGAACACGATATCGACGAGACGCTTTACCAGGGGCCGCAGAACGCGGGAACGATTCGCGCCGCCGGTGACGGAGGGGAGACGGTGTGGCGCGATACCCTGGCGCCGGACGAGCAGGAAGTCCTGAAGAGATATTTCAAGTAGGGGCAGATAAGGACTTCCATCCTGAAACCCGAAACCTTGTTTGAGAGTCCCTGCAAATTGCCTTTGTCGCGAGCTTTGTCGCGAACTTCGTCGAGCCCGACAAAGCTCGCGACGAAGTTCACGACAAAGAAAGGGACTCTCATAATTGAATAGCGTGATGGCGCACAGCGCCATCACAGGCCAGACTTGTTTGTGAATACTCCTGAATCTTAGATCCTAATCGCAATCCTGATCCCGGTTTAATGAAAAGCGGACGACCCAATGGTGTAAGATTTAAAGGCCAATCCAAATCGTTAACACCATAACATAGGAGGTCGTCCGATGATGAGTTTGGCATATATGGGAATG
>Ga0315336_1004284_pt1 | contig 17213 bp, 11 predicted proteins | sample ASW5metaG_FD_204512 | JGI IMG/M metagenome (GOLD analysis project Ga0315336, IMG submission 204512) | Ammonia-oxidizing marine archaeal communities from Monterey Bay, California, United States - ASW #5 | ecosystem: Environmental > Aquatic > Marine > Intertidal zone | place: USA: California... | reverse complement strand
ATCGGACGACCTCCTATGTTATGGTGTTAACGATTTGGATTGGCCTTTAAATCTTACACCATTGGGTCGTCCGCTTTTCATTAAACCGGGATTAGGATTGCGATTACGATACATGGAAAACTGTGAAACCTGAAACCTGAAACCTGAAACCTGAAACCCGAAACCCGAAACCTGAAACCAAAGAAGATGCTGACAGCTTGAAAGACCTGGCTCGACCAACGCACTGCTCACCGATAGGGATCTGCCGCATCCCGCAGTCCGTCGCCGACAAAGTTGAATGCGACAACGATGAGGATGACGGCGAGTGCCGGAATCAAGAGCCAGGGACGGAGCGCCACCGCTTCCACGTTCTGCGCATCTTGCAGAAGGACACCCCAGCTGATCGCGGGGGCGCGAAGACCGATTCCGAGAAAACTCAGCGCCGTTTCGCCCATGATCATGGAGGGGATCGCCAGGCTTGCGGAAACAATCAGGTGGCTGGCGAACGATGGCAGCATGTGGCGGAATGCCAGTCGGGACGGACCCGCGCCGTCCAGCATCGCGGCAACGACGAACTCCTCTTCGCGCAACGCAAGAAATTTGCTGCGGACGGTACGCGCGAGTCCGGTCCAACCCATGATCGAAAGAATAACAGAAATTGCGAAGTACACCTTGATGATCGACCAGTCCAGCGGCAGTGCTGCGCTCAACGCCATCCACAGTGGCAGCGTGGGAAAGCACATAAGCACTTCCGTAAAACGCTGCGTCACGTTGTCCAGCACCCCGCCGATATACCCCGTGATTCCTCCAACGAGAATTCCCAGGACGAAAGTCATGGATACGGCCAGGAGGCCGATCGACAGGGAAAGTTGGCCGCCGAAAATAATGCGCGAGTAGAGGCAGCGGCCACTTCCGTCCGTACCGAATGGAAAGAAAAACGGATTATCAGAGTCGGTTCCCAGCAGATGTCGATCCCAGGTCAGAACTCCGCAGATTTTGTACTCCGCGCCACGAACAAAGAATCGAATCTTCGCCGGATAATTCAAATCGTCCGTATACTCCCTCCGCAAGGTCTCGGTATTGAGTTTGCTCCGCTTGGGATAAACCCGGGGTGAGAAACTTCCCTCTCCATCCGTGAAATGGATCTTGGTGGGAGGCAGGAATTTGTAGTTCACGCGCCGCTCCACGGGATCGTTGACCGCGAAAAACCCTGCGAAGACTGCTACGATGTACATCAAGACGATGATATACAGACTGATGACAGCGGGCTTGTGTGCCTTGAATTTCAACCAGATCAGTTGCCATTGCGTCGCCGATGCGAGCTGATCCTTTGTTTCTTTCTTCGTAAGTACCATGGCGGATCAGGTGTAGCGGATCCTCGGATCCAACATGGCGAGAAGAATGTCCGAAATGAGGGTGCCGATGACAGTCAGGGCTGCAAGGATCATAATGATCGCACCCGCGAGTTGCATGTCCTGGTTCATAATGCCTTCCAGGAGAATCGGTCCGGTGGTGGGGATCCCGAGCACCAGCGACACAATGATTTCTCCCCCTACCAGGCCCGGCAACATCCAGCCGATGGAACAGACAAACGGATTCGCCGCCATCCGCAACGGGTACTTGAGAATAAGCCGGAGTTCCGAGAGACCCTTGGCGCGGGCAGTCGTTACATAGGGCATGCGCATTTCGTCGAGCATATTGGCCCGGATGACACGAACGCCACCGCCGATGCTGCCGAGGACGAGGATAACCAGCGGCATCCAAAGATGCGCGAGGAGATCCAGGAACTTGCCTATGCTCCATTCCGCGTCGAGATATTCATCGGAATAGAGCCCCCCCGGCATAATGTCCCACCATTGATAGGAGAGATACATCAGGACCAACGCGATTAAAAACGGGGGGATTGCCATCATAATGAAGGCAATGAAGCTGAAGGTATTGTCAAACCAGGAATACTGGCGGACTGACATGCCCAGCCCGATCGGCCAGGTGATCAGTGTTCCGATGATAAACGTGCAGAGTGAGATCAACACGGTTAGTTCGATCCTGCCCTTCAACAGCTCCCGGACAGGTTTTTTCCACACATAAGAATGTCCGAAATCACCGTGTATGAATCTCCATGCCCAGCTGAAGTATCGTTTGTATGCCGGTTGGTCCAGACCCAGCCGGGCTCGTAATGCATCCAACTCCGCCATCGATTCTTCGCGGAGATCTTCACGTTGATCTTCTATCGAGGCCAGGAAGGCGCTGGCCATATCTCCGGGCGGTAACTCGATCACGATGAATGAAATCACTGAAATGAGAATCAGCGTCGGAATCATGATGAGAATACGATGAAGGATATAGCCGAGCATGATTCAGAGTAGGGATTGAATGAGGAGAATTTCAATCGGCACAATGAGGCCCATCGGGACTATTTTCCCGGAACTTTATCTGAACCTTCATCTTCGATGTAGAGAGCGCTTGTCAGAAAAAATCCCCTGTCGCGCGGTATATTGCGCACGTTGGTCGCGTTCACCCGGAGTTGCGGTGTGAAATTGACGATTCCGACCGCGAATAGTTGTTCCGCAGCCTTGTTTTGCAGCCATTGAATTGCACTCCCCAGTTCTTCAAAGGAGCTCGCCGCCCTTGCGTTCTGCCACTGGTTCCAGCACTCCTTCATCAGGGCAGGCGGTTCCTTTCCTTTTTCGCCGTCGCTGCTGAGCCATTCCTGCCATTCATACGAGTTCCATACACTGGGGCGTACCGTGTTCATCCCGGTGGGCCATCGGCTCGGATACCCCGTGGGGTCCTGGCCGAGAAACAATTCCCACTTCCCATCACGGATCGTGTCGGAGAACCCATCCCAACCAACCAATCGTAGATTCGCCTGGAGTCCGACCTTGGGGAGTTCCTCCGCGATAATTTCGCATACCGGTGTCCATTGTGGATGGCTCACGGTCTGAAGGCTGAACGTGATTCGATTGCCGTCCGGATTCAGCCGAAATCCGTCCCTGTCTCGTTCCGTGAGCCCCACCTCATCGAGAAGACGATTGGCTTCCTCCAGATCGTGTTCAAGATACGACGTGGCCAGCCGCTCACAATACCAGGGGTGATTGGGATCGGAAATTCCGATTTGCTTTGGCTTCGTCAGCCCATTGTCGACCACCGCACTGATGATATCCCGCGGCATTTGCAGAGACATTGCGATCCGAAAGCGTCGATCATTGTTCAACTTTGCCTTGAACGGGTCCGGCGTCAGGAAGTTGAAACACAGGGTGTAACCGTTTAAATCGCCGGGTGGCGGAAGCAGATTCCAGCCAATCTTTCCTTTTTCCGCATTGCGTTTTACGAGTTCCGCGGAGTCGATCATGATCGGGGAAACACTGACGGAACCTGAGACTTTCCGCAGTTTCATTCTTTCTGCATTTCCAACCACCGTATACCTGACCTCATCCGCGTACGGGAGCTGCTGCCCCTCTGCATCGACAGCCCAATAGTACGGATTGCGCACGTACCGTACGGGGCTTGCTGGTATACCGTCCTTCACGATCCACGGGAGAAGAGAGGGGAGATCCGGATTGCTGTTCTGCGTCCTGTCCGCCCTCGCAGTGAAGAGTTGTGACCAGGTGTCCATACCCGCTTCTTCTCTTCGCGCCCGCAAGGTTTCGGAATCCGTGAAGTCGGGATGAAAATCTTTCAGATAGTGTTTGGGAAGCCCGGTTATGTCGCGCTCCAATCGCGCGATCTGGCTCAAGAATGTGAGATTGGGCACGGGGAATGTGAATCGCATCGAGTAGGTGTCGAGGAACTCGACCTGCGCCATCTGTCCTTTGATTTTCAGCAGCGCGGGCGTAATGGGGCTGAGTTCCTTGTTCAGCGCAACAGAGTCCAGCCAGAAACGAATATCATCCGTCGTGTACAGCTCGCCGTCCGACCACCTCATTCCCTTCCGCATGTAAAAGGTCCAGACACGAAAATCTGGGGAAACTTCATAGTCTTTCCAAGTCAGCGGGAGAAATTTCTCCTTTCCAGTGACCGAAGTAACTTTTTCATCATCGAAAAAGGGGACAGTGATGTCGGTGAATCCCTGGACGTTCGGCGCGTCAACTGCGTCGAACTTCAATATGCCCCCGTAGTGCCCGATCTCGTGGATCCCATAACTCCCCAACTCGACGACCAGGGGCTCTACCGGCAGCCGCTCGTTCACCGGGGGAAGCTCTCCGGCTTCCACCCGGGCCGCAAGCCCGGGCGCCTCCGTATAGGCTTGTACCCCGAAAGTCGAACCGGTGGAAAGAAGCAGAAGCGCACCACAGACGGATCCTGCCGGAAATAGAAAGTTACACATCGCCAACTGGCGAACTTTTGGGTCCGGCCTTCGGATCTCTTCTGGTATAAATCTAGCAGACATTACTTTGGACGCAGTCCGGCAACGTTTCGATTCGCGGCTTGGAATCAATCGTGAACCACTGAAAGAAGACATTAAACTCGAAATCATCGGAAGATGACAACCACCACTTTCAACATATCCGCGAACCATGGTCCGATTTGATGAAATAAGTGCTCCAGCTCCGAAGCTGGAGGAGCTTGCAGCTCGATACGCGGGTTTTCAGGCGAGAATCATCGCCGCTGACGACGCTGAAGCTTGCGTCGCGGTGATTCGGGAGTGGGACGACTGCCTGCGTGAGCTTGACTCCTGGCAGGCGCTGGTTCACCTGCGATTCAATCAGGATACAACGAATCCCGATTACAAAAAGGCGCGCGATGCGTGCGACGAAATATCGCCGAAGCTGACCGACCTGGCAGTGAAGCTCAAACGCATGATTCTTGAAAGTCCGTATTGCGAAGGTATTGCCAATGAGTTCGGCGCGACCGCCCCGGGTCTTTGGCGGGCGCATGTCACCACCTTCGATCCTGCGATCGAAAGTGATCTTGTTGCCGAAAGCCGGCTCGAAGCAGAGTATGTTGAACTCACGGCATCGGCGGAAATTCCACTCCGGGGGAGAGTCTACAACCTTGCCGAGATTCAGAAGTTCAGTCAGATGCAGGATCGCGACCTGCGACATGAAGCTCGCAAGGCCACCTGGCAATGGTTCGCCGACAATGGAGGTGCGCTGGACCGGAACTTTGACGAGTTGGTTCGTCTCCGAACGGGCATGGCCGGGAAGCTCGGGTTCGATAATTTTATCGGGCTCGGCTATCAGCGGATGTGTCGCGTAGATTACAACCGCGATGACGTAGATCGTTTCCGGTCCGCCGTGCGGGAGCATATCGTTCCTTTGGCAGGGGAGTTGCGCCGGAAACAGGCCGAACGGCTGGGATTGGACCGTGTTTGTGAATGGGATCTTGCAGTCCAGGATCTCCGCGAAAATCCCAAGCCCCTGGGCGATCACGATTGGATGTTGGACCGCGCCCAAGAGATGTTTGATGAGATGGATTCAGAGCTCGGTTCTTTCTTTCGGCTGATGCGCGACTCCCAGCTCATGGATTTGAAGAATCGCAAGGGGAAGGCGGGGGGAGGCTTCTGCACCAGCTTTCCCGGATACGGAGTTCCCTACATCTTCGCGAATTTCAATGGAACCAAAGGGGATGTCGAAGTCTTCACTCACGAAATGGGCCACGCCTACCAGGTATTTCAAAGCCGGAATCAACCGCTCATCGACTATCTCTGGCCCACCATGGAATCCTGCGAAATTCATTCCATGAGCCTTGAGTTCCTTTCCTGGCCTCATATGGAGAAGTTTTTCGGCGGCGAGGCGGAGCGATTTCGCCAAATCCATCTGTCTGAGGCACTACTGTTTTTGCCGTATGGAGCCGCCATCGATCACTTTCAGCATCTGGTCTACGAAAACCACGATGCCACCCCCTCGCAGCGCCACGGCATGTGGCTCGAAGTAGAGAAGATGTACCTGCCCGACCGTGACTATGGAGACATGGAATACCCCGCCGGGGGCGGGCGCTGGCAGCTCCAGCGGCATGTCTACCTGAATCCGTTTTATTACATAGACTATGTATTGGCGCAAACTTGCGCTCTGCAATTCTGGGCGAGATCCCGTGATGATTACGAAGATGCGCTGAAGGCCTACAATGCGCTTTGTCGCCGTGGCGGCGAATTGCCCTTCAAAGAACTGGCCGCGAGCGCGGGATTGCAAAGCCCATTCCGCTCGGACAGCCTGGAGAAGGCGGTGAGCCTGGCGCGAGCGACACTGGGCGCCAACCGGCCATAGAGCAAGGTCGGATTTCCGGGCTTGCCCGATAGAGAGCATTCAAACAGACTTCCGCCGATTCAAGTTACGGTAGCGCGAATCCCCCATGCCGAAAATTGTTGATATAGAACTGGTATTGCTCACCACGGAATTCGATGCCATGGGCACGTCCGGGCGCCGGTCCTACGGCACGGTCAGGATCTCAACCGATGATGAGCTCCGCGGCCTTGGAGAATCCTACTGCATGATCAACATGCCCCTGGCATGCCGGGAGGCCGTTGAAGTCATCAAGCCGCTGCTGCTCGGGGAAAACGCGGAGTCGTACGAAGCGCTGGTGCAGAAGGCGCATGATGTCTGCGAATATTTTGATCATAAGGGGATGGTCTATTGCGTGATAGGGGCCATCGATTGGGCGTTGCACGACCTGGCTGCCCAGCGAGCGGAGTTGCCCCTGCACAAGTTTCTGAATCCGGGATCCTCGGATTCGATCGAACTATACGCCAGCACGGGATTTGCGACCTGGTCCGTGGACACCGTAATCGAGGACTTGGAGAATTGCGGTAGAAAGGGCTTTCGCAGCGCCAAGATGCGGCCGACGACCGATTTCACGGACGTGAGCACTTCGATTCAAAGAATTCACGATGTTTTTGCCCGGCGGCCCGAAGAGATGCGGCTCGGTGTGGATCCGGGACAGCAGGTTTTTCATTTGCCGAACCGGTGGTCGATTGAGGATGCGAAACGGCTGGTGAATGAAGTCGCCGATCACCCGATCCGGTTTCTCGAGGACACTCTCCAGATCCAGGATCTCGATGGCTACGTGGAACTGCGGAAGATGGGTAAGGTTCCCATCGCCGGCGGCGAAATGTTTCACGATGTGGGCTCGTTCCGGCGTTACTTTGAAGCCGGCGCATTTGATGTAGCTCAACCCGATGCCTGCGTTCTTCCGGGGCCGAAGATGTGCCTGGAAGTCGGCGGGCTTGCATTGGACCACGGAGTCGAACTGATCATGCATGGGTGGGCAGGTCCGGTTGCACAGATGCAGAATATACATGTCGGTCTTGCCTGCGAAGCGAGCGATACGGTGGAGAACGCGATTCACATGCGTCCCCTCAGCGAGGAATTGATCCCTGATTTCATTGTTCCAACAGAAGGGCGCATTCAGGCGCCCGTGGAGCCGGGAATGGGAGTTCAACTTTCAGATGAGGTGATACAGAAATATCCGTTTCAAGGTGTATCCATGATCATTGCGTAGATAAACCCACAACCATGTGAACTGTAGTTCGTTCAGAGAGGTAGAATTTTGAAAATCGCTGTCGTCATGGCAAATCACGGCGAATTGGTCCCGCTGATCCGGGAGGGCGCCCCGCCGAACGTCGAGTTGATTGGAGCTTTTCCGCCGGAAGAAGTCCCGGACAAATCCGGAATCGATGGATGTATCGGGTACTGGTTTCCAACGGAAGAGGAGGCTCCCCGTCTTCGGTGGATACACTGCCCGAACGCAGGTTTCGACGATTTGCCGGCGCATGTTCTGCGTAGTAAGCAATGGACGTTGACGCATGGGGGAGGTACGGGTGCGGTCCCGATTGCCGAGTGGACATTGGCCTCCATGCTCTTTTTTGCCCATCGCTTCCGCACAATTCTGCAGTACGAGTCGGAGCGTACCTGGCACAAGAACCGGGCGGTAGAGTTGTCGGGTTCCGTTTTGCATGGTGCTACCGCGGGAATCATAGGATACGGCGCGATTGGTCGCCAGGTAGCGAGACTGTGCAAGGCTTTCGGGATGGAAGTCCATGCCTCCCTGGGGTCTACGGGAAAGACCCAGCGACCTACCTATCGCACGGAAGGTACGGGGGATCCTGACGGGATTCTGCCCGACTTCTGGTTTGGCATGGAGGAGTTTTTGGATGTGTTACCCCGGTGGGATTACGTCATTCTTTACGCGCGTGTAACGTCCGGAAACGAAAATCTGATCTGTGCAGAGTCTCTCCGCCGGTTCAAGCGTTCCGCCGTGCTGATTAACGCATCAAGAGGCGCCCTGATTGACGAAAATGCCCTGTCCGCAGCATTGAAGGAAGGTCTCCTGGGCGGCGCCGCTCTCGATGTCTTCAAGACGGAACCGCTGCCGGCGGACGATCCGCTGCGCGATGCGCCCAACCTGCTGCTTTCACCTCACTGTTCTCCCGAAGGCCACTGGTACCAGGGAGAAATCAGGGCCAGCATGAAAGAAGGCATCCGGAGATTTGCCGCCGGAGAGCAGCTTTTGAATGTCGTGAACGGCGAATGATAGCTTCGCGTGATGATGGATGGAAATCTATCCAGCAAGGAGTTCGAGTTTAATGACGGGCATAGATAACGTTGGCGGTGTAAAATCCATGAAGCTGCAGCGAGTTCGAATCGTTGCTTTGTATTTCTTGTTCCTTGTTTTCTCTTCTTCGAACATATCCGCATGGGGTGCGGGGAGTTGGCTTGATGAATCGAATCACGCAACGCTCGAAAACGAAACTCTCGCGGCAACTTTCCAATCCGGCTTGCTTGTAGAGTTGAAGGACCGGAAAACCCAGAGAAAACTGATTTCCGTACACCCCGGGAAATTGCCGTCTCGGATCCCGTTCTTTGGTCCCATCGCGTTGGATCTTGATGCGGCCACAGTTGTACAGAAGAAACGCCCGGGTGCCCTGTCTTGCCGCATCGATTGCGCGGATGGAACGGTGTTGGAAATGGAGTGGCTACTGGAGGATGGCAAGAGTGCAGACCTGGTTCTACGCTCCACGGCGCGCACCTCGACTCCCGTCGAGCAATTTCAAATCCCTTTCTTTGGCGCCGACATCTCGGACCACAGTTTGGTCTGGATCTCTAACTACGGCGCCTCTCACGTGCACCGAGCGCCCTGGAACGGATCGCTCGGGGATGTCGCGAATGGAATCAGCAGGAGCTATCTACAGCCGATCGTGGCTCTTTTTGAAGGGGAGGGCTCGGGTTGGTTTGTGGAAGGTCGAGAAGAAAAGATCGGCCCCGCGAATATCACAGTGCAAGGCCGTGGGGACACTGTTGACCTCTCTTTGGCGAGGGCATTTGCGATCCCGACAACGGAACCTGCCATGTTTGAGATCCGGTTTCGCGCGTACCGCGATCACTGGGAAGACGCGGTGGATCCTTACGTGCAGTGGATGGAGGAAGGGGCCGGCTTCGTTCCTCTCGAAAAGAAATCTCCCAGTTGGGTGAAAGACATCCGGGCGAGCGCGCATGTGCGAATCGGAGATTTCGATAGCCTGGATAAACTGGCGGAACGGGTGGATCCGGCCAGGACGATGATCGGCCGGATGGTCGGCTGGCGCATGCATCCCATGGACTTGGAGTATCCGGATTACCGGGTCAACGAGACTGCGAAACGTTGGTTCAGGCGGGCTCGTGAACTTGGATTCCATGTCGGCGCGCATTTCAATACGGCCGGTGTAAGCAACACCAACAAAGAGTTGCTGGAGCGTTTTCATCGCGGATTCCAGGTCACCGGAACCGATGAGGATGGAAATCCGACCTACTATGAACTCGCGGATCCGGGGCGGCACCGGTACTGCTCGACGGCTCTGAAAGACTGGCGGGAGTACTTGATAGAACAAATGCGAGAAGCGGTGGAGATTGGCGTCGACCTGATCTACATCGACGAATCAATGGCCGGTACAGGCGCGTTCTATCTCGACGGAATGACGGCGATCGAAGGCGTCATGACGCTCGAGAAAGAGATCATGGAGGCCTATCCCGGAGTGGCGGTTGAAACGGAACAGTTCAATCCGATGGCTTCGCGTCACGCAGCGTTCGCTCTCAGCCAGATGCCGTTGGGGCATCCGCTCAGCGGATACATCTTCCATCATTTCATCAATATCCTGCCGGAAGGCTACACCTCGATGCCGAGCGATGTGGACATGATGGACGCCGTACAGAGTTGGGGATTCATGATTCCCGGGGGGGGCATATCGGAGTCCTGGATGGAGATTAGTCATGCGTTCCAGGAGTACGAATTGAAACCGGACTCTCGCATGCCGCGGACGTCGTTCAGAACATTCGAGACTCATCCCAGCCACGGCATCGCGCCGGTGGACGACATCCCCATGCCGCCCGAGGGGATCCGTCTGTTCGGATATCGAGGCAAAGACGGCGTAACTGCATACTACGAGAAGCACCCGGCACGACGTGGCCTGGTCATTTATGAACCCGGCCAGGAACCGAAGTGGGTGGGAACCCGGATCACGGGCGTCAAGTCATGGCCGGGATCCCCGGTGATACAAGAGGTAACGCCCGGCATTTCCGAGGAGGTTGCGGACTGGATGATGTATGACGGCGAAATAGTCCTCGGATTGAATCCGGTTAATACGTACCGCATCGATGAAAGTAGATCGATGTCATCCGAACGTTTTCATTTGACCAGAATTCCTGACGATTTTCAACTGCATTTCGATGGGAATCTGCGAATCGCCCCCGTCCATCACTCGGAGGATCGCTCCTTTTACATAATAACGTTTACGGGAAACGGCGCGATAGATATGCGGGTGCCCGAGGATACCCTGGTGTTTCTGAATGGCGATTCCGTCCCCGTGGATCGCGAATCCGGGACGGCGAGCGCAGGAATCGCCGCAACCGTCGATCACCTGGGTGTTCTGATCGCATTCAAGAAACTGGACCGGGAACTTTCCGGTCCGTGGGGCGACTTGCCCTGGCAGACTTCGCAGTTGCAGCGCTCGTTTTATCTCGGTCAACACCGGGTGCTGGATTATTCGACCGAAGGGCCCGTCCGGAAGATGCGCGACATGAATGGATTCTACACCCATGTTTCAGGCACCGGCGTTCTCGTCGGCCGCCTGCCGGATGCGGGCAGCATTCGGCTGCAGGGAGGGTACGGGATGCGCGATGAGTCAATCATCACCGATGGCGACGCAGTGATACGAATCAACGGAAAGGAGCTACTGCGCGTGCCTGCTGGTGAGCGGCCTTACAAAGTTCACGCTTTCGATTTGGATGTCACCGGGTACGCGGGCCAATACGTTATGCTGGAGTTTCTCTCCGACGGACGGGTGCACGGGCCCACGGCCGCCGACTGGTATAACCCGTGGATCGTGGTCGATGCAGAACCGGCCGTAGAGCAGCCGACCGACCAGTTGCAGATCATTGAGGATTTGTGATGTGGTTTTCTTGTCAGTTTGGAGCGGAGAGCATAGGATGCTCCCTCACTACATGATTCGCGCCTCATTGAAGAACCGGTAACCAGCCTATGTACGAGCCCATCGAGAGCCTCCAGGAGCGGATAGAGCGAAAAGGTTTCGTAACCGGAACTTTTGTCCAGGATGTGCGATCGCCGTTCGTGATTCAGTTGGCGGCCGCGGCGGATCTGGACTACGTAATCCTGGACGGCGAGCACGGCTCGTTCAGCGAAGAATCGTTTGCCGATCTCATAAAGATGGCCCGAGCGTTGGGCCTGATGCCCTTGGTCCGTGTTATCGGGCCGGAATATTGTAATTTGTGTCCACGCCTCGATGCCGGGGCTCAGGGGCTGGTCATTCCGCGCATCCGCACCGCCGAAGAGGTGAGGAATGCGGTGTCATGCGTGACCTATCCGCCGGAAGGTGTGAGAGGCGCGGTAATGTTGAAGGGACAGTCCGACTACGTGTCGATCGACATGCCGGAATTCATCCAGCATCACAATCGGACTCCCGTCATCATCCCACAGGTGGAAACCAGGGAAGCCGTCGAGAACCTTGACGAGATCCTCGATGTTCGCGGCGTGGCCGCGGTTTTTATCGGCCCCGGAGACTTGTCGATCGCGTACGGTTGGCCCGGGCAGCGGACGCATCCTGAATTGATTTCAATCATGGAAAACGTTCTTGAGAAGGCGAATGGAAAGAACATTCCCTGTTCAATTCTCGCCGGGAATACCCGGGAAGCGGCGGCCTGGCGTGACAAAGGAATGAAAATCCTCTGCGTCGGTTCCGAAGCGTCTTTTCTTGCCGCAGCCTACAAGGGAATTACCGGCGACCTGCGGTAACCGGTTTACCCCCGGGCCTTCCGAAATTCTAATCCGGAAATTTTGCCGTCGCGGTTTGAGTCCAGGGATTCCAGGAGTGCCTGCGAAACTTTTGCGTGGGCGTTCATGAACTCGTCGTTTCCGATTTGTCCGTTCCCATCCTGGTCCGCGGCACCAAATGTGTTTGCGTCCGGCCATTCCTTTGCGTCGATTGATCCACTGTCGTCTCGATCCAGTTTTCTGAATAGCTTCTGGCGGCGTCCGGGATTGGCCATGTAGGCATTCGCAATCTCTTCGTAGGAGGTCGAGGCATTTTCGGCCATTGCCATCACTTTCTTCCCCAGCTCATCGCTGGTGACAAATCCGTCTCTGTCGGTGTCCGTCTCCATGACGAACTCCCTCATCCTCGTGGAATGCGCAATGAGAAATTCTTCCTTGTTGACGGCGCCGTTCTTGTTGATGTCGAGTTTTTCCATTTTGCGCCCTTTCGGCAGTTCTGCCGGCTCAATGGCTCCGCTGCCGTCCTTATCAAGTTTTTGGAAATACTTGAGACGGCCCGATTGTTTAGCGCCATAGCCATCGATGATTTCCTGGTAGGAGAGGCGCTGGTCCTTGTCCACGTCCATTTGTTCGAGTCTGGCCTGGACTTGCTGTGCTGACATCTTCTCAGCGATCGCGGGAGTCCATCCGGCCAACAATGCGAGTAAGGCTGTTCCTGTGAGCAGAGTACTGATTCGTGTCATTGACTACCTCCTTGATAAATGACGGGTTCATTGTGGCTGCGAACTCTCGCTCTGCCAATCGCTAGATTAAACGAAGACGGAAGAATTATATTCAAAGATTTTGCCATTTTTCGAAAAACTTCTGCTTTCCCGAGGGGAATGATCGAATTTGCGTGATCTGTCCCGTTTCATAGGACCACCGATACTCCAGCGCTGATCGACCCCGGCCCGGGTCCACCGGCCGAGAGGAAAGCAACGTTTGTGATTTGCTCTCGGTGTGCTATATATCAAGTGGCAGGGCCCGAATTATGATAGATCGCAAAACCCTTGGATATTCGTTTTTGGAATGGACCGTGATCGTGGCATTGGGTCTGGCTTTTCCTTCTTCGCTCTTCGCGGGCGCCATCGGTAATCCGAATTCCGGAAACGGGTGGAGAACGACCAGCGCGGTGTCCGTGACGGCTTCAAGCGCGAAAGTCGATCGCCCCGTGATTCGCACCATTGACGGTTCCGGAATCGATGCGTCCGGCGAGTTGCACCGGGGGAGCGCTGCCAATGGAGATCCGGGACCGTACATGTGGATGAGTGAGGCGTACACTGCGCCGGTAAGTCGCCCCGGCGCGGTGACCGGTAGCCATTGGATTCAGTTCACGTTCAATTCAGTTTATACCCTGGGGCACATGTGGATCTGGAATTACAATGAAAAGCCGAACGATTGGACGACGCAAGGCATGAAGGAAGTCACGATCGAGTACTCGGTGACCGGGAGTTCAACCCCTTCGCATTGGTTCACTGCTTATGATGGCCCGATCCTGAAGGCATCGGAGTGGCTGCCGGAGGCGTCTCCCTGGAACACACCCGTATCTCAGGTGATCGACCTGGCGGGAGTGCAGGCCCGATACGTCGTGATTACCGCCGACCTCGGCGCCGAAGCAAACTGGGCGGGCGGTGGTCCCGGTACTTTGAATTCAGGATTGAGTGAGGTCCGGTTTTTCACTTTCACAAAGCCCGATTTTAATCTCGTGGCGGTGAACGATCGCACGGGACTTGCGTTTCAAAGTTTGATGGGCGTGGTCTACCGTCCTGAGTTTTCAACCGTGCCTTCACCGTCGAATTGGACGGGATTCGGATTCACCCTGGTTGGCAACGGGACACAGATGTTCGCCTTTGACCCGGCCGGGTACTCAACGCAAAAAACGTATAGAATCGTTCAGGAGTAATACGGACCAGAGATGCACCTTTGCCGGGGTGAAACCCACGGTAAGAATCTGAAGTTTTCATGACGCTCTCCTCCCGAAACATGAGAAATATACTTCCATTCGTTCTGATTGGAACGGCCCTCACATGGGGTGCGGGTCATGCATGGTCCGGCGCCCCTCCGCCCCCGCTGACCATTGCCAGCAATGGCGTTGCGAATGCATTCGTCGTCGTGGACGGCGGCGCCGGCATTTCTGACACGAATGCTGCGGCGGAGTTGGCTTCGTTTTTAGGACAGGTTACCGGCGGATCCTTTCCGGTATATAATTCGCTGCAAGTCGGCGGTCCGAATCTTCTGGTCGGTTCAGCAGCGGCGTTGCTCGGCGACCCGGGTTTTACCCTTGCCGGTCTGGGGGAGGAAGGCATCGTGATTCGGCGGGCCGGAACGCATATGATTCTGGCTGGGGCCGGTACTCGGGGCACTCTGTACGCCGTTTATACATTTCTTGAGGATCAAGTCGGCATTCACTGGTGGGAACCCAGCGCGATGTCGGTTCCCGATATTCCCACGCTGATCATGACGGAGCCGGACCTTACATACGTACCTCCCTTCGAGTACCGCGAGACAAATCAAGGTCGACACCAACCGGGCGACTGGTCGGCACGGAACAAATACAATGGGGCGGTGCATGAACTGGAAGCGGAACATGGCAGCCGGAAATACAGCTACATCTCCATAAACAAGCACTTCGTGCATACGTACTGGACGTATCTGCCGCCGGAAGATTACTTCGCGACTCACCCGGAGTGGTTTGCTCTTTATAATGGAGTTCGTGATACGCGTGGCCTCGATGTGTTGAACATGGACATGCGGCAGGAATTCAAAGCCAATGTCCGTGCGTTCCTGCTTGCCAACCCGCATGCGACACTCGTGGACATTTCATCCATCGATGGGGGAATTACCAGCCAGGATTCGGCAAGCCAGGCAATCGTCGCTGCGGAGGGCAGCCCCGCAGGGTTGATGCTTCAGTTTGTCAACTGGATTGCGGCGGAACTGGAGACAGAGTTCCAGGGGATGATGTTCGGCGCCCTGGCCTACCAGGATACCTTCGAGGCGCCTGGAATTACTGTGCCTCGGAGCAATGTTATCGTCAGGCTTTCCAACATCCACGCCTTCTTCAGCGCTCCCATGAGCGACCCACAGAACATCTTCTTCGAAACGGAGATGTCCGCATGGCGGGCGATTTGCGATTCGCTTTATGTCTGGGATTACCCGAACGAGTTTTGTAATCCGCAGTATGCGCACCCGAACCTGAGGTTGCTGGGAACGAACATCAACTTCTTCGCGCAACACGGGGCGGACGGGGTATTTGAGGAGGGGGTAGGCCTGACGTCCATCGACTATCCCGAACTTCGCAACTGGGTTACCGGTCAGCTTCTCTGGAACCCCGACCGCGACAATCAGGAACTGATCGATACGTTTGCCAATGGATATTATGGGCCCGCGGGCCCTCACATCCTCGACGCGATCGATGTGATGGAGGATGCCCGCGAACCGAATTCCGGATACGTAGGTCCCTGCTGGCCTGTGAATGACGCCGCTTATCTGGAATTCGCTCCTGTGACTGCAGCATGGGGCCATCTACTGCTGGCGGAAGCTGCAGTGATAAACGATCCGACATTGCTTCCTCGCGTGCAGGCAGCCATGCAGACCACGATCAACGCACTGCAACTGCACGGTCGCATTGGCGACATGACGGTTCGTGCATCCAGCGAGCATCACGTGCGGCCCGCGGTTGAGACGATCAATGGATCAGGCCTTACGCCGGATGGTCTGCGGCACACGAGCCTGGGAGACGGCGCACAATACGGGAACAACGCCTGGCTGAGCGGTACACTGGCTCAAAGCCTATCGAATCCGCGCGGCGGTTCCACGCCGGGTGGACACTGGATTGAATTTGCATTCGACCAGGTACGCTCTCTCGGTGAGATGTGGATTTGGAACTATCACGAGTACATTCCCTCTATCCCTGTCGATTGGCGTGTGATGGGGGCGCGGGTGGTAATAATCGAGTACTCGCTTACCGGCTCCTCGGATGCGGGGGAGTGGAGCACTGCTTACATTGGAGAGATTCCCATGAGCCCGGCGGTTATTGAGGCGCCGGTGAGTCTCGTGGTCGACTTCGATGGGGCTATGGCAAAATATGTCATGATTACGACCTCACCCACCTCAACAAAGAATTGGAGTGGCGGGGCAAATGATGAGTCGGGCATTAGTGAAGTGCGCTTCTTCGATCACACCTTCACGACCCAGTTCATCCCCGCTATAGTACCTGATGTTTTCGAAGCAACGTTTAGTACGGACCCGAACCGGGAGTATCGTTTGGAATATACGACTGAGCTGAATCCGCCGCTCTGGATTTCCTCTGGTCCGATTATCGAAGGCACCGGCGGCCAGGTCACAGCCTACGACCCCACCGGCACTTCCAACCAAAAGCACTACCGCATAATCCTCCACTAACCAAAATCTCCCCAACTACCCAATAATCTCCAATATTAGGAATATTAGGGACAGACCCTTAATAGTTGACGTGGATGAGAGTGGGTGGTAGGGGTTTGGGATGAGGATGCGTCGGATTATTGGGGATGCGGGTGCGGCGTATCATTGTATTTCCCGTGTGGTGGACCGGCAGATGGTGCTGGGGGACGTGGAGAAGGAGAAGTTTCGCACCTTGATGCGCAAAGTGGAGGGCTTTAGCGGGGTCCGGGTGCTTACCTATGCGGTACTCTCGAATCACTTTCACATCCTGGTCCAGGTTCCGGAGCCCAAGGATTTGAGCGATGAGGCGCTGCTGCGGCGTTTGGGGTACCTCTACAGCAGTGAGTATGTGCTGGAGGTGAAGAGGCAGCTCGAAGGGTACCGCAGCGGGGGCAAGGAGGCCTCTGCGGAAAGGCTGCGGGAGAAGTACCTCTACCGGATGTATGATCTTTCCGAGTTCATGAAAACGCTCAAACAGCGCTTTACGCAGTGGTTCAACTGGAGCCGTGAGCGCCGGGGTACGCTCTGGGAGGAGCGCTTCAAGAGCGTGCTGGTGCAGCACAAGGGCGGAGCGCTCA
>Ga0315336_1004283_pt1 | contig 17220 bp, 12 predicted proteins | sample ASW5metaG_FD_204512 | JGI IMG/M metagenome (GOLD analysis project Ga0315336, IMG submission 204512) | Ammonia-oxidizing marine archaeal communities from Monterey Bay, California, United States - ASW #5 | ecosystem: Environmental > Aquatic > Marine > Intertidal zone | place: USA: California... | reverse complement strand
CGCCAGCTTCCGCCAGCACCATCGTAATCGCAGCCGTCAGCGTCGTCTTGCCGTGGTCAACGTGACCAATCGTGCCGACATTCGCGTGCGGCTTATTGCGCTCAAACTTCTCCTTCGCCATCGGAGCTCTCCGTTCTTATAAAACGTTGTTTATCGGCATGATCATCATTCAATTCAGGCGTATTTCGCCTGAACCTCCTCGGCAACTGCCTGCGGCACTTGCTGATAATGATCAAATTGCATGGTGTACTGCGCCCGACCCTGGCTCATCGAGCGCAAGGTGTTGACGTAGCCGAACATATTGGCCAGCGGCACAAATGCATTCACAACAACCGCGTTGCCGCGCATGTCCTGGCCTTGTACCTGTCCCCGACGGGACGTCAGATCGCCAATGATAGAACCGGTATATTCATCCGGTGTCACAACCTCGACGCCCATAATCGGCTCGAGCAGTTTCGGACCGGCCTTTTGAATGGCCTCACGGAAGGCCGCCCGTGCGGCGATCTCAAAGGCCAAGACGCTGGAGTCAACGTCGTGATAGGCGCCGTCGATCAATTCGGCCTTGATATCGACCATCGGGAAGCCGGCCAAAATGCCCGACGTCAAAACGCTGGCAATGCCTTTTTCCACACCGGGAATATACTCTTTGGGAACATTACCACCGACGATCTTACTGCTGAATTCAAAGCCAATTCCGGCTTCACCGGGCTGGATCACCAGCTTAATGCGGGCAAACTGCCCAGAACCACCGGTCTGTTTCTTGTGGGTGTAGTCGATTTCCGAAATCCGGGTAATCGTCTCACGGTAAGCCACCTGCGGCTGACCGATATTGGCCTCGACCTTGAACTCACGCTTCATACGATCGACGATGATGTCGAGATGAAGCTCACCCATGCCGGAAATAATGGTCTGACCGCTTTCGTCATCAGTCTTGACGCGGAAGGACGGATCCTCCTGAGCCAGACGATACAACGCGGTGCCCATCTTTTCCTGGTCGGCTTTGGTTTTCGGCTCAATGGCGATTTCAATCACCGGCTCGGGGAATTCCATCCGCTCCAAGATCACCGGTTTGGAAATGTCACACAGCGTGTCGCCGGTGGTCACTTCCTTCAGACCAGCAATGGCAACGATGTCGCCAGCAAATGCTTCCTTGATGTCTTCACGGTGATTGGAGTGCATCTGCATCATCCGGCCGACGCGCTCTTTCTTTTCCTTCACCGTATTCATGACCGAGGAACCGGCGTCCAACTTGCCGGAATAAATTCGGCAGAAGGTCAGCGAGCCGACGAACGGATCGTTCATCACCTTGAAGGCCAACATCGACAGCGGTTCGTCATCTGACGACTTGCGATCGGTTTCTTCATTAGTCTTGGGATCAATGCCCTTGATCGCCGGGACATCCACCGGGCTCGGCAGAAAATCGACGACCGCGTCCAGCAGCGGCTGCACGCCTTTGTTCTTGAATGCGGAGCCACAAAGGATCGGCACGAATTCGCCGGTAACGGTTCCGATCCGGATCAAACGCTTGAGCGTATCGACATCGGGCTCTTCGCCGTCCAAATAGGCTTCCATTACCGCTTCATCGAAATCAACGGCCTTTTCGATCATCTTCACGCGGAATTCCGCGGCGCGATCGGCAAGGTCAGCGGGAATGTCTTCTTCGTGGAACTCGGCACCGAGTGATTCCTCATCCCAGATGATGGCTTTCATCTTGATCAGGTCGACACAACCGGCAAAATCATTTTCCGCACCGACCGGCAATTGCAGGACGATCGGGTTGGCGCCAAGGCGCTCTTCAATCATTTCCACCGAGCGGTAAAAGTCAGCGCCAATCTTGTCCATCTTGTTGACGAAGATCATGCGGGGGACATTGTATTTGTCCGCCTGCCGCCAAACTGTTTCCGTCTGCGGTTCGACACCGGCATTGGCATCAAGCAGTGCAATCGCGCCATCAAGCACCCGCAGCGAGCGTTCCACTTCAATGGTAAAGTCGACGTGGCCAGGTGTGTCGATGATGTTCAAACGTTTGCCGTTCCACTGGGTCGTGGTTGCGGCCGACGTGATGGTGATACCGCGTTCTTGTTCCTGCTCCATCCAGTCCATCGTCGCGGCGCCATCATGCACCTCGCCAATTTTGTGACTGCGGCCGGAATAGTAGAGAACCCGCTCGGTTGTCGTCGTCTTGCCAGCATCAATGTGAGCCATGATGCCGAAGTTGCGGTAGTCCTCAATGTTGTTGGTGCGCGCCATGGTGGTGCCTCTGAAATCCTTGCCTTACCAGCGGTAATGCGAAAACGCGCGGTTGGCTTCCGCCATCTTGTGCGTATCTTCGCGTTTCTTTACCGCGGTACCGCGATTGTTCGATGCGTCTAGAAGTTCCCCAGACAGGCGTTCCACCATTGTTTTTTCGTTGCGTTTGCGCGCCGCAGTAATCAGCCAGCGGATCGCCAGGGCCTGACGCCGTTCTGGACGGACATCAACCGGCACCTGGTACGTCGCACCACCAACACGGCGTGAACGCACTTCGAGCTGCGGGCTGACATTTTCCAGTGCCTGCCGGAACACACCGATCGGCTCTTGCTTGGTCTTGTCTTCGACAACATCAAGCGCGCCATATACGATAGTTTCCGCGGTGGACTTTTTGCCATCACGCATGATCGAATTCATAAACTTCGTGAGTACCACGTCACCGAATTTCGGATCGGGGATAATGTCTCTTTTTTCAGCTCTGTGTCGGCGGGACATAGTCTTGAAGCCTTGAGTTTGAACAGTCTTTCAGGTTTGTCCCGCAGGTCTTTCGACCGAACCGGGATCAACCCGTTGTTATTTCGGTCGTTTGGCGCCGTATTTAGAACGGCGTTGTCGGCGGTCTTTAACGCCCTGGGTATCAAGCACACCGCGAATTACGTGGTAGCGCACACCCGGAAGGTCCTTCACGCGACCGCCGCGGATCATCACCACGGAGTGCTCTTGAAGGTTATGACCCTCACCAGGGATATAGCCAATGACCTCAAAACCGCTGGTCAGGCGTACCTTGGCCACTTTACGAAGTGCCGAGTTCGGCTTCTTCGGTGTGGTCGTATAGACCCGGGTGCACACACCACGCTTTTGCGGGCAGGCTTCCATGGCCGGAACTTTATTACGTTTCGCCGGCGCTTTGCGCGGCTTACGAACTAACTGGTTGATGGTCGGCATTCGCTTCGATTCCGCTTCGTTTCGCTCTCTCAACCCAAACCGCAGCACTGCTCAACACACAAAGAGCGCGCCATTCCGAACTTTCTTGCGAAAATCGCGGACAGCGCTGCGTAATACAGAGGATCACTAGTCTCATGACCGGCGATCTTGTGTTCGACTTTTAACGTCGTGACCTTGGACAGCGTTTAAGTTTGTGAATTCAGGCTTTTGACAACCCCGAACGCGATAAACTTACCGCCTGTCTTGAAGGTGGCCGAAACCTATTGTTTTGCCGTCCAACCGTCAACCCCTTCTGAGGAGGTTTTTTTGCGCTGCATTCAACACCTTGGCGGCAACAAGATTCCGCCTCCAGGATCGGTTTGCGGGTAATAGAATTTCACCGGTGGCACCCCGATTGAAATAATCGAATAGTTGGTGATCGGACACTGCCCGTCTTGGTCGTTCAACAGGCTATCAGGGCGGCTGCAGTGCAACATTCTATCATCTGTTCAGGGCAAGATTCGCTGGTACTTGGCAAAATTGCCGATAAGGATTCGTTTATTAGGGCGATTGGCAGCCAGGATAGACCCGTGTCATAGTTCTGCGCAGTTGCCATCAGGATGTTCTTGCCACCGTGTCTCTTTCCCGCGCCGCCTCCATCGCCGATCTGCGCCTGCTGGCAAAAAAGCGCCTGCCCGGCTTTGCATTTGATTTCATTGACGGCGGAGCCGAAGACGAGGTCAACCTGGCGAAGAACGAAAATGCCTTTGACGACATCGAGATCGTTCCCCGCTATCTGGTCGATGTCTCCACGCCAATCCTTCAGACGGACTTGTTCGGAACGACCTATGGTGTCCCGTTTGGCATGGCACCGGTCGGATTTCTCAATATGGCCTGGCCGGGATCCGATTTGATGGTTGCCCGGTTGGCGGCCGAAAAACAGTTCCCGCATGTCATTTCGACCAATTCATCGACATCGATCGAGCAGATCGCCGAGGCGGCAAACGGATTTGCCTGGTTTCAACTCTATGCCAGCAAGAGCGAGGCGCTAGTCGACGAATTACTATCCCGCTGCACTGCGGCGCAGATCGACATTCTGCTCCTGACCGTGGATGTTCCTCAGCCAGGCAAGCGTGATCGCGATATTCGCAACGATTTAAAGATACCGTTTAGTTTTACACTGCCGATCCTGGCCGACCTGGCCACCCATCCTCAATGGTCGCTGTCCACGTTGCTTGCCGGCGCACCCAGCTTCGGCAATTTCGAAAAATCCGGCACAATGTCGCTGATCGATGTTCATCGACGCGTAATTTCCGACGCCTTTAACTGGGATGACCTACGCCGGCTGCGCGATCGGTGGCCGGGCCGCTTGTTACTTAAAGGCATTTTGCATCCAGATGATGCCGTTCAAGCGATTGATGCCGGCTGCGATGGCGTCGTCGTTTCCAATCACGGTGGCAGGCAGGCTGATTACAGCCCGGCGGCGATTACCGCGTTGCCGGGGATCGCCGATGCCGTCGGCGGCCGCGCGCCGGTTTTGCTCGATAGTGGCATTCGCCGCGGCGGCGACATCATTCGCGCCAAAGCGTTGGGTGCTGATTTCACGTTTGCCGGGCGCGCTTTTGCCTATGGGCTTGGCGCTGGTGCGACAGCCGGATGCCACCGGGCTTATGATATTTTGGAACTGGAACTGACCCGCGCCCTTGGGCAGATCGGCAGTCCGAGTTTTCATGACATAAGCTCAGAAGTGCTCGCCAAATATTAACAATGCGAGGCACAAAAAAACCGGGCGCCCGAAGACGCCCGGTCGATTATTCAATTGGAGCCGGCGATTACTCGGCGGCAGGAGCGGCATCGCCCGTTTCAGCCGGATCGGCTTCGACGGTGAGGAGGTTTTCGACAACCTCCTCAACGACCGGTGCCGCTTTACGACGTTCTTCCAATATCAATTCGTCGCGCAGTCCTGCCACAGATCGGATGGAATTGATCATGCCGCCGGTACCGGCCGGGATCAGACGCCCGACAATGACGTTTTCCTTCAGGCCTTCCAGTGTGTCCTTCTTGCCGTGAACGGCAGCTTCGGTAAGCACACGGGTTGTTTCCTGGAAAGACGCCGCTGAGATGAACGACCGTGTCTGCAGGCTGGCTTTGGTGATGCCCAACAGAACCGGGTTTGCCGTAGCCGGCTTGCCGCCGTCTCCGACGGTGCGCTCATTGACTTCATCAAAGTCGACGCGATCGATCTGCTCGTCTTTGAGGTAGCCGGTATCACCCGGATTGACGACTTCCACTTTTTGCAGCATCTGGCGGACAATCACTTCGATGTGCTTGTCGTTGATGACCACGCCCTGAAGTCGGTAGACCTCCTGGATTTCAGCAACCAGATAAGCAGCCAGCGCTTCGATGCCCTTAATCGCCAGAATGTCATGCGGTGCCGGGTTGCCATCGATGATGTAATCACCCTTCTCGACGACATCACCTTCCTGAAGATGGAAGTGCTTTGACTTCTGAATAAGATATTCAGCATCAGGGGTCTCATCGTCGCCCGATTCAATGACGATCCGCCGCTTGTTCTTGTAGTCGCGGCCGAACTTAATCGTCCCATCAATCTCCGCGATAATGGCATGATCCTTTGGACGGCGCGCTTCGAACAGTTCGGCCACCCGCGGCAGACCACCTGTAATATCGCGCGTCTTGGCGCTTTCCAGCGGAATACGTGCAAGCACGTCACCGGCCTTGACCTCGGCGCCCGGCTCAACGGACAGAACCGCGTCAACCGAAAGCAACAAACGGGCTTCGCCGCCACGCTTGACCTTTTTCGGTTTACCTTTGCCATCGACGATAATCATCGCCGGTTTCAGATCCTGGCTTCGGGTACTGGAGCGCCAGTCGATAATCACACGTTTGGTGATGCCAGTGGCCTCGTCGGTAGATTCTGATACCGAAGAACCATCAACCAGATCCTCAAATTCCACGTTACCGTCGACTTCCGTCAAAATCGGCCGCGTGTAGGGATCCCATTCAGCGATACGCTGCCCGCGTTTGATCTTGTCGCCCTCGTCGACATGCAGACGCGAACCATAAGGAATACGGTTGACCGAGCGCTCGGTGCCCTCGCCGTCTTCCACCACCACGGCCATGGTACGGCCCATGGTGATCAATTTGCCATCTGAATCCCGCACCACGTTGTGATTGCGAATTTTCACCACGCCGTCGAAGTTGGATTCGATGAAGGACTGGTCGACCACCTGTGCGGTACCACCAATGTGGAAGGTCCGCATGGTCAATTGGGTACCCGGCTCACCGATCGACTGGGCGGCAATAACACCAACCGCCTCGCCGTGGTTGACCGGCGTTCCGCGTGCCAGATCGCGGCCATAACACGCCGCGCAGGCACCGACTTTGGTTTCGCAGGTCAGCACCGAACGGATCTTGGCGGACTGAATATCAGCCGCCTCGACTAATTCAATTTCTGCTTCCTCCATCAACGTGCCCGCAGCAACGATGACTTCAGAAGCCGAATTGACCAAATCCTCGGCTGGGGTACGACCCAGGATGCGGTGGCCCAAGGAGGCCACGACCTGCCCAGAATCAATCACCGCCTGAACCGTCAAACCTTCCTTTGTACCGCAGTCATCTTCAGTAATGATGCAATCCTGCGCCACGTCCACCAGCCGGCGGGTTAGATACCCGGAGTTGGCGGTCTTCAAGGCGGTATCGGCCAGACCCTTACGGGCACCGTGCGTGGAGTTGAAGTACTCCAAGACTGACAGGCCTTCCTTAAAGTTGGAGATGATCGGCGATTCAATGATCTCACCGGATGGCTTGGCCATCAGGCCACGCATACCGGCAAGTTGCTTCATTTGGGCCGGTGAACCACGGGCGCCAGAATGCGACATCATGTAGATCGAGTTGATCGGCTTTTGCCGGCCACTCTCTTTGTCGAATTCGACGGCGGAAATCCGCTTCATCATTTCATCGGCAACACGGTCGGTACATTTTGCCCAGGCGTCGACAACTTTGTTGTACTTCTCGCCTTGGGTGATCAGACCGTCATTGTATTGCTGTTCGTACTCAGTCGCCAGATCGCGGGTTTCCTGCACCAGATCGATTTTGGTGTCGGGGATAACCATGTCGTCCTTGCCGAACGAGATACCGGCACGGGCCGCATGACCGAAGCCCAATGACATCACCCGGTCGCAGAAGATGACCGTCTCCTTCTGACCGCAATGGCGATACACCGTATCGATCATGTTGGAGACTTCTTTTTTGGTCAGCAGTTTGTTGCAGGTATCGTAAGGAACATTTTTGTTCTTCGGCAGCAACTCACCGACCAGCATCCGACCCGGCGTCGTTTCATGGATGTTCGATTCCATTTCACCATCTTGATTGAGTGTGGTGAAGCGGCCTTTGATCTTGGTGTGCAGCGTTACAACCTTGTTATCCAAGGCGTGATGCAGCTCACCAATATTGGCGAATGCCATACCTTCGCCAGGCTCGCCTTCAGCCATGATCGACAGGTAATAAAGACCCAGAACGATATCCTGTGACGGCACAATGATCGGTGATCCGTTGGCCGGGTGCAGAATATTATTGGTCGACATCATCAAGACGCGGGCTTCAAGCTGCGCCTCAAGCGATAGCGGTACGTGCACAGCCATCTGGTCGCCATCAAAGTCGGCGTTAAAGGCGGCACACACCAGCGGATGAAGCTGAATGGCCTTGCCTTCAATCAGCACCGGCTCAAATGCCTGAATGCCCAATCGGTGCAAGGTTGGCGCCCGGTTCAACAAAATCGGGTGCTCGCGAATGACCTCGTCCAGGATATCCCAGACTTCCGGCCGTTCTTTTTCCACCAACTTCTTGGCCTGCTTGACCGTCGACGAATAGCCCTTGGCATCAAGCCGCGAATAGATGAACGGCTTGAACAACTCCAGCGCCATCTTTTTCGGCAAACCGCATTGATGCAGCAGCAATTCCGGGCCAACCACAATGACGGAACGGCCGGAATAGTCGACGCGCTTGCCGAGCAGGTTCTGGCGGAACCGGCCCTGCTTACCTTTCAGCATGTCGGACAGCGATTTTAGCGGACGCTTGTTGGCGCCGGTGATGACGCGGCCACGACGGCCATTATCAAACAATGCGTCAACGGCTTCCTGCAACATCCGCTTTTCGTTACGGATGATGATGTCAGGCGCGCGCAGTTCAATCAGCCGCTTTAGGCGGTTGTTGCGGTTGATCACCCGGCGATAAAGATCGTTCAGATCCGACGTCGCGAAACGGCCGCCATCAAGCGGCACCAGCGGACGCAAATCCGGTGGGATAACCGGGATGACCTGCAGGATCATCCATTCCGGCCGATTGCCGGAATGGATAAAGGCCTCCACAAGCTTCAGACGCTTTGCCAGCTTCTTCGGCTTCAGTTCGGTGGTCGCCTCGGCGATTTCGACCCGCAGGAATTCCGCCAACCCTTCAAGGTCGAGGCCTTCCAGCATATCGCGGATGGCTTCCGCACCAATCTTGGCGGTGAAGGAATCCGGGCCGTATTCGTCCTGCGCCAGCATGTATTCTTCTTCTGACAGCAGTTGGTTTTCCTTCAACGGCGTCAGGCCCGGTTCGGTCACCACATAGTTTTCGAAATATAGGATCCGCTCCAGATCCTTCAACGTCATATCGAGCATCAAACCGATGCGTGACGGCAGGGATTTCAGGAACCAGATATGGGCAACAGGTGCTGCCAGTTCGATATGGCCCATGCGCTCACGCCGAACCCGGCTGAGCGTCACTTCCACACCGCACTTTTCGCAGATAATGCCCTTATATTTCATGCGCTTGTACTTACCGCACAAGCATTCGTAATCCTTGATCGGCCCAAAGATACGCGCGCAGAACAGGCCGTCCCGCTCCGGCTTGAACGTCCGGTAATTGATCGTTTCGGGCTTTTTGATTTCACCGAACGACCACGACAGGATTTTCTCCGGCGAGGAGATAGAAATCCGGATGTGGTCAAACGACTGTGTCTGAGCCTGCGGGTTGAAAAGGTTCAGGACCTCTTGATTCATCGGCTCCCTCCTAGGGCGGGTTGGACGGGAATTTGCTTCATCAGCTGTTTCACGCGTCCTCGCAGAATTTCATATGGCGGCAACAAGGCGGACATGCGGCGGATTACTCCGCCGCATCCGCATGTGGTTCGTCATCGGAAGAGTCGGATTTACCGTCACCTTCCAGTTCGACATTGAGGCCAAGCGACCGCATTTCCTTGACGAGCACGTTGAAGCTTTCCGGAATACCGGCTTCGAACGTGTCATCGCCGCGGACGATGGCTTCATAGACCTTCGTACGGCCGGCAACGTCATCGGATTTGACCGTCAACATTTCCTGCAAGGTATAGGCGGCACCATAAGCTTCCAAAGCCCAGACCTCCATTTCACCAAAGCGCTGACCACCGAACTGCGCCTTACCACCCAGCGGCTGCTGGGTAACCAGGCTGTAGGGTCCGATTGACCGGGCGTGGATCTTGTCGTCAACCAAGTGATGGAGTTTGAGCATATAGATGTAGCCCACCGTCACCGGGCGGTCGAACTGTTCGCCGGTGCGGCCATCATGCAGGATTTGCTGACCGGTATTATCAAGTCCAGCCTGGTTTAATAGCTCCACGATGTCAGGTTCACGGGCGCCATCGAACACCGGCGTGGCAATCGGCACACCGGATTTCAGCTGGTCGGCCAGAAGAAGAAGGGACTTATCGTCATAGTCCTTGACCGGCTCGCCTTGCGAATTATCGCCGTAGATTTCGTTGATGGTATTGCGCAAGTCCTTGCTCTTGGCGGATTTCTTATATTCGTCCACCAATCTTCCGATCTTGCGGCCCAAACCGGCGCAGGCCCAACCCAGATGGGTCTCCAGGATCTGTCCGACATTCATTCGGCTCGGCACGCCAAGCGGATTGAGCACGATATCGACCTGGGTTCCGTCTTCCAGATACGGCATGTCCTCGATCGCTACAATCCGCGACACAACACCCTTGTTGCCGTGCCGTCCGGCCATCTTGTCGCCGGGCTGGATCTTCCGCTTAACCGCAACGAAGACTTTGACCATCTTCATGACGCCAGGCGGCAGTTCGTCGCCACGTTGCAGTTTCTCGACTTTGTCGATGAACCGCTGCTCAAGCTGACGGCGGGAATCGTCATACTGGTTGCGCAGGGCTTCCAGTTTTTCCATCAGCTTGTCGTCGGAGACAGCAAACGTCCACCACTGTGAGCGCGGGAAGTCTTCCAACACGGTTTCGTCGATCTTGGTGCCCTTCTTAAAGCCCTTCGGACCGGCGGTTGCCGCTTTGCCATTGATCATGTCGGCCAGGCGGCCATAGACGTTACGGTCCAAAATCGCCTGTTCGTCGTCACGGTCCTTGGCCAGAGATTCGATTTCTTCACGCTCGATCGCCATGGCGCGTTCGTCTTTTTCAACGCCGTGGCGGTTGAAGACGCGCACTTCCACGACCGTGCCGGACACGCCTGGCGGCAGCCGCAACGAGGTGTCACGAACATCAGAAGCCTTTTCACCGAAGATGGCACGCAGAAGCTTTTCTTCCGGTGTCATCGGGCTTTCGCCCTTCGGCGTGATCTTGCCGACCAAAATATCGGAGGAAGAAACTTCCGCGCCGATATAGACGATGCCGGCTTCATCGAGGTTTTTCAGCGCTTCTTCCGACACATTGGGAATATCGCGGGTGATTTCCTCCGGCCCCAATTTGGTGTCACGCGCCATCACTTCGAATTCTTCGATGTGAATGGAGGTAAACACGTCTTCGCGCACGATACGCTCAGACAGCAGGATAGAATCCTCGAAATTGTAGCCGTTCCACGGCATGAACGCGACCAGCACGTTGCGGCCAAGCGCCAGATCACCCAGATCCGTCGACGGGCCGTCAGCAATGATGTCGTTCTTGCCAACCTGATCGCCAACATTGACCAGCGGACGCTGGTTGATGCAGGTATTCTGGTTGGAACGTTGGAATTTTTGCAGCCGATAGATATCGACGCCTGACCTGGACGGATCGAGATCCTCCGTTGCCCGCACAACAATACGGGTGGCATCGACCTGGTCAATCACCCCGCCGCGGCGGGCAACAATCGCCGCGCCTGAGTCACGGGCCACCACCAGCTCCATACCGGTGCCCACCAGCGGCGCTTCAGCGCGCACCAAAGGCACAGCCTGACGCTGCATGTTGGAGCCCATCAACGCACGGTTGGCGTCATCGTTTTCCAGGAACGGAATGAGCGACGCGGCCACCGACACCAACTGTTTCGGCGAGACGTCCATAAAATCGACCCGTTCGACCGGGACCATAATGACGTCGCCGGCATGGCGGCAGACAATCAGCTCTTCCTCGAATTTGCCCTTCTTGTCGATTTTGGCATTCGCCTGGGCAACATAGTGCTTGGCTTCTTCCATCGCCGACAGATAGATCACTTCCGGCGTGACCTTGCCGTCTTTGACCTGCCTGTACGGGCTTTCGATAAAGCCGTATTTGTTGACCCGGGCAAACGTCGCCAACGAGTTGATCAGGCCAATATTCGGGCCTTCCGGCGTTTCAATCGGGCAGATCCGGCCGTAGTGGGTCGGATGCACGTCACGCACTTCAAAGCCGGCACGTTCGCGGGTCAGACCGCCAGGCCCGAGGGCTGACAGGCGCCGCTTGTGAGTGATCTCACTGAGCGGATTGGTCTGATCCATGAACTGCGACAGCTGCGAGGAACCGAAGAACTCCCGCACGGCGGCGGCAGCCGGTTTGGCATTGATCAGGTCTTGCGGCATGACAGTGTCGATTTCCACCGACGACATGCGCTCTTTGATTGCCCGCTCCATACGCAACAGGCCGACCCGGTATTGGTTTTCCATCAACTCGCCGACCGAACGCACACGCCGGTTGCCGAGATTGTCGATGTCGTCGATTTCACCCTTGCCGTCGCGCAGACCGACAAGCGTGCCGATGACGGCAATGATATCTTCCTTGCGCAGCACCCGCACGGTGTCTTCGGCGGTCAGGTCAAGGCGCATATTCATTTTCACGCGGCCAACCGCTGACAGGTCGTAGCGCTCTGAATCGAAGAACAGCGAATGGAACATCGCTTCGGCGGTATCAATTGTCGGCGGCTCGCCGGGGCGCATGACCCGATAGATGTCGAACAACGCGCCCTCGCGGGTGTCGTTTTTATCGACGGCTAGGGTATTGCGGATATACGGGCCGTTATTGACGTAATCGATATCCAGCGTCTGGATTTCTTTATAACCGACTTCCAACAACGCTTCCAAAAGCTCTTCGGTGATTTCGTCACCGGCTTCGGCATGGATTTCACCGGTTTTGCCATCGACAACATCTTCAGCCAGAAAATGGCCAATGAGGTCTTCGTTGGTGACCCGCAATGCCTTGACGCCGCCTTCAACAAGTTTGTTGGCGGTCCGGGCGGTCATCCGACGACCGGCTTCAAGCACGACTTTGCCTGAATCAGCGTCGATCAGATCGACCACGCCTTTAAACCCGCGGATGCGCGCAACATCGAACGGCATACGCCATCCCTCGCCGTCGCGGGTATAGACGACACGGTCGTAGAAGGTGTCGAGAATTTCTTCCGGATCCAGACCCAAAGCCTGCAACAGCGACGTCACCGGCAATTTACGGCGGCGATCGATCCGGGCATGGACGATGTCCTTGGCGTCGAATTCAATATCCAGCCAGGAACCACGATAAGGAATGATCCGCGCGGCAAACAACAATTTGCCCGACGAATGGGTCTTGCCCTTGTCGTGATCGAAGAACACGCCAGGTGAGCGGTGCATCTGACTGACAATCACCCGCTCGGTGCCATTGATGACAAATGTGCCATTCAACGTCATCAGCGGCATGTCACCCATGTAGACATCCTGCTCCTTGATGTCCTTGACCGACTTGGCACCCGTATCCTCGTCGATATCAAAAACGATCAAGCGTAGGGTCACCTTCAACGGCGCGGCATAGGTCATGCCCCGTTGGCGGCATTCCTCCACATCGTATTTGGGTGGTTCGAATTCGTAATCTGCAAATTCCAGCAACGCCGATCCGGAAAAATCCGAAATCGGAAATACTGAATTAAACACGGCCTGAAGCCCTTCGGCCAAACGGCCTTCTTCGGGTTTTCCGACCTGGAGAAACTGGTCATACGATGCCCGCTGCACCTCGATGAGGTTAGGCATTTCTGCCACCTCGGAGATGTTGCCAAAAAACTTACGGACCCGTTTGCGACCGTTGAACGTCTGCGCCATTATCGCTCCTCGTATCGCTCCATGAACGTCTATCCTGGTGGCCGGCAAACCTGTTTAGGAAAACAGGCCATCAGGATAAACGACCGCGCCGGCTAGGTTACGGTCCAGAGCAGACGGCCCGGACTGTTACGTCCGGGCCACTGAATTTACGCGTTATTTCAACTCGACAGACGCACCAACGCCTTCAAGTTTACCCTTGAGCTCTTCGGCCTCATCTTTAGATACGCCTTCCTTTACGGCTTTAGGCGCACTTTCGACGAGATCCTTGGCTTCTTTCAGTCCGAGGCCTGTCATGGCCCGGACTTCCTTGATCACATTGATCTTCTTGTCACCGATTGATGCAAGAATGACATCAAATTCGGTCTGCTCTTCGGCAGCGGCTTCGCCACCACCAGCAGCTGCGGCGGCCACGGCTACCGGTGCGGCAGCAGAGACACCCCATTTTTCTTCCAACATCTTAGAAAGCTCAGCGGCTTCCATCACGGTGAGGTTGGACAGGTCTTCAGCAATCTTTTCAAGATCAGCCATTTTATTTCTAGCCTTTCAGTTCAAACCGTCTGGTTTGTCGTAAGTGGTGCTACGGCCTCACGCCGCTTCGTCCTTCTCGGCATATGCTCCAATCACCCGGGCGATCTGCCCGGCCGGAGCATTAATGACTTGCGCGATCCGTGTCGCCGGCGTCGAAATCATGCCGACAATCTTGGCGCGCAACTCGTCGAGCGACGGCAACGAGGCAAGCGCCTTGATCCCATCCGCGTCGAGATTTACGGTACCGAGCGCGCCGCCGAGAATGACGAGATCGTCATTCCCCTTGGCAAAATCAGAAACCACTTTAGGAGCCGCGACGGGATCATCTGAGTAGGCGATCACGGTGGGGCCCTGAAACAGCTCTGAGATGTGCTCGACATCCGTGCCTTGAAGGGCAAGCTTGGCGAGACGGTTTTTAGCGACTTTCAAGGTCGCACCGGTTTCCCGTGATTTCCGACGCAAATCGGTCATCTGGGAGACGGTGAGGCCTTTGTAGTGGGCCACCACGACAACTGCGGCGTCAGAAAACACCGAGTTTAGCGTCGAGACGGCTTCGCGTTTTTCCGCTCTATCCACTTGCTCTCTCCAATTGACGAACAGCTATTTAGTGCCATTCGCCGGTTGCCATTGTCACCCGACCAACAAAGGGGCGGATGACGCTTCAGGTCCCTGCCCCCTTGCACGCGGCCAGCCGCGACAAGGCTCAACGGTTTGAACCGAAACATGGCAAAGCCATGCGTAATTTCGGTTCCAACCCGTCTCATGCAGGCCCCAAGGGCTTAAGCCGGGCACGAGGCCCAACACCTGCAATCTCGGACAGGTGCGGCACTAGTCAATCGTGACAGGCGCCGCTGTACCGTCTGACTGACGCCAGACGGAACTCTTTATTTCACTTGGTTCCTTAAGCGCCTGAAAGCGACGCCGGATCCACGTGAACACCGGGACCCATGGTGGACGACAGCGCGATGCGCTCCAGATACGTCCCTTTGGCTCCGGCGGGTTTAGCTTTTTGAACGGCTTCCATGAGGGCGCGGAGGTTTTCCGCCAGCGCCTTTTCATCAAATGAAGCCTTGCCGATACCAGCATGTACGATGCCGGCTTTTTCGACACGAAACTCTACAGCACCACCCTTGGCATCATTGACCGCGGCCGCCACATCCGGCGTCACGGTACCAACCTTCGGGTTCGGCATCAGACCGCGCGGCCCGAGCACTTTACCTAGGCGGCCAACCAGCGGCATCATGTCCGGCGTGGCGATGCACCGATCGAAATCGATCGCGCCCTTTTGGACTTTCTCCACTAGTTCTTCCGCGCCGACGATGTCAGCACCGGCTTTGGTTGCCTCTTCGGCTTTTTCACCGCGGGCAAAAACCGCTACCGTCACCGACCGACCGGTACCGTTCGGCAAGATGCAAACACCGCGCACCATTTGGTCGGCGTGACGTGGATCAACGCCCAGATTGATCGCCAACTCGACCGTTTCGTCGAATTTGGCTTTGGCGCGCTCCTTGACCATCTTTACGGCTTCATCGACACCGTAAAGCTTGTTGCGATCAATGCCTTCGCGGGCAGCGCGCGTCCGTTTTCCTTGATTGGCCATCGTCTTACCCCGTCACCTCAAGACCCATGGAACGGGCCGAGCCTTCAACAATCTTCATCGCCGCATCAATATCATTGGCGTTCAGGTCAACCATCTTGGCTTCGGCGATTTCCTTCACCTGCGCCCGGGTCACTTTACCGGCAACAATCCGACTGGGCTCTGACGATCCCTTCGGCAGCTTGGCAGCCTTTTTCAAAAAATGGCTGACAGGCGGGGTTTTGGTCTCAAACGAAAACGACTTGTCCACGTAATAGGTAATCAGGCACGGAATTGGTGCGCCCTTTTCCAAATCCTGCGTCTGGGCGTTAAACGCCTTACAGAATTCCATGATGTTGATTCCACGCTGACCGAGCGCGGGACCAATCGGTGGGGACGGGTTCGCCGCCCCTGCAGGAACCTGAAGTTTCAGGTATCCTTGAACTTTCTTCGCCATTTCTCACTCCAGTATCATCAGCCGTCAAACGGCTTCTGGGTGTGGGTGGTCGGGCCTGGCGAGCATCGGCGTAACGCTCGTGGCCTCCCACCCGGTTCAAACGGTCTTACAGTTTTTCAACCTGACCGTATTCAAGCTCGACCGGGGTTGCCCGGCCAAATATCGATACCGCGACCTTCAAGCGGGCGCGTTCTTCATCAACTTCTTCGACGTGGCCGTTAAACGACGCAAACGGACCATCGGAAACCCGGACCTGTTCGCCAATGTCAAACGAGATCGACGGCTTCGGCCGCTCAACGCCTTCCTGCACCTGCTGCAGAATTTGCTGAGCCTCCGATTCTGAAATCGGAATTGGTTTTTGATCCGCTCCCAAAAAGCCGCTGACCTTCGGCGTATTCTTGATCAAGTGATAGGCGTCGTCGGTCATCTCCATCTTCACCAGCACATAGCCAGGGAAGAATTTGCGTTCCGCGTCGACCTTGCGGCCACGACGCACCTCGACGACCTTTTCGGTCGGCACGAGAATTTCTTCAAACAGATGATCCAGACCTTTCGCCGCCGCCTGTTCGCGAACAGAGTCAGCCACCTTCTTTTCAAAGTTCGAATAGGCGTGAACGATATACCAACGCATGGCCATCGTAATGTCTTTCCTTCACCAAACCGGTCGACGGGTACTAGCTGGTACCGGCACCAACAAGGAAACCAACACCCCAACCGAGTATTTGATCCGCCACCAAAAAAAAGATCGCCGCAAAAAATACCATGATGAACACCATGATGGTGGTGACCATGGTTTCACGCCGGGTCGGCCAGGTGACCTTGGATACTTCCGCACGCACCTGCTGAATAAACGTAAAGGGGTTGGTTTTCGCCATTCGACCGATTTGCTCACACTGGCGCGGGTGCCTAGACGAATCTAAACACCGCACACAGGATTTCTATTTATGTTGCCTTGAGCAAAGACTCAAGAGCAAGATTGGCAGGGGCGGAGGGACTCGAACCCCCGGCCTACGGTTTTGGAGACCGCCGCTCTACCAGCTGAGCTACACCCCTATCTCGTTTACTCGATGATTGAAGCGACGACGCCAGCACCAACGGTGCGGCCGCCTTCGCGGATCGCGAAGCGGAGGTTTTCCTCCATGGCGATCGGCACAATCAGCTCAACCTCAACTTCAATGTTATC
>Ga0315336_1004282_pt1 | contig 17223 bp, 6 predicted proteins | sample ASW5metaG_FD_204512 | JGI IMG/M metagenome (GOLD analysis project Ga0315336, IMG submission 204512) | Ammonia-oxidizing marine archaeal communities from Monterey Bay, California, United States - ASW #5 | ecosystem: Environmental > Aquatic > Marine > Intertidal zone | place: USA: California... | reverse complement strand
CTCGTCCTGGTGGATCTCGGACTCGCCAGGCTCACGACCAGCCCCGACCTGACTCGAGATGATGGTCGGATTCTCGGAACGTTGCGGTACATGGCTCCCGAGCAGCTGCAGCGTGGACTGATGGAGGTCGACCATCGCGTGGACATCTACTCCCTCTGCGCTTCTCTGTACGAACTGGTCACGGGGCGTCCTCCAAGGGATGCCGAAACGGAGGCACTCCTCGTTGTGCAGGTTCTCCAGACCGACGTTCCACCCGCCAGATCGGTAGCTCCATGGCTCCCACCGGAACTCGAGACTGTGCTGTCGGTAGGATTGTCGCGAGACGTACAGGCGCGGTATCCAACGGCTCTCGACCTGGCCTCCGATCTGCGCGCGATTGTAGCCGGCCTTCCCATTGCGGCCCGACCCGTGAATCTGCGTCGCCGGTTGTCTCTGGCGGCGCGCAGGTTGCGGACGCCTGTCCTCGTCGCGGTTGCGGCGGTGTCCACCCTCGCCATTGCCGGCGCCTATCAGTGGGACAGTCGGCGTCTGAAGTCGGTTCACACGACGGCGGTGTCCTTTCGGCACGGCGGATGGGTGGCTGCTGGCGTGCTAGCCGGTGACCCCGGCCCCACCGGGTTTCGAGTCGAGGCGCGTGGCGGACGCGCGGAGCGCATCTCCTGGACTCCGGGCTGGCGAGAGCCAGGTGCGCTGCCAACCTTGTCTATTGAGCCCTGGCCATCCTCCATCGAGCAGGACTACGACGACGATGGAAATGTGGTGGCCGTGATCTGGCGAGACGCGACCGGCGCCGAGTTCTGGAGAGTGCTGGTGTCCCACGAGGCGACGCAGGTTCGCTGGCGATACCAGACGCGCCATGGGCTACCGATGAAGGGTCCCTCCCTGTCCTCGGAGGTCGGCGGTCTGGTGGGTTCGTGGGGGGACGGGGGCGTCTATGAGATCGTGTGGACGCTCGGTGAGAGCGGTTGGGCCGAGCGGGCAATATACTATGATTTAGGCGGGAAATCGACCATGAATGATGGTCTGGGAGTGGCTGGGATCGCGTGGGAGCGCGACGCCGCGGGGCGGCCGGTCCGGCAACATCAGCTCGATCTGGAGGGAAAGTCGAGGCGCACACTGACATTGCCCGCCTCGCGGTCTTTTCGATACGACGACGCCCAGTGGCGTCCGGCGCAGGTCGTCAATGGGTCCGGTGAGGTCGCTGGCGTGGCCGAGATCCATCGCGAATATGACCCCTATGGGCGGGTGACGCGCACCCGGTGGCTGGACGGCGCCCAGGACCTGGTCGCGCCTCCACTCGACGAGGATCTGGATGCGGTGCGCATTCTGACGCCACCCGATCTGCCTGGCTGTGGGGAGGTCGAGACGACGTGGTCGGAGACCGGTTGGCTCCAGGGGGAGCGGTGTGCGTTCGCGTCCGAAGAGCACCCCAAGGGCGCGCCCGACCCAGTTCGTCAGATCGCCTATGTCTGGGATGCAGGTCAACCGACCCTGATCATCCCAAAGAACTCGGCTGGCGTCTGGATTCCGGAGGGGGCATACGCGCTCGAATGGGAATCTGGCATGGTCGTGTCCGACAGCAGGATGAACGAGCAGGGGAAAGTCGTCCGTCTTCCGGGCCGACCCGCGCGGCAACGGGTGCAGCGCGACACACGGGGAAGAGTCCTCGCGACGTGGAGTGAGGACGCATCGGGGTCGGCGCTTCCGATGCCCTCGGGTCGCGTCAGAATGCAGAACGAATGGGACGAAAACGGCAGCCGCACCAGCATCACCTACCTCGGCTTCAATGAGCAGCCCGCTTCGGACGCCAATCGGGTCCACCGAATCAAGCTGGAGTACGACGACCTGGGTCGGTGGATTCGAACGCGGTATCTGGGGGTGGATGGGCAGCCGACGCTGCGATTGGCCCACAGGTCGCCCCCGCAATCGGCCACTCACGAATACGAGCGCGACAGCCAGGATCGGATCATCGGCCAGCGCAAGTTTGGGGCCGATGGCCGACCCTTCGAGAGCGAAGGCTGGGCGTCCATGAAGCGTTCCTTTGACGCCGATGGCTTCACTGAGACCTTCTTCGACGACCGATCGGCCCCGACCCGGAATCGATTCGGCTGCTACAAATGGCGGGCCACGCAAGAGCACGGTCTGACAGTGGGTGGGGCCTGTTTCGATCTGGAGGGTGAGCCTGCGGTGACGACCCAGGGACTGCATCGCGAGGTCTTTCATTTCGACAGTGCCGGGAACCGCACGATGACGGAGCAGTTCGGGGTGGACGGCGAGCCCGTCTCGCCGTTTGGCAGGCCCCACAAGATCTCGTACGAGGTGGACGAGGCCGGACGACTGCTGGCCATGCATGCGACAGGCCATGACGGCCAACCCGCATTCGTTTTGACCGAAGGGCATTCACGGCGGGCCACCAGTGGCATTCGCTACGTGTTGACACCCGCGGGGCGGATCGCGCAACTCGAGCACCTGGGCATGAGTGGCGAGGTCATCGTTCGGCTCAACTGGACCTTCGACGGGTGGGGCCGGACCACCTCGTTTCGTCGCTGGTCTGACACGAGCTTGCTGCCACATGTCTTTCACGCGCTCGAGTATCGCTACGACGACCGCGGATTTCTGGCCGAGATCGACGCCAATCCGGTCGAGGGAGAGCCGTTCACGCTGCGGCAGGAACACGATGAGGATGGCATTCTCGTGGCAATGGATGTCCTGAATGCGGAGGGTGTTCCGAGCGAGGGCCGAGCCGTTGGCCTCTATACCGCCCAACCGCCCACCCCCGCGGCGCCCATCGAAATGGGGATGACGGTGGAGTTGCCCTTGCGGAGGACCCTGGGAGGCGCGAGTCCGCTGACTACGGTCTTCGGTCGCGTCGAGCTCCGCAGTGAACCCGCCGTCGGCGAGATATTGGCCAACCCCGATACACCCGGCAAGCGGCTCGTGTTGACTCGGGAGTTGGCGTGGTTTGACCGAGACCGCAAGCCCATGGCGGTGCTGGATGTGCATCGACGAGAGTTGACGTGGACCGATCAGGGCATGATCGCCAGTGTGCGCACCTACGGCGTGCATGGCGAGCCCGTAATCGGCGAATATGGCGGGTTTCTCTCGGAGTGGCAGTACGACGAAGCCGGATACCCCACACTCTGGGCGATCTATGGTGTCGATGGCCTGCCGACAGACAGCCCGGACAGCGGCTACGCGCGGGAGGAAGTCACCAGAAATGCGGCCGGATTCAAAGTGGATATCGCGCAATATCGCGCCGATAACTCCCTCTTTCACCGCGATCAGTTCGCCTACGACGACCTGGGGCGGGTCGTGTCTGTATCCCGGCATGGCGACGCCTCTGGGCGGCTATCCGTACGTTGGCGGCGCGGTTCTGAACCGTGGGTGTCCTTCTTCGGAGACGACGGTGTGGCCGATACCGTGGAGGTCCGCTCCGCCGCGGGACCGCTGGTACGCCTGGCGGAGATCCGCTTCGAGGCGGGGAGGCAAATCGGGGTGACGCCGAGGGGGGCGGAGGTTTCGTTGGAACTGCGGGATATCGCTTTTTTGGCCGATTACTTCGAGGGGAGTCTCAGTCCTTTCGCAGGTCGTCTGTGATGGCTCTGCTGATGTGGCTGTTCCCGTCCACGGCAAAGGGGGGAGATCCGCCTCTGGAGACCCGACCGAGGTCGGGATGCGCCTGCACTTCGACGGGTGCGACCCTGCTGATCCTGCCGCTGGTGTCGCTCTTCCGACGGCGGCGGCGAAGCCTGCAATAAATCCGGCCCCAGGGCGTACCGCATTGTGATAATCGCAATGTGTTTGTCTACGCGTGACCTGGGGTTGGGTCTGGCGTAGAGTCGTTGGTCCGCCCACGGAACCGCATGACCGCTCTGCTTGAAATTCTCCTCGCGCCGCCCACGGTGATCTACACGATCCCCATGGGTCTCGTCGTTCTGTACTGGCTCACTGTAATGGTGGGCGCCGCCGATATCGATCTGTTCGACGGCGGTCTCGACGGCGCCGTAGAAGGTCTCGACGGCGGGCTCGATGGGGCCGTAGAAGGCGCTGTCGATGGTGTGCTCGAGGGTGCGGCGGACGTCGAAGGTGCCGTAGATGCGGCGACAGACGCCATGGACGGCATCGAGGCCGAAGGCAATGTGCCCGGTTTGGGTGTATTGCGCTGGCTCGCCTTCATTCTCCGTATTGGCAAGGTTCCGGTGACCATCACCGCGACGATGTTGCTCATGAGTGGCTGGACCGTGAGTTTCCTGCTCGCCTGGCAGTTGGGCGGTCGCATCGATCTTCCTCCCGGCGCAATGAGTGCCGGAATCGTCGCCGCATCGACGCTGGTTGGAACCGTGTTCACCAATGTCATGAGCCGCCCGCTCGAGCCCATCTTCCAGGTGACGCAGGCGCGCAGCCGACTGAGCCTGGTCGGCGAGCTCTGCGAGGTCAGCACCGGTCGCGTCGACGGCCGCTTCGGACAGGCGACCGCTATGCTCGACGGCGACGATCTGCTGTTTCAGATCCGCTGCGACACCACCGAGAACGGCCTCGCGCGCGGCAACCAGGCATTGATCGTCTCCTATGACGACGACCGCGAGGCCTTCGTGGTCGAGCCTCTCGCCAGCCCGGCCGGCGTCTCTTCATCTCATAAGACAGCAGAAACAAACAAATCGGCGGCCCAGATGGCCAGCCAATCCGAACGCTCAACAGAGGTTTGAACAAATGAACGAAGGCATCCTCTTTGGACTCCTCCTCACATTCGTAGTCGGCGTCATCGTCGTCGGCATGGGCGTGATGGTCGCCCGCTTCTATCGAAAGGTCGACCAGGGCAATGCCCTGATCGTCAACCGAATGCGCGCCGAGCCCGATGTGACCTTCACCGGGTCCGTCGTCCTGCCCATCATCCACCTCGCCGAGGTCATGGATATCTCCGTGAAGACCATCGAGATCTCGCGACACGGGCACGAGGGTCTCATCTGCAAGGATAACATTCGAGCCGACATCAAGGTCAGCTTCTACGTGCGCGTCAACAAGACCAAGGACGACGTGCTCAAGGTGGCCCAGTCCATCGGCTGCAAGCGCGCCAGCGACGAGCAGACACTGGAGACGCTCTTCGTGGCCAAGTTCAGTGAGGGGCTGAAGACGGTCGGCAAGCAGTTCGACTTCGAGATGCTCTACACCAAGCGCGAGGACTTCAAGGACCAGATCATCGAGGTGATCGGCCGCGACCTGAATGGCTACGCCCTCGAAGACGCCGCCATCGATTACCTCGAGCAGACGCCTCTGAGCAAGCTGGACCCGCACAACATCCTCGACGCCCAGGGCATCGAGAAGATCACCCGGATCACCGCGGGCCAGAACGTGCTCACCAACCAGCTCACCCAGGACGAGCGCAAGGAGATCACGCGTCAAAACCTCGAAGCCGACGAGGCGATCCTCGAGCTCGAGCGCCGACGCGCCGACGCCGAGGCCAAACAGCAGCGGGAGATCCTCACGGTAAAGGCCCGCGAGGCCGCCGAGACTGCCAAGGTCCAGGCCGAAGAGCACCAGCGCTCCGAGCTCGCGCGCATCAAGGCCGAGGAAGAGGTCTCGGTCGGAGAGCTGAACCGACAGCGTCAGGTAGAAGTCGCCGACAAGGACCGCGAGCGCGTCGTCGCCATCAAGGCCGAGCAGGTCTTGCGAGACCAGGAACTCGAGGCCATCGGGCGCCAGCGCGAGGTCGAGCGACAGGAGATCGACAAGGAGATGGAGCTCGAGGTCAAACGGAAGGAGATCGCCGACGTGGTCCGGTCCCGCATCGTGGTCGACAAGAACGTTGCCGAAGAAGAGGAGCGCATCAAGGACCTGCGGGTGCACGCGGAGGCCAACCGCCAGAAGGACGTGGTCGTCATCGCGGCCCAGGCCACTGCCGAAGAGTCGCTGGTCAAGGACATCAAGGGTGCAGAGGCCTCCGAGAAGGTTGCCGAGTACAAGGCTCGCGAGAAGCTGGTCTTGGCAAATGCCGATCTCGAAGCTGCGGAACGTCAGGCGAAGGCCCAGGCCCGTCGCGCCGAGGGACGCCAGGCCGAGGTCGCCGCCGACGGACTCGCCGCGGTGAAGGTCAAAGAGGCCAACGCCGTTGCTCTCGAGAAAGAGGGCACCGCCGAAGCCCGCGTCTTCCTCGAGAAGGCCCAGGCCCAGGCGGTCGGAGACGAGCAGCGCGGGTTGGCCAAGATGGTTGTCCGCGAGAGGGAGATCGAGCTCGATGCCAAGCTCGCTCGCGACCAGGCCGTCGCCACCGCCGAAGGCAAGGAAGCCGATGCCGTCGCCACGCAGAAGATGGGCGCCGCCGAGGCCGATGCCATTCGCCTGCGCCTCTTGGCCGAGGCCGAGGGCAAGGAGGCGGACGCCAGGATCATCGAGGTTGCCGGTAAGGCAGAGGCGACCGCGATCCGAGAGAAGATGGCCGCTGAGGCTTCGGGAATCGAGGCCAAGCTCAATGCGATGCAGGCCATGGAAGGCGCCGCCCGCGAGCACGAGGAGTTCCGCATCCAGCTCGCTTTCGAGGAGAAGGTCCGGCTGGCCGCCCTCGAGGCCCAGAAAGAGATCGCCGCGGACCAGGCCGACGTACTCGGTCAGGCGTTCGGTCAAGCCGACATCCAGATCATCGGTGGCGACGGCCAGTTCCTCGACAAGCTCGTCGAGGCCGCCAGTCTCGGCAAAGCCATCGACGGCTTCATGAAGGAGGCGCCGATGGCCCGCGATGTGCTCGAGGCCGTGCAGAAGCGCATTGCCGGCGACACGGTGCCCGTGACCAATGGCACCAACGGTGTCGCCAAGGTCGATGAGAAGAAGTCCGCACCCAAACCGGACGCTCCGAGCGCCGACGCCAAGTAGGCCAGTAGTTCATGACCGCGAAGCCAGAAATCCAGGACGAGATGCACTCGGACGTCGTCGAGGGCGGCAACTACGATGTGATCCGCGCCAGACTGCAGGCCCTGGGGACCGAGCTCTCCGAGGCCACGCAGGCCCTGAATGTACGCCGCGAGGGCGTCTTCGGGGGCACCCAGCTCGTCATGTTGGGCAACGAGCGGGTGCGAACCGAGAACAACTGCATCCCGGTGGACATCGTGCAGGTCGGGGGCGCGCTGCTCTTCGGCTACAACGTGCATCTCGGGCTCAAGCGCCAGATCACCGCCGCCGACGTGCTGTCCCTACACACCTTCGAGCAATCCGACGCGGGTTTCGCATTCCATGCGGCGCAGGAACCGGCCCACCTGGCCATCCTCCAAGATGAGACGTTCCAGCGGGAGTTTTCCGAACTCTACCAGTACTATAAGGACGCCCGGCTCATCCAGTTGCGGGTCACCGAGACCAAGCTACTCGCCGTGTTCCAGACCGGCGCGACGGCCCTCGACGTCAAGGTGCATCGCTGGGGGGTGGAGCCTGGAGGCATCACCTACATCGACAACCGCGGCGAGCGCGATCACGTCTACCCGCCCACCCACGACTTCGAGTGGACGCCGACGACCCGCGCCGATCACGTCACCGGACGGCACCCGCACATCAACGTCGAGGACATCGTCTTCGTGGAGACGGTCGGCGGAGATCTGACCGTCAAGGTCGAGAACAACACCGAGGACGGCGAGGGTATCTACCGAGAGCTGGTCAGCGACAAGATGCAGTCCCTCGACGACGCCGTCGTGGAGTACGCCAAGCGCGGCGCCTTGATGCTGCTGAAGATCCTGCCGTTTCGCGAGGTCGACTACAGGTATCTGGTCTTCAATATCCACACCCGGCACGTGGTCCGTATCGACGCCATTGGCCAGTCCTGTGTGTCGCTTCCCGAGGACCACGGCATCCTCTTCCCCGGCGGCTACTACCTCCGAGACGGCGAGTACAAGGTCTTCGACGATGCCCTGGATGATCTGGAGTACGTGCGGTCGATCAAGGCCCCGAACGGCGAGGATGTGCTCTTCGTCTTCCATCGCCGCCGGGATGGTTTGTACGCATTGTACCCGTACAACCTGATCCGAAAAGAGATCGCCACCCCGATCAAGGCCCATGGCTACAGCCTCTTCGAGGACGGAACGCTTGTGGTCTTCCGGGCCGCCACCGAACCCACCCGGGTGCACCCGACCCAGATCTGGCAGACGCCCTTTGTTTCGGCCGAGGTCTACCAGGCCGCGCCCACCGACGGCTCCCTGCTCGGTCGCATCGGCAACAACGACTTGGTCCGTGGGGTCTCCGACGCCTTCACCCTGGTCCGGTTGATCCGCAACCAGCAGCCCACCCGCGAGGTCTACGAGGAGCTGGTCGCCGCCTGCAATCGCTACGTCGACGCCTACTACTGGGCCTCCGAAGACGATGTCGGTGACCTGCGCGCGCAGATCGAGGACATCCGGCGGACGGCTGAGCTCATCATCGACGAGTTCATCAAAGTCGAGACCCTCAAGGCGACTGCCGCCAAGGTCCTGAAGACCGCTCGCCTCGAGCACGACGCGCTCATCGGCAACGTGCGCACCGACTACTTCGAGCGCGTGGAGCAGTTCCTGGAGGCGATGACCTCGCTTCGGCGCCAGCGAGGCCACCTGATCACCCTGCAGGAGACCCGCTACGTCGACGTCGAGGTCCTCGAGGCCCTCGAACAGGAGGCCATCGCGCGCTTCGATGAGGTGAGTCAGGCCGCGGTGGATTTCCTCGAGGGAGACGCGGCTTTCGAACCCCTCCAGAAGGGTCTCGACGCGCTACTCACCGAGGTCGAAGCCGTCACCAAGGCCAGCGAACTCAAGGACCTCAACGGGCGACTCGAGGCGACATCGGAGGGCGTGAACCTGCTCGCCGAGGTCGTCGGGGCCATCGATGTGGAGGATCCGACGCGAAAGACGGCGATCCTGGACCAGATCGGAGAGGTCTTTGCCGGTGTGAACCGGGTCCGCGCGGTCATGCAGAACCGTCGCAAGAGCCTGCGCTCGGCCGAGGGACAGGCCGAGTTCCGCGCCCAGTTCAAGCTCTTTGGCCAGTCGGTACAGGCCGCCCTGGCGCAGACCGACACCCCGGAGGCCTGCGACGACCGGCTCTCCCGGCTCCTTCTTCAGCTGGAGGAGCTCGAGGCCCGGTTCGGCGACTTCGACGAGTTCCTGCCGGAGCTGGCCGAGAAGCGCGACGAGGTCTACACCGCCTTCTCGAGCCGGAAACAGACCCTGGTCGACGAGCGGAACCGCAGGATCGAGGCGCTGTTCATCGCTGCAGAGCGGATCCTCCAGGGGGTGGCGAGGCGATCGGGCACCTTCAAGGAAGCCGACGAGCTGAACACCTACTTCGCATCGGACCCGATGGTGCTCAAGCTCCGGTCCCTGGCGGAGCAGCTCACCGCACTCGGAGACACGGTCAAGGCCGATGAGCTGGACTCGAAGGTCAAGTCGGCCCGGCAGAATGCGCTCCGCGGACTGCGGGACAAGCTGGAGCTCTTCGACGGCGACGAGAACCTGGTTCGATTCGGAAAACATCGGTTCAGCGTCAACACCCAGCCGCTGGAGCTCGCCGTGGTACCCCGGGGAGCGGGCGTCGCCCTGCACCTCACCGGCACGGACTTCTACCAGGCCATCGACGATCCGGAGTTCCAGGAGACCAAGCCCTTCTGGGATCAGGTTGTGGTCTCGGAGACGCCTGCGGTCTACCGGGCCGAGTACCTGGCGGCCTGCATGCTCTTCGACGCCGAGGCGGGCAAGGGCCTGATGTTGGCCGACCTCGAAGCCGACGTGCTCCAGGAGTCGGCGCTGCTCGAGCGGGTTCGCACCTACGCCGCCGACCGCTACGACGAGGGCTACGACCGCGGGATCCACGACGCCGATGCCGCTCGGATCCTCGCCGTGCTCCTCGGACTGCGCCAGACGGTCGACCTGCTCCGTTTCTCCGGCCCGGCCCGAAGTCTGGCGGCACTGTTCTGGGCCTTCCAGAAGGACAAACCGTCTGAGAGCTGGATCGCCCGTTCCCGGGTCCTCGCCCGGTTGCGTGAGTCTCTCGGACAAAGCGAGGCCATCTACCGTCTGATCTCCGAGCTTTCCGAGGCAATGGGTGTCTGGAACGAAGGAGCGGGCTTCGCCTTCGACCTCGACGCCCACGGAGAGGCCGCTGGCGCCTATTTGTTCGAGGTGCTGTCCCGCGAGCCCCTTCGCTTCGCGTTTGGCGCGGAGGCCTCGGATCTGCGCGACGGACTGCTCCGCTGGCTCGAAGATCACGGCGGGTCCATGCGCTTCGAGGATGCGCTGCGGCCCCTGACAGACCCAGCCCAGCGCTTCTCCATCAAGGAGGCCTGGCTCGAGACTTTCGCCAAGCACGGCGGAGATCCGCGCTGCGAACCCCTGGCCGGTGCCGCCAAAGAAGCGGCCACGCTCATGGTGACCGAGCGCCTCCTCGACGCCGATGTCTCAGCCGCCACCGGAACCGCCGAGGTCACCGGGTTGTTGGGACAACACCCGCGCATTGCCGACGGAAAGATGGGCGTGCGGCTGTCGGCCTTCATCGCCCGCGTCGAGCACTTCCGTTCCCAGCGCGTCCCGGGTTTCCGGGCTTATCGCGAGCGCCGGGCCGCGTTCGTAGAGACCTCCCGCCGCCGGCTGCGGGTCGACGAGTTCCAGCCCAAGGTCATGACCGCGTTCGTCAGGAACAAGCTCATCAACGACGTGTATCTGCACCTGGTGGGAGACAACCTCGCCAAGCAGATGGGCGCCGCTGGAGCCTCGAAACGAACCGACTTGATGGGCCTGCTGCTGCTCATCTCCCCGCCCGGCTACGGCAAGACGACCCTGATGGAGTACATCGCCAGTCGCCTCGGCCTCGTATTCGTGAAGGTCAACGGCCCCGCACTCGGTCACTCGGTGACCTCCCTCGACCCGTCCGAGGCGCCGAATGCGACGGCTCGGCAAGAGGTGGACAAGGTCAATCTCGCCCTCGAGATGGGCAACAACACCATGTTGTACCTGGACGACATCCAGCACACGCACCCGGAGTTCCTCCAGAAGTTCATCAGTCTCTGCGACGCCAGCCGGCGTATCGAGGGCGTCTGGAACGGCCGAACCCGGACCTACGACCTGCGCGGCAAGAAGTTCGTCGTCGTCATGGCCGGCAACCCCTACACCGAGTCCGGGGACAAGTTCCAGATCCCTGACATGCTCGCAAACCGTGCCGATACCTACAATCTCGGCGACATCCTGGGCGGCAGGGACGCGGAGTTCGCGCTCTCCTTCCTCGAGAACTCGATGACCTCCAACGCTGCGCTTCAGCCGCTGGCGACCCGGGAGCAGAAGGACGTCTACGCCCTCATCCGCATGGCCCGGGGCGAGGAAATCGCCACGAGTGAGCTGTCTCACACCTACAGCGCTGTGGAGATCTCGGAGATCCGCTCGACCTTCGAACATCTGATCCGCTGCCGCGAGGTCCTGTTGAAGGTCAACGCGGAGTACATCCGCTCGGCGGCGATGGAGGACGCCTATCGGGTCGAGCCGCGGTTCCAGCTCCAGGGCTCCTACCGAAACATGAACAAACTCGCCGAGAAGGTCGTGCCGGCGATGACTGCCGGAGAGGGTGCCCAGCTGATCGTCGATCACTATCAGGGCGAGGCCCAGACCCTGACGACTGGCGCCGAGTTCAACCTGCTCCGCTTCTCCGAGCTCATCGGCAGCCTCGACGAGGAACAGGCCGGACGGCTGGAGGCGATCCGCAGCGAGTATCGGCGGCGTCAGCTCATGGGCGGAGGCGACGACGATCCGGTCAGCCGCGTCACCGGCGTGCTCTCCGGAATGGCCCAGCAGATTGGCTCTCTCGGAACGGCGTTGACCGAAAGCAAGCCTGATCCAAAGGACGATGCAGTGGATCGGGTGGCGGCGGGCAGCGTCGCTGCGATGGTGACGGCGCTTGAGAAGATCTCCAAGGCCCTCGCCGATCAACCGGCCCCGGTAGTCGTCGCTCCGGCCCCGCAGTCTCCGCTCCCCGCGCAGTTCCCGGACACGCGCACGCCGTCTCCCCGCCGGTCCATGGAGGAGACTCGCCAGACCCTGCTCGCCCAGGCGGACCGCATCCTGAACAACGACCTCGGCCCGACTCAGATCGGCGACGATCCGACGCTGGCAGCGGCGATGTCGGTGATCGAGATCCTCACAGTTCATCTGGCGGCGAGTGCGCGGGCCCGGCTTCCCGAGGAATCCCACGAGGCGTTCCTCGAGGAGCTGCGACGAAGCGTGGCATCGGCTGTGGCCGATCTCGCCGGAAAATAGGCTCAGGCAAACAACCAGTGGGGGATCGCCGCCGACTGCACCTCGACGTGGATTCCCTCCTCCCGGGCCAGGCAACACAGGCCGAGGGGCACGATGGCCAGGTGCCCCGCGCTCCCCCAGACCGCGCCCTCCGACCCCTCGTAGTGTAGATTCAAGGCGATAAAGAGCGCGTCGTTGAACGCTTTGGCCTGATTCCGGTAGATGGCCTTGAGCATGTTCCACGTCGGCTGCATGCGTCGCTGCTGATCGAGGTCTGCGGCCTTCATGGCGAAGTAGGCAGACGTGAGCTCCGTCGTTGCGTCCTCCCCGGTCTGTCGAGCACAGAGCGCCAGGGCCATGTGGGTGTGAAAGGTCGCCTGCCCGTCGCTGGAGAACGTGGCCTGAGCGGAGCGGCACAGGGCGTCGGCGGCCGCCAGATCGCGGAGGATCAGGGCGACCGAGTAGCCGTAGAGCCAGGCTGATGGCGTGTACAGCTGTTCGAGGGGCTCGGCGAGGAACTGCCCGACCTCGGCGCGGGCGTGCGCCTCGGACTTTGGGCGGTTGTCGTTGTAGTCGTCTTCGATCCGCTTCGCTGGGTACATGGCGCTCTCCCGGGATGGCGAAGGGAACATGTCCTTTCAAGGTTCTTCGGGGGCCTTAAGAAGGTGGCGCTGTTCTTAAAAGGGGGCATGAGGCTGCTGGCGAGGCACCCGCGATGGCAGATCCCGACGAGCCGACTCATCCTCAGGGACCGAAGAAGGAGACGGACTCCAACACGCTGATCCACCTCGCGACCCCGACCGGATCGTCGGATCGAGGAGAGGGCTGAGGCGGCCTGGGGATTGACCATGGAGGAAGCGATCACCTCGCGCCTTCGCTGAAGGTTTTGATCTATGCTCGGCCTCCATTTTCTGGAGGCCGCACATGTCGCTGTACCGCATCATCATCAACAAGGACCTGGACAAGCTCACCGCCGCTCTGGCGGACGGCGCCGATGCCAATGAGGACCCTGTCGGGGTGGGCATCACAGCGCTACACACCGCGTCCGAGCACGGCTGGGGCGAGGGCGTGGCGGCGCTCATCGCCGCAGGCGCCAACACCGAAGCCAAGTCTGATCGAGAGGACACGCCCCTGATCACGGCCGTGGTGCACAAGCGTCCCGACGCGGTGAAGGCCCTGCTGGCTGGCGGCGCCAACCCCGAGGAGCCCAACAAGATCGGGTACACGCCGCTGAACTACGTGGTCCGCATGAACGCCGGGTCAGAGGTGAAGATGACGAGTTGGGTCATCGAGGACGGCGTGAAGAGGGAGGTCCCGGTGGTGAACGACAACCGGGCCCGGGCGCTGGCCACTCTTGAGATTCTCCTGGCCTCCACCGCCGACGCCGAAGCCGAGGACGGACAGGGCATGTGTGCGATGCACTACGCAGCCAGCTCCGGAGATGTCGACTTCGCTCGTACCTTACTCGACGGTGGCGCCAAGGTGGACCACGCCAACGGCAACGCCTTTCAGCCCATCCACAGCGCCTCTGGAAAGGGCGATGTGGACATGGTGAAGCTGTTGTTGGAGCGCGGGGCCAACGCCTCCGCCGCCGACAGCAGCGGCTTTACACCACTCCACGACGCGGCCTCTTCCGGAAACAAGGAGCTGGTGGACGCGCTCCTCGGTGCTGGCGCCGACAAAGGGGCCGGGGTCACCGATGGGTGGAAGGACATCAAGGCGGGCATGACGCCGGCCCAGGTCGCCGAGGTCAAGGGCCACGCAGACCTGGCGGCCCACCTGGCATAGACTGTCCAGGTGGGGTGAGATGTGCTGACAGTACTCGGATTCCTGGCTTTGATTGCTGCTGCTTCTGATTCCGAGTATCGACAGGCCATCCGAGACGTAGAACGGATGGTCTCCAATTCCGAGGTCGTCCAGAGCGCGCGCAAGAACGGCTTGTCGGTGATGAACGTCACCTGGCAACGACGGGGACTACGTTGGCAGCCTGGTGACCCAGGGGCACACCGGCCGGCCCACGGAGTGGAAGCGAGCACCCAGATAGCTACTCGATGATCAGGTCGACGGGCGCGGTTTCGTCTCGGACCTCGGGTTCGTAGTACTGGTACGCGGTCGCCGCAGGGGCCTGGGCGCGGACCGGGTACTTCGCCCGTAGCTGATAGCCGAACTCCAGCCGATGCCCGTTCTGGATGCGGCGAACGTACAGAATCGCCTGGTTGCCGGTGACCGAGAACTTCTCGATGACGCCGTTGCTGACGAGCTTCTCGAAGGTGTCAGCGACGGGTTCGAAACCCGGGGGCAGCCCGAGGCCGATCATCGTCATGTTCGCAGCACCCGGTCGGTTCCAGGAGACCCGGACGTCGGCCTGCAGGATATCGTCGACGGCCAGCCGGGTCTTGTCATAGTCCACCTCGATCGAGAGATCTTCCTCGGTTGCGCTCGGGAGGAGAACGGGGTGCGGGACGTAGTGGGTGGAGACGATCTGGTAGGCCAGGTTCGCGCCGCCGGTGGTCTCCAGCGTCACTCGGTTGGTGCCCGACGCGACGTGCTCGCGAAGGGAGATCAGCCGGAAGACATCGGCGTCGGCCGGGGTGATGTGGACCGTTTCGGCGAGGGCGCCTCCAGCATTGATCGTCACGTCGACATCGCGGTCGATTTCCGACCCCGAACCTGCCCCTTTGATGAGGGCGCGCAGGGCGTGCACGGTGGCCTGGGTGGAGTGCCAGTTGCCGAATTGGTCTTTGTTCGTGGTGAGCCAGGCGAGCGCGGGGTGCGCCGTCGTCGTCCCCATGCCGCCCTCGAGGTAGGCGTGGGCCGCCAGTGCGGTCGTCTCGATGTTCAGCACGTCGCCCCGCGAAAAGGTCACGCCCGTGGCAGATGAGCGCCAGTGCACGAGCTTGTCTTCGGTGGTCTTCAGTCGATCCAGCTGCTCGATGATCTGGGTTGCACCTGGCTGATTTCCGGCGACCAGCGCATTGGCCACGACCGCGAGGGTGTACGGATCGGTCTCGTCGGCGACGTGGGTCGCGATGTAGGCCCAGGCGCGTTCCATCTGGTAATCCCGCTGTCCGTCGGGAGCGGACTCGGCGAGCGCCCAGGCGATATAGGCGGTCGTTCGGAGGGTCTCTCCCAGGTACTGGCCGGTGGCGCCCTCGTTGATGCCCTGGGAGTCCGGGATCCAGGACCCATCGCTCTCCTGCTGGCCCATCAGCCACGTCCGCGTGCGGGCGACCATCTTCGGGTCCACGTCGTAGACCCTGGACATGTCCGAGAACTCCATCAGCCCGTAGGCAGTGAGCACCTTGTTGGCGGGGGCACGACCGAACCACTCGAAGCCGCCGCCGCGGACCTCGAACGACAACAGACGCTGGTAGCCGATGCCGATGTACTCCAGCGCCTTGAGCTCTACCTCGGGCTTGATCTGCTTGGTCTGACGCAGGTAATCCAGCACGAGAACGTTGGGGTAGGTGGTGCTGCTGGTCTGCTCGAAGCACCCGTACGGCATGCGGAAGACGCTGTCGAGGCCCTCCACGAGCTGGCTGAAGGAGCCCGGGTAGACCTTCACGAACAGGTCGCTGCCGCCGTCGATGGTGTCGTCGGGGATCTCGATCTCGTGGGTCACGCCCTCCTCGAAGTTGCCGCTGAAGGTCTGTACGACCGCCTGCCCGTCGGGCTTGACGTGCACCGTGCGCTCGACGGCGTCTGCCAGGGAAGTCCCAAAGGCGCGGACCAGGAAGGGGTGCTCTCCGGGCTTCAGCGCCTCGATGGAGAACGAGGCGACGGTGACCTCTCCCGGGCCGACGCGCAGGGTCTTTGACGCTGGGCCGCGGAGCGCGTACCAGGCGGCGGGCTCGGCCTCCAGGCGCAGGGTCTGGGGCACCTCCAGGTAGTTGTAGATCGCAACGGGCACGGTGATCTGGTCGTGTTGGGTCAGCGCCACGGGGAAGTCGATGTCGACAAAGAAGTCCTGGAAGACCCGGATCTTCTCGTCTGTACCCCCCAGGGATCCATCGCCCGAGACCGCGGTGAGGGAGGCCCTCCAGTCGGTGATGGAGTCCGCCAGATCGATGTCGACAGAGATGTGCCCCAGGTCGTCGGTGATGAGCTCCGGGATCCACGCCAAGGTCTCCGGGAAGTCTCGGCGAACCCGGACACCCGGGGTGGTCGGCGGTGGACTGCCTCCCGCGGAGCCGAGGTTGTCGCGCGCGCCTCCGCCGGTGCTGGTGGCGACCATCTCGTACTGCGCGAACGACGCCGCCACCATGCCGACCAGGACGAACCACAACAGGGAAGGAGAGACCGCGAGGGCCGAGCGCGAAGTGACGACCCAGAACCACCGCAGAAGTCCGCTACCGGCGACGGAGGGACCCACGCCGCACAGAGCGCCTGCGACGAGGCTGACGAGCAGCGGCACACCGACAAAGAAGACAAGTGCGAAGCCCTCATCCAGCGATCCACGCCAGGTCTGGGAGGCGAGCAGCGGCGCCACCTGTCCGAACCCGCCGATCAACGCGGCGAATGGCAGCACGCTCACCAGCCTGCGGAGCATGGGCACGCCGTGCGATAGGGGGTTGTCCCGGATCTTTCGGACCTCGACGCCGACCAGGGTCGCCGAGAACAGCGCAGCGACGATCCCACCGATCACCAGGGGAATCAGCAGCTGGGTACAGGCGAAGAGGGTGCACACGAACACTGGCAGGTACAGCGAGGCCGTCCACCACAGGGCGAGGATCCACAGGCTCCGCGCGAACTGATCGCGCTCGGGGCCCTCGGTCAACGGCACGCGGTGCAGGCCTCTGAACCCGCCGTAGATCACCAAGGGCATCGTCAGGAGCAGGTACACCAGGCCGGGCAACAGGGACGCCAGGCCGGCCAGATCGCGGAACCAGCTCTTCTTCTCTTTCGCAATGCGCGCCTGCTTGGTGACGAATCGCTCGGACGCCTCGGCCGGTGTCGCCGGGTAGACCGTGGCGGTGGGGGCGAAGTTGCGCGTTGGCGTCAG
>Ga0315336_1004281_pt1 | contig 17226 bp, 17 predicted proteins | sample ASW5metaG_FD_204512 | JGI IMG/M metagenome (GOLD analysis project Ga0315336, IMG submission 204512) | Ammonia-oxidizing marine archaeal communities from Monterey Bay, California, United States - ASW #5 | ecosystem: Environmental > Aquatic > Marine > Intertidal zone | place: USA: California... | reverse complement strand
AATTGAGCGGCGATTCCGCAGTGCGTTTCAATAAACAGTGGGCGGTGCCGGCCAAACGACCGCGGACCGCCCACTTTATTCGCACTAAGATAGATCTAATCGCCGGCCTGAATCACCCGCTCGAGATGTTTGAGGATCTGCGCCGCGTCACGATTGTTCTTCACCTCGGCCGCGATTTTTCGGCGAGCGTGCAATACCGTACTGTGATCTTTACCGCCAAACGCTTCCCCGACTTCGGCTAGGGACGTGTTCGGCAGGAGATGCTTGCAGAGGTACATCGCGATCTGACGTGGGTATGCGATGGCCCGCGTCTTACTCCGGCCGCGCAGATCCGCGATGCGCACATCGAAATGTTCCGCAACGACACGCTGCACGCCCTGGATTGTAATGGGCTTAATCTTGTCTCGACCAATAAGATCGCGTAAGACTTCCTCCGCGAGTTCGGTCGACATGTCTCGGCTCGTCAATCGCGCATACGCCAAGATGGTGATAAGCGCGCCTTCCAGTTCACGGATGTTTGTGGTCACGTACGTCGCAATACACTTCAACACATCGTGCGAAACCGTGAGGCGTTCTTCGACCGCTTTGTTTTGCAGAATGGCAATCCGCGTTTCCAAGTCCGGCGGCTGCACATCCGTAACCAACCCCCACTCGAAACGGGACACGAGTCGTTCTTCGAGGCCTCGAATTTCTTTTGGCTGCCGATCACTCGAAATGATGACTTGCTTCCGGTCGTCATACAACGCATTGAAGGTATGGAAAAATTCTTCTTGCGTAGCATCACGCCCAGAGATGAAATGAATGTCGTCGATGAGCAAGACATCCACTTTTCGGTACTTGTTCCGGAACGCTGCTGTACTTTTCGTTGCGATGCTTTCGATCAGTTGGTTCGTAAATTTTTCTGATGAAATGAAGACTACTTTTTGATTGGGCCAACGTTGAATAATTTCATGACCAATCGCCTGCAACAAATGCGTCTTCCCCAGCCCTGTAGCACCGTAGAGAAACAACGGATTGTACGCGTGGGCGGGGCTTTCCGCGACCGCCCGCGCCGCAGCGTGGGCAAATCGGTTACCACTGCCTATCACAAAACGATCGAATGTGTAACGTGGATTGAAGCCCTCAAAATACCGCTTCTGCGCCGGACGTACAGCCGGTTTCTTTTGCCGATCCGACCGGCGAGCTTGATCCGCGAGTCCCGCGCTCGCATCGCCAGAGACGACCAAACGCAGTTCTTCAAATCCGGGTTCGTAAAAGCGAATGCAATCCACGATGGTGTCAATATAATGTTTTTTGAGCCAGTCCGCCGAGAACTGACTCGGAACACCGACGGTCAGTCGGCCTTCTTCAAAAGATTCAAAACGCGTATGCGTAAACCAATTCTTGTAACTATGTTCATCAACAACTTCTTGAAGTTTGGTTTGCGCCATTTCCCACGGGTTTGATCCACGTGGTGTCTCCGGTCCGCCAGCGTCCGCCAACCGCTTCCCCCTCCATTCAGTAGTCGCGTTCCGCAGGAACGCCATTTCTCCTTCACACACATTGATCATTTGCGATAGCGCACAACTACGAGAACCTTGGCGTGTTCGTCGTTCCGCTCAATTCACACGCAAAAAGTTTCCACACACTTTACGCAAATACCCACAACCCCTTACCGTTTGCACCGGTGGGAAGGAAACAAATTGTGCAAAAAAACGAACGACAAGTCAAGGTTCAATTTTAGTCTTGTTGACGCAACACGCGTAAAACGTGAAGAGCATTTTGCATGCCACTGCGTGACACGCTCATATGCCTACGCTTACGCGTGAAACATTTTGCATAAATTCTAGTATCGTTTTTCGCAGCGATCGCAAAGCGATCACATAATTTTACGATCACCTCCGTTTACCGTTGCACTGCGCGCGAGCACCACCATCAATAAGGTCTTCATGCCCCAGTTGCGTTTATAAGGGAAATCACCGATCATGGCGTTGACCACGACGATAAAAAGTGAAGTCCTGCTAGATACACGGCCAAGAAGCCGGGGAATGGGAGCGTATCATGGGTATATCGCGAAGAACTTTCTTGGGAACCGCCGCGGGCGCAGTCATGGTTGCCGGCACTGCCGGCACGAAAACGGTCTTCGGCGCGAATGATCGCATTCGAATTGGCGTCGTCGCCTGTGGTGGCCGGGCCGGATCTCATCTCGAAGCGTTCAGCGAAAACGAGGGCTCGGAAGTGGTCGCCCTGTGCGACCCCGATTCTAGGCGCCTGAACGGCCGTGCCGAACAAATTGAAAAGGTCACGAACAAAAAGCCCGCGATGTATTCCGATGTCCGCGAGTTGTTGGCCAATGATAATATCGATGCCATTTCGATTGCCACGCCAAACCATTGGCACTCTCTCGGGGCCATTTGGGGTGTGCAAGCCGGGAAAGATGTCTACGTTGAGAAGCCACTCTCCCACAATATTTGGGAAGGCCGACAACTCGCCGCCGCCGCTGAGCAGAGTGGCCAGATCGTTATGCACGGTACCCAAAGCCGATCCGACGCGCGTTGGATGCGCGACATCAAGCTCTTACAGGATGGGTTCCTCGGCAAAGTGAACGTCGCAAAGGGTTTTACGTATAAGACGGGCAACCGCCGGTCCATTGGCTATTCAGAGTTTGAGAAGGCTCCAGATCATCTCAATTGGGATCAATGGCAGGGCCCGGCGAGCCGACAAGAATATTGTTCGAATTATCACCCCTATACTTGGCATTGGTTCTGGGACTACGGCAATGGCGAAACTGGAAACCAAGGTGTACACCAAATGGATTTGGCGGTCTGGGGCATGGATCGTGGTTTACCCGTCAAAGTCTACAGCGCTGGCGGTCGGTACAAGTGGGATGATCAAGCCGAAACACCGAACACGCAGTTGTCTACGATGACGTATGCAGATGGTTCAATGTTGGAATTCGAAATCCGCAACGTGGGATCCTACCAAGAAGCGGGCAAGACCACTGGCAATCACTTCTTGTGTGACGATGGTTACTACGTCGAAGGCAAAGGGTTCTTCGGATACGACAACGAAGCGATTCCAGTCGAAACCGAAATGCCGGAAACGTTTGGAACCTGGGGTAACTTCCTTAACGCTGTTCGCACGCGCAGCCAAGCAAACATTCACGGCACGGCGCTCGAAGGCCATCTATCCTGTACGCACATTCATATGGCGAACATCTCCTATCGCCTAGGTCGATCACTCGAATTCGATCCGGAAACGGAACGGTTTAAGAATGATGATGAAGCTAATGCGATGGTGTCGCGTGATTACGCCGCTGGATTCGAAGTCCCGAAACTCGATTAACGCTGCTCGATTTTGAACTAGTAAGTGCCCCCCAGAGACGCTCGTATTGCTTTGGGGGGTATTTTCATTATTTTTCGTGGCTTTGCAACATCGTGATTTCCTTGGCGTGGTTGTGGGGAGCCAACAAATATAATGGGAATCTGATTCGGCTCTGGTGGATGAGCTCACGCTAATTGCTTGGTATAATTGAGGTTGTACTCTTCCAATCACCCGACTCCTCACCCGAGGTTATTAGGCTCGAATTGTTTCCCACCCGCTTGACATCCCCAAGAATCATTGCTATCGTAAAACATCAGTAAACATTGACTTTTTGTATCTAAAGTCAATAGAAGACTCGTATCGGCCGGGACTACGGGCTCCCGGCACGTTGGTATGGCTGCTTGAATGGAGGCGTCGAATGGAAGCGCAAGTGTTGTCTGCGAATCCGGTGGAGACCCCCATCGATCTCGCTCCACGCAGACTCCCGGTCCAGAAACGCGCAAAAGAGCGGGTCGAGCGCATTTTGGATACCTTGGCAACTCTTCTTGTTGAAAAGGGATTCGATGGCGTATCGACCAACCTAATCGCCGAACGAGCCGAGATTGACGTCGCGTCGATTTACCAATACTTCCCCAACAAGTACGCCATCTTATGCGCCCTCGCCGAAAGAACCTTCGAACGTAACCGATCCCATGTGGAAAATTACGACAGCCAGATTCCTGCGGATAAGGATTGGACGACGGCCATGGCACGATTGTCGCCATACCTAATCGATGGCATGCGGCGCGACCCAGGCAACGTCGCAATTCGCCATGCCATGCGGGCCCGACCAGAATTTTGCGTTATCCAGAAGCGTGGTAATGAAATGTTGGCCCAATCCATTGCCGATATGATGAGTAGGCGCGGCTATCCCGTCGATGGTGAGCGACTTCTCCGCATGGGCCGAGTGATGGTAGAGACCGGCATGGCGATTTTGGATGTCGTCTTCACGGACAATGTGTCGGATCCCGACGCTTATGTTCATGAACTCAGGACGTTGCATATGGCATACGTCAAGAGATGTGCCGATAGATCCAGCGCTACAGAAACAGACAGACCCGAGACCGGGACATCATGAACAAGAAAGGAGGTGCTGTGACGTGAATCGTAAGACCTTGAAGTGGGCCTGTCCTTGGATGTTTACGGACCGAGCCTGTGCTTCACCAATAGTGCGAATTATGCATTGTAAGTGAGAAGTAGTTCGAGGGAGTTTTGAGGAATCACTTGAAGTTCCTTTGGTTATGCAATAGTATCTTGGAACGTTATATTTACCCATTTTTCAACCTTGAGAGGATACCCAAATGAGAAAAAGATCTGGTTTTACCCTGATCGAACTGCTAGTCGTAATTGCCATCATCGGAATACTCGCGGCGATCTTACTTCCTGCGTTAGCCCGCGCACGAGAAGCCGCGCGGCGCGCAAGTTGCCAGAACAACCTGAAACAAATCGGGCTCGTATTGAAGATGTATGCCAATGAGTCTAGCGGTGAATTGTTTCCCACGTACTTCCTGGAGACCGACGCCCCCACATACAATTGTCAAGCGTTCTCAAGTCAGACGTCTATCACAAATGCCGTCTCGGTCGGAACGCGCAACATCAATGAAATCATCTTCAACATGCGTCAAGTGACTCCGGAGTACCTGACAGACCCATCGATAATGATTTGCCCCTCGGACTCAGCGCCAGGCTTTATCTCAACGGGTTCAGGTGCAACTTACCATCATTTGGCGTGCGATGGCGACGATGATTTCGGCGTTACAGGTTTAGCCGACAGCTACGCCTACGTCGGATACGTACTCGACAAGTATACAAATAGCGATCCCGTCATTCCTGCTGCGATAACGGCAGCGTTCGGCCTCACCGGACCGGTCGCAGCTCAGATCGCGTTGTACTTCCTCCCAATGGACGGTAGCGTCAGTGCTCTATTCTTCGCGAACTTCCAAGAGATTGTCGATTCACGTCACTCAGACATCGATCTTCAACCGGCCGCCGACGTATTGGGTATGGTAGGGGACTTCGGTAACGGTGCTGGTGACACGATCTACCGGCTTCGTGAAGGTGTCGAACGCTTCATGATTACGGACATCAACAACCCGGCCGCATCGGCCATGGGGCAGTCCGAAATCTTTATGGTGTGGGATACGTTGTCGACTAACGTCAGCGAATTCAGCCATATCCCCGGCGGCGCCAATGTCCTATTTCTCGACGGCCATGTCGACTACCAGCGCTACGATTCATCGGGCAACGGTCCGGCACCAGCCAATAACCTGTTCGCACATATCTTCGAGATTTCTGCATAAGTGTAGAGTATCGTAGGTAACAGACCAGTACTCACTATGACTAGGCCCGGCGCAGTAAATTGTGCCGGGCCTTTTTATTCGACAGTGATTTAATTCACAGTCCGGTCCCACTCTTCGGACTGAGATCATTACGAAGTGGAATTATTCGATTCGTCCTTAGAGGGGCGATTTGATTCCCGTGATCGTCGGCGACGCCGCGCCTTTTGTTTTCGAATGCGGGCCACGCGTTCCTCTTCTTTGGTTGCGCCGCCCGATTCCTTTGCCTCAAGCAATTCGCACAAACGTTTTCGTGCGTAATACCGGTTGAGCCCCTGCGACCGAGCTTGCTGCATTTTGACCATCGTCCCCGTCGGCCGGTGCTTGAGCACCACGCATGTCGCGGTACGATTGACGTGTTGCCCCCCTGGTCCACTCGAGCGGACAAAGGACTCATCGAGATCAGTATCAACGATGCCGCAAGCCGCCATTCGGGCCGACAAGGCCGCTGATTTAGATTCCGTAACGCCAAAAGGGTTCATACAGGAAAAGATAGCACGAAAAACAAAGGAGCGATTCGCCGATCACGCCGGACGATAATGACTAAGCGACTCGATCCAAGTTTTGCGCAACAGTGGGGTCGTTCAAAATGGCCTTGCGAATAAGCAATAGGGCTGCGGCCGCTTCAACCCTGGCGGGTTGTATAGGGCCTTCGTGCTTGGTGGCAAGTCCGGCAGTTGGGGGAGCTGCGACGGCCGCCGTTGTGGGCGACACAATCATCGATCCGGTCCTCCTACGGTTTACTTCCGCGACCTTTCTTTTGCTACCTCGTTTATCGGCAAAATCGGTAGCATTCTTGAGATTATGCCGGGCTCCCCCCCTAGCACTATTCAGGAGTATTACTTAAAGACTTATGCTACAATGCTTTAGAGAGCCTAATCCGCTGCAACCGAAATGCTCCCCGATTGGTCATATTTACACGGCAACGGGGCCAAGAGAACCAGGCTTTGGATGCGCCCGGTACCATTGTTCGCGTGGACATCCAATTGGGAAGAAATCTAGCTGTTGTTCCAGGCACTACGTGTGCCCACCAAAAAATGCCAAGGAGAATCCGGGGATGCCCGAACGCGTATCAAAGTACGATGCCATGTTTCTCAATTGCGACAATGAAGTCGCTGAGATGCAGGTGGCCGCAGCATCGCTCGTTGATGGCCCTGTCGATTTTGAACGGTATAAAGCGTTTGTCGCACCCCGAATTGCTGCGATTCCGCGTCTGTGCCAGGCCCTTCGTCCTACTGCGTTCGATTTCCGGTATCCCACGTGGGTCGACGTGCCGAATTTTGATCCAGCGGATCATATCGAACACCTGGAATTGGCGGCACCGGGCAGCGAGCAACAATTACACGAGCTATTGACCGAACGGATTCATCACCGATTGGATAAAACCAAGCCGTTGTGGCGTCTCCTAATCGTGAATGGCTTAGAGGGCGGCCGCTCGGCCATGGTCTTCAATGTCCATCACGCTATCTGCGATGGTGCGTCCGCAATGGAAATTTTTAAGGCGCTGTACGATGACCCCGAAGGCGGTTGGCCTGATCACGTCCACCTCCAACGTGCTGAAGAGCCTGCCAAACGGATACCTCCGGTACCCGTTCGCGTCATGAAAGGGCTGGCCTCACCCGAAACGCGTGCGCGCCTGGGTTTTATGTGGCGATATGCCAAAGCACCGGGCCCATGGTTTCCGTTTACACGGCCGGTCTCTGGACGCATGCAGTTCTCCTGGCGGAATTTCCCCTTGGATCGTCTTCAAGCGATTCGACGCTCGCTGGGCGGGACCATGACCGATGTCGGTTTGGCTGCGGTTGGCGGCGCGATGGATCGATACGCTGAGCGTGAGGGCATCGACGTTCGAGACCAATTCTTCAAGGTTTTGCTACCCGAAAACGTTCGCGCAGCCGATAGCTACGGCGAAATGGGAAACGCGGTCTCCGGCATTCCGACATTGGTTCCGCTGGGCATAGCCGATCCTGCTGAACGATTGGCGAAAGTCACGGCCTATACCCGCTCGGCGAAAGAACAACGGCTGGGTCGGCAATTTTACAGCATTTTGACCGGCCTAATGGATTTGTTGGGGCCCATGGGTGCGACGAAACTAACCCGATTTTTGGCTTCGCCGAAGTGGATACGCTTTGCGAGCAGGTTTGTGAAAACGCCACGCGAACACGCCATCATTACCAGCGTTCAGATGCCATCTTCAGTCGTGTTCAAGATTGAGGGACACGAAGTTACACAAAGTTTTCCCATGGTCCCATGCGGTCTAAGCTTGGGCGTCATGTGTGCACTGATCTCGTACAGAGACCAACTGCAGGTCGCGCTGACCGGCGACGCAAAGACGATTCCAGACATTGATGCATTGATGGACGACATCGGAATTGTCATTGATGAGATGGCCTCGGCTGCGAACGTAATTCCCGATACGCCTCCACATCCATTGGAAACGGTTGCTGCCAAATAGCCGTTACCGCATTTCCTGGCCACCGGTCACGTTTAACGCCTGACCGGTCATATACGAGGATTCGTCTGATCCCAGAAACACCACCGCGTTCGCGACATCTTCGTACGCGCATCCGCGTTTCATCGGGACTTGATCCACATATTTCTGACGCACTTCCGCCTCAGTAATACCTTGATTCGCAGCGTATTGTTTATAAAGGCTGTTGACCCAAAGCGGTGAATCCAATAAGTTTCCTGGGCAAATAGCGTTTACCCGCACGCCCGCTTCGGCGAACTCCAGCGCAAGGCTTTGCGTAGCACCAATGCCACCAAACTTAGAAGCGGCGTAAGCCGCATTTCGGAAACTACCTTTCTTCCCAGACTTGGAGTTGATCTGCACGATCGATCCGCCCCCATTTTCGAGCATGACTCGTGCCGCTTCTCGGGCGCACAAGAAATAGCCTGTGAGGTTTACGTCAATGACCTTGCGCCACGCCTCGATATCCAAGGAAACCGACTCGCCGGAAACGACAATGCCTGCGTTGGAGACTAGAATATCGAGTCCGCCCATCTTGGCCGCCGCATCATCGACACCCGCGCGAACCGCGTCCGCATCCGAGACATCGACCGATGCCCCATGTGCAGTCCGATCTGTCTGTTTACTGATATTCGCAGCCGTTTCCTGAACGGCGTCCACGTTAATATCCCACAGGACTAGGTCACAACCCTCGATGGCGAGGCGTTCAGACAATGCTGCGCCTAATCCTTGCGCCGCACCGGTGACGAGCGCCCGCTTACCTTCAAGGCGCCCCATTATTCCGACTCCATCAACACGCGTTCCGATTCAATGGTCCACGCGTTGTCCGGCCCCAACGCTTTCGCAACATCAGGACGAACACCGTTCAGCTCATCCAGCGGCGTGAGGGGTAGGCCTGATATCTGCGGATAAATGACCGTCTTTCCCGGAAACCGTGCGTCGAGCAAACCGCGCAAGCCATCATGGGCCGCTTCTAGTCCGCCAACCGCAGCGACACTCAGATTCGTATCCAGTTCTCGGCCTTGGACTTTATCCAACACCGACTGCATATCTTCGATGCGCGACCCACTGGTTCCAACGATGCGCACTCCGTTGCACAGGGCCTTCAGCGGAATCGGTGCGATTTGGCCGATGGGCACGCCGGCAAAGACGTTTAACAAAGCGTTGGGTGCGGCGAGTTCGCACAAACCTGTCACTAACGACGCCACCGGCGCCATCGTTACCAAATCGTCATACCCGTCCGGGGCGAGCGCCTGTAACGCCGCATGTTCGGCGGCGGGGTTTTCGAATTCCGAAGAATCTATCAGTTCGAATCGGACTTCCCGCCGTTCAAGCAACCCGGCGAATCGTCGTGCAATATGGTCTAGGCGTCCGCGGTCGAGGTCTGTCGCGACCACCAACGCTGGGCCGTCGGCCCGTTCCAGTGCGCGTTGAACATGCATCTGGCCCATGGGCCCGCCAGCGCCGATGAATAGCGCTGCACCGCCAGGGCGCAAATCGTTTCGTGTGTGGACCGCTGCGATCCCCTCAAGCGAATCCGCTCCACCGAGAAAGCGAATGCCTTCATAGTGGATGCGGCCTATGTCGAGATTCGGGGCCCCTTCTTCCGAAGGATTCCCGATCAAATACAGATTTCCGTTTTTGGCCAAACGGTTTGCGGCGGCCTCGACGGATTGGGGTGTCGGGTTTTCGACGACAATATCTTCAAGCGCATCGCCCTCGGCATCCTTCTCACTCCACACGCTGGCTTTGCCATCATTCGGCGATAACCGGTCGGCCACGGCATACGCCATTTCAACGCATGCCCAAGGCTCGGCCAATGCCGACTGGCTGAAGCCGGTCTTGTCATCGACCGGTAGGAGATAACATCCTTCGTCTCCGTCTAGCGCACGTTCATCGACGTAGCAATATTGGGCCAGTCCGCCAGGGATGACGTAGCCGAACGCGTAGCCAATCCCCTTGTAATAAATGTCGGCCTGAACGATGAACCGCTCTCCAGGTTTGAATTTGTCTTTCCACTGATCCCCCACCGCCTCGATCGTCGCCGCGCACTCATGGCCCAATACCGTGGGGTCAGCCTGCAGGTCTCGTCCGCGTAATCGGGCGTGCGCGCCGCCCTGTTTGATGATTTTGATGTCGGACTGGCACAGCCCCACGGCATCGACTCGCAGCATCACTTCATTCGCTGCAGGCGGTCGAAGTTCTAGCGTTTCGGCTTCACCATTGGTACCAATGTTTTCCAAGCCTGCTCCGTGCAATTGCCATGCGCGGTATTGTTGATTTTCTGTGGTCATGAATTCTGTCTTTCTTCGTTTGTAGTTGAGAGGTGTACACGCTTCTGCGTGTGCACGTGTGATCTTGGACACGCGGGAGCGTGCCCCTCCCAGCACCTTGTTACGAATTGCGGCCTGCGATTGACTGCAGGCGATAATGTTCATCCGGCCGCGTGAAGATACGGTCGACGTGGTGGTCTTCGAGGAACCGTGGGCCACCCGCCGCATACGCACCGACGAGGATGCGGGCGGATTTCTCAGTCATGTCGGTGCACGACGTAACCGCCTTCGGCGAATCACCCATTGTGATAAGCCCGTGGTTTTGCATCAGGATCGCCGAGGGCAAGACGCCTTCATCTGCGATGAACTGCTCCAGCCGCGCTTTAACTTCCCGCGCGAGGACGAGCCCGGGATCGACATAGGGCACAAATACGGATCGGTGTTTCATCGAGACGATCTGGTCTGGAAAAATTCGTCCAGCGAAGGCTTTTTCCGCGTTTACTGAGCATAAAATCGCATTCGTATCGACGGGATGCGTGTGGCCCACAAACGAAAACTCGGGAATCTGGAGTAAAATGGCGTGAAGTAAGGCTTCGACCGATGGCCGCGGCCCGTTTGCGTCACCGATTACGGCCTCTTGGTACACCCGGGCCACATCGTCATCACCGGCATTTGGATCGTCTACCAACTCCATAATTTTCGGCGTCGAAACCCGAACGAATCCATCCGCAGAGATACCGGCCATAGTGTGGCCTGAGGCTTTGACGTAAAAGGAGTCGTCGTCGATTCGGGCGGAGGTATTGCCTTCGCCGAGCATTGCATAATCCTTGGCGGGATCGCCGAGGTAATGGGTCATTTCCAATAGCGGGTCGAGCACAGAGTTCATAAATATATTCCGGATGGTTAACCAACGGGGGACGTAAAGTATAGCAAAAATAGGGTGATCAGCGTGAATGCGGAGATTACTTGCGAATTCGGCTCCACCGAATTTGCCATTCCTGCATCCGTTCACCGATTACGGGCAGGACCGATCGAATAGCATCCAGCTTCCTCGCCTCGAGGCCTGAGAGATCCGATCGCTCGACCAACACTTCAAATTCGTCCAGGAGTGCGGTGGCTTCTGTCAGCGAAACCTCATGGACGCGTGCGCTGTACGATTTTTCCAGCGCGCCTCGCAGCTTACCGGGGTCAATGACCTCTGCCCGCTTCAACAGCTTTTTCGCTTTTACCTCGGTTTGTTCTGAAACAACTGGCTTTGCGGGCTGCGGCGATTCCGCTGATTGATCCGAGGCATTCACGCCAGTACGCTTGCCGAGCATGCCCAATTCTCCGTCACATGCTGCGATGGCCGACTTGAGTTGATCCATGGATCCCTCAAGCTGATCGAGAATTCGATTCCATTTGCGTTCGTTTCCCCGGTCGTTTTTCCGGCGTTCATCAGCACGGGCGATTTTCACCCGCACATCGTCAAGTTGAACGGCGTGTTCCGCGCGGGATCGCTGCAATTCCCGTACTCTGGCTTCGTTTTCTATGCGTGTCGCCAAGGCGATGTCCCCCATCCCCTGTCGTAAGTGGCGCATTGTAACACAGTTACGCGTCCGGCTTCCCACGCCGTGCGCGGATATCGCGAAAGAAACCGCTCAAGATTGCACCACATTCATCGGCCATCAAACCGGGTGATACAGCTGGACGATGATTGAATTGGTCAACATCCAATAGGCTAACAACCGAGCCACACGCGCCGGCCTTCGGGTCGAATGCGCCGAAGTAGACTTCTGGAATTCGGGACAGAATGATGGCGCCCGCGCACATCGCGCATGGTTCGAGCGTGACGTACAGCCGCGTGTTTTCCAGGCGCCAGCTCGACAGGTGCTGCGCGGCCTGCGTGATGGCGATGACCTCGGCATGGGCCGTCGGATCCTGCAAGGTCTCTCTAAGATTGTGTGCTTTTCCAATGATGGCATCCTCGTACGTAATAACGCAGCCGACGGGCACTTCACCCTCAGCGAGCGCGGCTTCCGCTTCCCGTAACGCGTACTGCATGAATCGAGTGTGATTATCGAACATGATCCTCCCTCAAGCGTGTTGACCCAACCGATTCTTGGAATGGCGAGAGGCAATGTCAACCCCGGCCAATAACCTGTCACCCGTTGTGGAGATTTGGCCAAGTTTGATTGGGTATTCGTCAGCCTGTAGAATTTCGATTAGTTCTTGTTAAGAGTTGACCCGTTGTAACCAAGGCAGTCCGCCACGTTGTACGTATGAACCGCGATATTCCGAAAACAGGCAATATAGGCAGGGATACGGGTCTCAGTACGTATCTCTCCGAAATCTCCCGTATTCCCCTGCTGTCGGGTGCGGATGAAAAACGATTGTCCAAAGCCGCCCAAGCGGGCGATGGCGATGCGCGGCGAACGCTCATCGTTTCCAACCTCCGACTTGTCGTCAGCATTGCAAAGAAGTATTTGTATTTTGGGCTGGCGCTACAAGACCTCATCGAGGAAGGCAACATCGGCCTCATGAAGGCAGTCGAACGTTTCGACCCTGATCGCGGTTGCAAGTTCTCGACGTATGCAACATGGTGGATTCGCCAAGCCGTCACGCGTGCCCTTTCCAATTATGGCCGCACGGTCCGTATTCCTGTGTACGTGACAGACAATATCGCGCGCTACAAAAAGGTCGCGGATGAATATTACAAGAAACATGGTAAACGGCCCGAGCCAGAAGAAGTGGCGGAAAAGCTCGACATTAAGGTCAAAGAAGCGCTAAAGCTTCAATCGTTCGTAGAGGAAATCCGACCGCTGGACAACCTCGAGACGATTGATGAAGAGAGCGGGCGAGGCATTCCGGAAAGCCTGGAACCGCGCCAAACCAATGAAGCGATCCACCAGTTCGAATTGGATCAACAACTCTCTGAATTGATGACCCAGCTTACTGATCGTGAGCGGGACATCATTCGTTTCCGGTACGGCCTCACTGATGGCCGGGGACACACACTCGAACAAACGGGCAAGCGATTCAAACTCACCCGCGAACGCATCCGGCAGATTGAAAAAGATGTTATGGGTCGGCTTCGCGTGTTCGTAGCGGACAACGAAGAAGATTACCGCCCGTAAAATCCGGTGGCATCTTCCATCGAGTCAACTTCTAGAAAGGCACATCTTGGATCTCGCATCATTCGTACGTAACGTACCTGACTTCCCCGAGCCGGGAATTCAGTTCAAAGACATCACAACGCTGCTCCAGAAGCCTGAAGCATTGGCCCATGTCGTCAACACGTGGAAAGATCGATACGCGGACAAGGATTTGCACGCCATCATTGGCGCCGAATCCCGTGGCTTCATCTTCGGCGCACCACTAGCATTTGCATTGGGGCTTCCATTCATCCCCGTGCGCAAGCCGGGTAAACTTCCCTGGGAAACAGAGTCTTGTTCATACGACCTCGAGTACGGATCGAGCACGCTTGAAATTCACACCGACGCATTCGAAGCCGGCCACCGCATCGTCATCATCGACGACCTGTTGGCGACGGGCGGTACGCTGCAAGCGGCGTGCAAGTTGTGCGAACGATTGAAAGCAGACATTGTCGAGGTTGCAGTCGTGATCGAATTACCCCCGCTCAATGGCCGAAGTAAGCTGGAAGGCTATGACGTCCACTCCCTCATTGAGTTTCAAGTCTCGTGACCGGGACGGCGTGACCATTCCCCCATCTTCACCGATCGAGATTCTCGACGCCCCGCCCAAAGGGCGTATTCATCACGCACTCTTCGATTTCGACGGGACCATCAGCCTCCTGCGTGAGGGCTGGCAAGACGTCATGCATCCGATGATGATCGAGATGGTCTGCGGTGAATCCGAGCCCACGGCGGACATCAAGCGTGCGGTTACTGAATTCATCGATGACACCACCGGCACCCAGACCATCGTCCAGATGGAAGGCCTCGCCGGGTTCGTTCGCGATTTCAAACGCGTTCCAGAGTCAGCCATCCTCGATGCACCCGCGTACAAAACGATCTACAACGACCGACTGATGGAGCGGGTGCGCGTCCGGCGCGATGCCCTAGAGACTGGCACGCTATCCATCGAAGATGCGACCGTCCGTGGCGTAACCGCATTCATCGAATCTCTGGCAAGCCGCGGAATAGCCCTGTACATTTTCAGTGGCACTGATCACGATGATGTGCGTCACGAAGCCGAATTGCTCGGCGTGGCAAAACACTTTAAGGCGATCACGGGGTCGGTTGGCGACTATGCCGTTTACAACAAGGAACGGGTCATCAAGGAATTGGTGGTGGAACACGACCTTGCCGGACCAGAAGTCTTGGTCCTAGGCGACGGCCCCGTCGAAATCAGACACGGACGCGCCCACGGCTGCGTGACCGTGGGCGTCGCGTCCGATGAATCCACTGGAAGAGGCTGGGATGTGGGCAAGAAGGCACGCCTAACGAAGGCGGGTGCTCATGTACTCGTGCCAGACTTCGCAAATCTGCCTGAACTACTCAACGCTATTTCGATCGACGCCTGACCACCACGGTTTAGGACTCCGGGTGAATCAATCGGGGCGCACCTGGACCCGGTTGTGGGCTCACTGCTCTTCGCCCGCTTGAGACCTGGGAGCGGACCGCATCGATCTTTCTCATCTCTAGCTCGAGCGCTTTCTTCTGTGCGATGAAATGCCGATGCTGATCGAGCATCTTGCGTAGTCTCACCTCATGTTCCCTCAAGACTTCATCCAACGCTAACGCACTCGCGCGTTCAGCCTCCGCTTCAATGAGCATTGGCTGCAGATTGATATCCATCGACTCTACTTCGCGGCTTTCCTGTTCTTCCCGTAGTTTGACCAACTCCAATTTCGCTTCACTCACAGCGATTTCCGCTCCGCCGACGCTATCGTCCGTTACAAGATCGTTCTTTCGAAGTGCCAAGACTTCTGATAGTTTGCGATTCGCTTCCGCGAATTTTCGCTCTGCCAAATCCCGGCGAAGAGCGTTGGCCTCGGTGTTAGAGTTCTTATCCAACATTTCGCCGCGTTTCTTCCGCTCATACTCCATGAGCGCGCGTGCCCGTGCTTCAGATTGCGCGCCCTGCATTTTCGCTTTCAACAGTCTGTCGCTAAGTTCCTGTAGCTCCTTCCGCAGTGATTCTTCATCGTTTCCGAGGAGCACTTCATCGGCCTCCCGGTCCACGGCTGCAAACTCTTGGTCCAGGTGCTTGCGCTTTTGAATCTCTTCACGACGAATACGACGCCGCATCCTCTCAGAATACGCGCCTACTACTGTTTCCAATGTCGTATGGGCGGCTTTATTGTCTAATCCGCCTTCAGCATATGTGATCAGATAGACGTCGTCATTCGACTCAACGCTGGCTGGATTCTGGAGGTATTCGACGACCCACGCTTCGACCGTCGGCGTCCATCGTTTTCCGTTGGCAACAATCGCAAATCGGATATTTTCAATATCATCAATCCATTCGGCGTACGCTTGATAATCCGCCTCCGACTCGAACCGCGCCAATTGGAGAACGCGGATGTCGTCCTGCGCGATCGCTGATGGCGCGAGCAAGGCAATCGTTATTAGCATTGCAACCGGTATTGCTTTCATTATCATTCTCCCTTAATTTACGTCGTCGAAAGGTTGTTCGTCATAGCCGAGAGCCGCTCGCTTGCCAGGGTAGCTGCCGGCGAATCCGGATACTGATCGACTACAAATCGGTATTGTTCCCGCGCGCCCTCGTAATCGAGTCCCGTCTCTTCAAGATGCTGCGCTGCGGCAACAGCGATAGACGCAAGTTCATACGATGTCACTCGATCTGCAAGATCGATTCGTTCAGACCTATCCGCTAATTCCGCTTGCACTTCCGCCAATTCCGCTTCCAGCAACGCGATTCGCAATTCGAGTTCTGTGGGGATCGCTTCAATGGTCGGTGTAGTCGTAGCAATCGTCGCTCTATCCACCGACGGCATCACCACCACGCCCACCATTATCGCAGCGATTACAGCGAATCCGCTGGCCGTCGCAACGGCTAACCCCACTCGACGCCGAGTTCGCCGCGTCCCCCACGCCACTGGATCGATTGACACATGGTCGCTCTCTGGCGGATTGCTCAGCGCGGACCGCATAAACAACAGCGATTCCTGATGTTCTCGCAACAGTCGGGCACAATCTCCGCAAGAGCGTAGATGCGTCTCAATTACGGTCGCTTCGTGCGAATCTAACTCACCATCGGCGTAAGCCATCACACGCGGTTCATATTCATCAATGTGGTTCATGGCAAATAGTCCTTCATCATCAGCCGCAACTGTTTGCGGGCATGAAACGCACGAGTCCGAACAGTAGCCTGCGGTATCGACAGCGTCTCGGCGATTTCAGCCGCACTCATCTCTTCGAGATAACGCAATACAAATACCGCGCGTAGCTTTGAGGACAAACGGCGCACACATTCGACCGCACGGGCCTCCGCTTCGCGCGAAGCGAAATCCGCATCCGGCTGAACCGGCTGTGCAGCAGGTCGTGTACGCAAGCGGGCCATTGCAGCAATACGCGTGCGCAACGATCGCCGCCGCGACACCAAATGGTTCACCGCAATACGCGTCAACCACGTCGCCGGCTCCGCGTCGCCACGAAACCGATTCTGCGCTACCCAAGCCTTCATAAAAATATCTTGCACCACATCATCCAGTTCATGAGCCGGCACGCCAAAACGCCAAGCCAGGGTACGGACACGCCGATCCTCGCTCCGAACAAGCCGATCGAAGTCCAGCACCTCACCGTCCATCTTGGACATCTGATTCGAGATATCCGTCAAG
>Ga0315336_1004280_pt1 | contig 17228 bp, 11 predicted proteins | sample ASW5metaG_FD_204512 | JGI IMG/M metagenome (GOLD analysis project Ga0315336, IMG submission 204512) | Ammonia-oxidizing marine archaeal communities from Monterey Bay, California, United States - ASW #5 | ecosystem: Environmental > Aquatic > Marine > Intertidal zone | place: USA: California... | reverse complement strand
TTCCATCTCCGCCTTCAGCTGTTCGGCTTCGTTCTTCGAGACCCCTTTCTTGAGTAACCGTGGGACACCGTCGACCAATTCCGTGGCGTCCTTGAGGCCCAGGTTGGTTAGGCTCCGCACGGCCTCGATCACGCGGACCTTAGAATTCCCGAAACCCGTCAACATCACGTCGAATCCGCTCCCTCCCTCTTCCGCAGAATCGGAGATTCCGCTGCCGTCGTTCGGAACACTCGCAGCGATGACCGGCTTGATTCCATGTGCAACCTCGAGGTGATCGTTGAGATCGCCGGCGTTGGCGGATCCATATTTACGGAACGAGCTATACAAGTAGTGACGCCGATCGTCGGCTGGGTACGGGTTCGGCTCAGATTCCATCGCCCAGTGCATAAGACTCAGTAAGGGCAGAATGCGTGTCGATCCGAATCCCGCGCACACACCGATGATCCAACCGATCACGCTGGCCTTGTCGGAGATGGGAAGAACGGCCGTCAACAATGAGCCAAAGACGAGCAGTTTCACGATCAGGATCAGTACGCGATTGCGTTCCCAGTTGTTTCTTGCACATACAAAGATTGTCCCCCAAGCGGTTACCAATCCAACCACCGCGGCGATTGCTCCCGAGGGACTGTAGGCCGCAAATTCTTTCATCCAGTAAGGAAAATACAGGGTCAGCGCCACGATGGTGACGATCATCGAACATCCAAATGGCGCCGTACCCACCGGAGCCTTGTCCGGATGTTTTCGAAAGAGCTGCACCTCAAAATCTCTGATCACATGCTCCGCTTCGGTCAGCGGTACATCCGTCGCAATGCGATAAACCTCGGTGGCGTCAGTCTTTCGCCCATTCAACAGCAGCGTTCGAATCTCGCCCAGTTCCATTTCAGAGAGCGCGGAAGAAGGAGCCGTTTCAGAGCCAAACGTGTACAACTCGTATTCCCGCATCACGTCAATCAGAATCCTGCCACCCTCCCAACAGCACAACACGACGACACACAACGGGGATAGGGTGGCAAGCTCTATGGAAGCAAGGCCCCGATCATCCACGGCATATTTGACACACCAGATCAGAGATCCCGGAGATGTCGAAAAGACAAACCACAAGCAAGATCCCCAAGCGGCAAACACGACACAATAATGTAGCAACACGCGTGAACGACTGTTCGTTCCGGGTAGACGATGTGGAACGCGTGAGTGTTTCTCGACAAATGCGAGAAAGTCCCCAACCAGCGGCGGCAAGAGAATGGCTGCGACGAATGCGGCAATCATGCCATGAGCGTATCCCAATATGATGAGCCCTCCTTTGAAGGAGGTATCATTCTCCCAGATATGGGCGTCGATGGCGTTTGTGATGGCGTACATCCCAAACGCGACGCAACTCGCTCCCAAAAGACCGTAAAGCAGGAGCAAAGAGGTTGGGAACGATTGCCCCCTGAGTTTGTATTCCCTTGAATGCAGCCCGACCAGACTCAATGAACGGCCTTTACCAAACACACCGACCATGATGTTCCGCGCTAAGAACAAACACACGAAAATATCGACACCAACGGAGATGCTGAAATCGAATTGTGCTGTGTGGGGCCCGGGTGCTTTCCTGTAATGCGGGTGTGAAGCCAACCACTTCAGAAACGAATTCTCGGCCCACCAGTAGTAAGCGGCGCCCAGGGATCCGGCCAACAGCATCGATGCGACTGCTGCGAAAGCCCACGGCCGTTGTTTGGCACGACTCCACAGCCTGCGGACGGTGTCGGCCGGTTGAGCCTGGATTGGTTCCTGACGCAGGAAACGGCCCAGGTCGTCGGCGAGTTCCTGCGCCGTCTGGTACCGGCCGTCGGGTCGTTTCTCCAGACACTTGAGGCAGATGGTTTCGAGATCGGGCGGGATGAGCGGATTCAAGCTCCTCGGTGCCGCGGGCTCCTGTTCGCGAACCTGGTTCAGTGTGTCCAGCAGGCTGGCTGCCAGGAACGGTGGTCGGCCAACAAGCAACGCGTAGAACACGGCCCCCAGTGAATAGACATCGGTGGCGGGGCCGATCTGATGCGGGTTTGCCGCCGCCTGTTCGGGAGCCATGTAGCCCGGAGTTCCCAAGACGGTGCCCGTGGCCGTTAACTGTGAGTCGCCTTCGATTTTCCTGGCCAGTCCAAAGTCCGTGATTCTAGGCTGATCGGAATCGTCGATGAGAACGTTGGACGGTTTCAGATCACGGTGCACAATTCCTTGCTCGTGGGCATAGTGAATCGCTTCTGCCAGAGTCTTGAGGTACTCAGCGGCTTTCTTGGGCGCAAGTGGCCGCTGGCCGATGGTGTCTGCCAAGCTGCGACCCTCGACGTAGTCCATCGAAAAGAAGTGCTGCCCTTCATGCCGGCCAACTTCATGGACGGCCACGATGTTCGTATGTTGCAGTCCGGCCGCTGCTTCGGCCTCGGTGTGGAAACGCCGGACGTCTTCCTCTGAGGCCAGTTGACCGGCCAGGATCATTTTCAGCGCGACGACGCGGTTGAGGCTCGTTTGCCGAGCTTTGTAGACCACACCCATCCCGCCACGTGCAATTTCCTCCAGCAGTTCATAGTCACCGAAATACCGCACCTTGGTCCCGAGTGGTGAACTCGACCATTCGTCGTCTGAAGGCACGATTGTCGCGGCATCCGCTGCCGGTGCCTGCTCGGCGCCCGTCTCTTCCAAACCGGCAGCCAGCAAACACTTGGGACACAATCCCTCGGGCGCATTGCTGGCGAGTTCCGCTCCACATTCGGGGCATCGTCGGATTTCGGCCACCAGAGAGTCTCCTGAGTGAGTTGCGTTTCACTCTCTTCTGAAGGAAGTGACCCGAAAGGTTACAGACTTTCTTGGGTTCAGGAACCAAGAATTGCAAACAGGCTGCGAATTTCGTCGTCGACCTCGCTCGGCTCAGCGACGGTCTGCAGGATCTCGTCACGCAAAATCGCTCGATACCGCTGACGGAGTCTATGAGCGGCGACTTTTGCTGCGCCTGTGGTCATGCCCAACTTGCCAGCCACCTCGGCAAAACCACCCCGCACGGACGAACCTGTGATGAACACTTTCAGGAGCTCGAACTGCTCCTGCTTTTCCGAACGCACCGACTCCTCACGCAACCGATTCAGCACATGTTCAAGTAACGTGAGCGCCCACTGTTTGTCGAACAACCGATCGGGAGTCAGGTCGTCGGTTGGTTCGAGGCGGAACCGCTTTTCACCCGATTCGAAATCCAATGGAATCGAAGTCCTGCCGCCGCCTCGTTTGAGCGCTTTGGCTTTGTCCCATTCATTCGCCAGAAAGTTCTTGAATGCCGTCAACAGGAAGGCGCGAAACTTGCCTCGTTCCGGCTGTGCATCGCCAAGATCGTTCTTGTTCAACACCTGGAAGAAGAATGACTGGGTCAGATCCTGTGCCTCGTCGACATCGCGTACGCGTCGCCGGACGTAGGCATACAGCGGGTACCAGTATGTACGGCACAATGCATCGAGAGCATCCTGAGAATTGGGTGTCGAGCGTTGACCCGCGGCCAGAACCAGGCTCCACCGCGTGGTGTGGAAGTGACGATCACCCGACGGGGGATCGCAATTCGAGTTTCCACGTTCGCTGAACATGCGGACCACGGTATCAGACACGTGATCGGACTTCGAGATTGTCGTCCGTTCCCCGTTCCATTTCTAACCACAAACGACCCACCCGCATCTGATCACCACCGAGTCGCAGCATCCCGGCCGACCCTGGACGAACAGGCAATCTCAGCAGCCTGCGTCAAACGGCTACCATCGCCGTTGGGTCCGCTGTGCGGACCAGTGTTGTGGCCCACGACAATCCTGTGGAGGCCCAATCAGCCGTCCGTAAGAGTAGGGGTCCCCTTTTGCAGATGTGACGAGGTTCCTATTCGGCACGATTGATGCGCAAGGGTACAATCTCCATCGACTCATCCTGCCACTGCCGGGGGATCATTCTGGCGCCCGTTCGACTCGAACTGAGGCCATGAACCACCGCCCACATACCCACGTTGTACCAGAGGTGTGGCCCAGGACAGTTCTTGCTCCTGAATTGTATGTGCCCGAAGATTTTGCTGATCCCATGACGATCCCTCAAATGGGCCACAAGTTCTCTTCCGGCCCTGATCTGTTGCGTGGACGGCAAGGAAAACGTCGTCCTACCACCCCGATGAACCGCTCTTGCGTCGGGGTAGTTACCCACGAATTCAATGTCGATGGCCCGCTGGTTCGTCCCGATGCTATTCAACCTCTCCTCGATAGGACGTACCATCAGTACTCGTCCATCCTGCATGACAATGTAGTTCGCGATGACGTAATTGAACCGCTCTACCCGAGCTGACACAAAGCTAGTCTGGTGCAAGATGATTGCATTGATTTCAGAGATTTCCCGTCGTGCGGCAGGATTACCGCGGCTATAGATGTTCCGGCCGTCCCGCGTGTGGTGGATGCGAGATGTTTCATTGGTCCGGTTGATGATGTTCACAGTCGGACCCCTCGCCATGCCTGGCTCAAGATTACTGGAGAAAAGAACCTTTTACCAAGTCGTGAAGCTGTGCAGTCAATCAAAACATTCTGAACTACTAGTCGCAAGTTATCAACACCCCTTCCCGTGAACTCGCAACACGCTTTTCTCGCACCTCAGGCCGAGCCAGGATGGTCGCATAACTTCCCCTATTCGTATCCAGTGCCGATATGACGATCGCCTGAGAGAACTCAACAACTCAACCAGACTCCCGGTGATTTCACGTTGGTAACTGACGTGGGGGTACCAGTGTCATCGGTCCGGGACTAGACCAGAACATAACAAAAAGACGTCGAGTAGCGCGACGTACTTGAATTCGAAACCAAACAAATGATTACACCCACTCTTCTCCGTCACCGTACGGAAATCCCCGGCAGCAAATCGTCAGAGGTCGATGCGATTGCCCAACTCTCGACATCCAACGCGCTTGTTGTGCGGCGGAGTTTTCGACACCTGTTCGGGCCCCCCGTGGCGAAATGTGCTGTCAACCTACTGGGGGGTGTCAACCAGAGAGTTCGAGAGTTTTGGTCCGTTGGGAACGGGGTGCAGCGACGCTCAGATAAGGTCACTCGCATTTGAAATCAGCAGCTGATCCTCATGCCAAAACCTGATTGCCAAGGAGCTTTGCTGTCAGCTGAGTTCTTGGACCCGACGGGAAGGGATTTAGCCGGTTGGCTATGCGGGGCTCCGTAGAAACGAGACCGATTCACCACGACTTGGAGAAATCGGAACCGAGAAAGGAAATTGCCAACGATTGAACCTCGGCGTTTCGGCACCGAAAGGGACCAGCTATTCGCAGACGCGAGAACTCGCGCGAAAAGTGTTGGAATGTCGAGACAATCAGCACGGTGGTCGATTTCGGCTGCGCCTACAAGCGACTTTCACAGCCTGTGACCGTCCTTCCCGATCGCTCGTCGGCCGAAATCGCGATCGATTTCTTTCGCTAACACCCGGTCGTTAAGGCGCGTTTCGGTCGACGGAGTTTCTTGACCCTACAGCCATCATTCACTTGACCTTGCGATAAAGAAAGGCGTCGGAAGTCAGCAGTGAAGTGAGTAAAGCCTTCATGCTGCCACCGTCCTGTTCATAAGCCTTGTAGGCATCCTGGAGAACAGGTGCGTCGTTGATGGTTTCGTTTCGCCCCATCCAGTAGCGGAATGCATGGCGCACAAACACCTGCTTCACGCGCTCACTGCGGGAGAGCTTCTCGATCATCTCCAGGGCATTGTTGACCGGCCCATCCAGAGCGGCTTCACCGCTGTCGGTGATTTCGCCTTTCGTATTAACCGGTTTCCCAAGTTCCGTAGTGCGAAAAAGGCCAGCGTGGTTAAACATTTCAAAGGGTAAACCCAGCGGATCCATTTTCTTGTGGCACTTCCAACAGGCCTCTTTTCGGGTAACTCGCATCCGGTGACGGAGCGTTTCTTTAGGCTCATCAGGCAACATCGCATCTACCGTAATCGGCACATCTGCGATGGCGCCACCTAAAAGACGCTCGCGAATCCATTTGCCACGCAAGATGGCGTGATTATCCATGGCATCCGAGTGAGCGACCAGCCAGATGGGGTGAGTAAGAATGCCGTTGCGCTGGTCAGTGGGAAGTGTTATGAGCCGCCTCTCGGTCTTTCCGCCGGGGATGCCCTTACTTCCACGGTCAGAGAGTTCGCCGAAAGGTTGAATTCGTACATGGACAGTCTGATCGCTTGTCTCAGTGGGTCCTGTTTCGTTTTCAACAACGACGCGCCTGTCCGCAGCCAGAAACTGAACGGCATCGGCAACCACCAAACCACCGCCGCCCTTGGCAGAAATCTCCACCGCATCCCACTGGCCGGATGGGAACTCGAAAAAACCCAGCGATTGAAAATATTCGTCCGACCCGCGCTTATTGAAAGTACCTGGGGCCTTCCTTTGGTCGATGCGGAAGGATTCTTCTCCGTCCTTATGACGAACAGTCACGAGCGCTTTGGGGGCTCGGTTGGAGTGCGGGGCAATTGTCATTCGTACTTCGTACTTGCCTCGCTTGGGGAAGGTCACGGGATAAACCACTTTACTGTTGGCGGTGCGCGAAAAGAGGTACTCAGTGCCCACATGATTTGTTACTCCGCTGGATTGAGACCACCGTCCCGTGACTTTTGCATCCGGGTTGTCCACGACAATCCCGGGCAAATTTTTGGCTTGTAGAGGGGGAAGGACTTTGGCCCTGGCTTTTACGCCAACGAACTTCGCGCCTTTCGGAACCAACAGCGGCCTGCCTTTTTCATCAACGATCTTGCCGTCCTGGCTAATGCCTCGAAAGTATCCTTCATCCCTGGGACTCTCAGGCAGAATCGCCCGGTTTGTGGTCAGCAGCTCGCAAAGGACATTCTTGTCTTCCTCCAGAATCAACTCCACCAGACGGTCGGTGTTGGTCGCCATCTTTACCATAAGAAAGCGGTGCGACTTGCTCTTGCTCAGGCCACCGGCCTTGATCAGGAGGTTGTCATCCTTATCAACTCTGCCGGCAAGTTCGTAATCAAAATACTCTCTAAAGAACCGCAGGACTGCTGGTTTGCGAATGCTATCATCGGCGAGGATGCGTGTGACTTCTCGTTTCACATCCTCTCTGGTCTTCAAATGCCCTTCCTCGAGCGCCTCTTTCAGTTTCCTGTCTGGCGTGATATAGGAGAAGGCGGCATTGATGGCCAAAACCAATTCCTGATCCTGCAACATGACGCGGCCATACCTGTCGGGCTCGCCGGTCTTACACAGTTCTGAGCGAAAAAGAGCGGCGCGGTCGAGGAAGATCGGTGTCAGGCCCAGGATTGCTCCGTCTTCTTTGCCAAGGGCCTCGATGGACTTCCTGACAACTCTGACATAGGCGGCGGTTTCCTCCGCAGTCGGTGGTCGCAGCGTCAGGGCTTCGAACAGAAAGTCAACGGCTGCTGTAATTCGCTCATCGCTGACACCGGGTTCGGCCATCAGGTGATAGACCGGGGTGATCGGCCGTTTCGATGCCTTGCGGTAATAGACCCCCTCGGGGTCGCCATGCTTGGTTTGAATCGTCCGGCCCTTGTAGGTCGCTTTCCCTTTGTTTTTTTGGTCGATGTCTTCGACGCGATCAACAAATTGAAAGGGATAGCCTTCGGGTCCGAAGGCCATGAAGCGAATGATCGCTTCCGCATCGCTGGCAATTCGCAAGGATTCAGCGGTGTTGACTGAATACAGGTGGGGGTAGTGTTGCAGCCCACGTTTCACCTTGGTGCTTAACACGGGCGTGATTTTCTTGAGCCCGGAATGAAGAGAGAAAGAGGTGCCTACCCAGTCAATCGTGTCTTGAACGCCAAGGTAGATATTGCTCCCGCGTTGATAGTGTTCGGGAACCGGGTCACCGTGAGTTCTCACTCCAGGTTTTTCGGGGTTGTAGGGACGTTCCGTGGTCACCAGTTCGTTGAGTCTGGTGAAGTGCTCGTGTGGATGCAGCCGCCAGATGCGAGCCGGAGAGGATGTCGGTTCCAGGTTCTTTGGCAATTCCCCAAACAGCAAATCATGATCTAAAAGATTGCCCTTGGACGGGTGAAGGTGCTCGTGATAGCCGCCCTCTTCCTTCAGAGCACGCTGCATCCCGGCCACGATAAACTCGGCGAATTGCTGTCGCTCTGCGAGCGTCGGTTGAGCCTCTTCCCTGGGAGGCATCTCCTTCACGGCAACCTGTTCCCGGATACTTTTCCACAAGTGGGCGTTGGCGGCACGAACTTCAGTCAATTCATGAAAGGAAACATTGCCCTCCTGGGTGTCGTCACCATGACAGTCAACGCAGTACTTCGTCAGAAAGGATTTGGGCTGGGACGCAAACTTCGTTGAGTCATCTGCACCAAGTGTCGGCGTCAGAAGCGACAAACAGACCGCTACAAAAGATGCCTCCCAGGCAACTTTTCTCAACGTCGTCATGGCTTCTTGGCCTTTACACAAGAAGTTGCTCGAGAGGACCGCTGCCCGAGTCGAGTTTGCTGGCATTGGCCTCGTCCATGTTGTAACGATCGCAGGGAGCCCCAATGGCATGCAGGATCGTCGTGTACAGGGCATTGATCGGCCGTGTTCCGTCGAACTGGATAAAGTTGCCGGTTTTGATCCGCCCGCTGCAATTCCCCAGAAGGATAAAGGGCCAGGTAGCGGCATTCGTGTGTTGTTTGTCGGCGTTACCGCTGGTGTAGACAATGAGTGTATTGTCCATCATTGTCCCGTTGCCCTCAGGCACGGATTCGAGGGATTTCATGAGTTTCACCAGCATCTGGCAGTTGTAGTTCCGAATTTTGTGCCAGATGGGATTTCCTTCCTGTCCCATGTGTCCCAGGAAGTGGCCTGTCGTTTCTATTCCCAGGCCTTCCCACGAACCCCAGACACCTGCCCGCCCCGAGGCGATGGTCAGGGTGTTGCTCAAGCCAGACTTCAGCGCGGCAATGCCAATATCCAGAAGAGTGTCATGCCAGTCTGTTTCAAACTGCGGGGAGAGAGATTTGTCACTGTACTCAGGTTGAAATTGTTTGAGCGGCTCAGAGAAAGCGCTGAGTTTCTTACGCAACGCATTAATATCACTGAAGCCGTTCACATAGGGTTCATAGAGCGCCAAATCGCGTTCTGGCAGTCCACCCTTTCCCTTTGCCGCGATGGACTCCACCTCTTTGAAAATCTGGGATCTGGCTTCGTATTCCTTCTTCACGTCTCCATCGGCAATGTTGCCAAACAGCGTTTGGTAGAGATGATTAGGGTTGCAATGCATGTAGAGTGGAGCGCCCGCTCCGGAGGCCGACAACGCCGCCACTGAGGGCTGTCTTTCCATACCGGAGAGGCTCCCCATGCCGATGCGAAGATGCGGCAGTATTGTCGGTGGCAGCACCTTGCTTACGGAGTAGTCAATGGTCTCTGCACTAGGAGCCCTATGCTCACCGCCACGGTATCCACCGAGAGCGCCAAAATATGCACTGTGAGTGGGAGTGGTGTGCCGGCCGTGAAGCCCATTGATGATACTAATTTTGTGCAGATACGGTTCCAGTGGCTTGATCGAATGGGGCAGCTTCGCGCCAAACAATGAAGCACTTTTCTTCATGCCTTTTGGAATGCAGGCAGCAGTATGAAAACCATTGTTCTGCAAGAAGAAAATAACACGCTTGGGTTTGCCAGCAGCATCTGGTTTTCTCTCGCGGGCTCCGAGCACGGAAGGGACAAAGGAAGAACCTAACGCCACACCCGCGCCGCTGGCCGTGACACCTCGAAGCATCGTTCTTCTATTGATCATATCTATGGTCTCCTTCTGTCCTGGCCGTCGCGCTTATTCTACGTGAGCGTTACACACGAACGGAACAGGCACCAGCGTCGCATCGACATTGTTGAGGATGGGTGTGTATCCGCCACTCGTTCTTGTCACTTCGAAGCTTTATGAGTTCCAATTGCGATTGGACGGAGATCCTATGATCATGACCTATTCCCGATAGTCGCACTACCCCGAATCAGATAATCCGGGTTCAGTTGCCAGTCCCCAAGCTACCAGCAGTGCTGTTTCCCACAACAATCAGAACTTTACCGCGCGCGTTCTCGTCGCTGCCAGCGGACTGCTGACTCTTTGAGTTTTCCCGAACCGATACGGGCATGATCATGAAGGCATGCCAGAAAATACCCACGCCCAAAAACAGTACGACCACCGACTGCGGCGCCTGATCGTCAAACAGCTTTGCGGTCGGTTCAGTTTTTTGACCCTATGGGGTGTCAACCAGAGAGTCCGAGAGTTTTGGTCCGTTGGGAACGGGGTGCCGTGCCGAACAGTGACCGTTGGGAACGGCGGCCCGTGTTGCGTTTCGAACGCGAGACTCCAACGGTGGAACCTCGGGACACGCACGAATCGTCGCAAACCGTTTGACGTGTGGGGGGTTTGGCGACGCGCACGAAAAAACGCCGGGCACTCGCGCGCCGGGCGTTTTCTGTTCACCCGTGGGTAGCGAAAGTTCGCTCCCGAATATAAGGCTCCCCGCGCCAAACTCTCTTCGTAACGACTCGCGCGCGACCCGATTGCGGATGTCGTGAAACGGCAACACTTTGCAAAAGTTCGAGTCCTTTATGGTGGCTCGCAGGTAACCAACTCTCTTCGAACTTTTCTGAACCGGGTTAACAGCAGGCGCGACATCTGGCGAGTACTCGCGCCGAATAGTCCCGCATGTTGTGGCAAGCAGCGTGGTGGAATGCTGAAGTACTATCGCCCAAGAGCTGATCGATTCAGAGCTGCACCGAATCGTGGCATTCTGCGGTGAAGGTACGCGATCAATTGAAACAGACACCGATTGACTCGCCTGTGGTCCAATCCGACCGTCGACGTTCGGTCGAAATCGTGACTCGAATCGCTTGCTAACACCTGATTGTCAGAGAGTGTTTCTGTCGGCGGAGTTTTTTGACCCTACGGCTTCGCTAGGCTCTATACTTTATATTGGCGGGATCTTGATGCTCATATCCAAGGAGCCACACATGAAACGTCTACTGGCTTTGCTGCTAATGATGGGGATGGTCGTGTGTGGGGGTGAGTTTCCATCTCCAAAGAACTCTCAGGCGCAGATCGATGAAACGCATGCTCGGACTGCTGAAGACGTGACTGCACTGCGATTGCTCGGAGCAATCATCACAAAAAGGGAATACACTCGCAGATGGGCAATTACTGTCGATCTTTCCAACAGTCGCAAGCTCACCGATACCGGACTGCTGCACCTCAAGGGGCTGACCATACTGGAGCGGCTCAGCCTCAACGGCACCGGAGTCACCGACGCGGGGCTGGTGCACCTCAAGGGATTGACCGGACTGCGGTTCCTTGACCTTACGCTCTGCACCAATGTCACCAGCGGGGGACTCGTTCATCTGCGGAAGATCCCCAACCTGGAGGGCCTCGACCTCAGCGGCACCGGAGTTACCGACGCGGGGCTGGTGCATCTCACAGGATTGACCAACCTGGGATTTCTCGACCTCAGCGGCACCGGAGTCACCGATGCGGGGCTGCTGCACCTCAAAGGATTGACCAGCCTGAATAATCTCGACCTCAGCGGCACCGGAGTCACCGATGCGGGGCTGGTGCACCTCAATGGATTGACCACCCTGAAATATCTCGACCTCAACTGCACCGGAGTCACTGATGCAGGGCTGGTGCACCTCAAAAGATTGACCAGCCTGAATAGTCTCGACCTCGACGGCACCGGAGTCACCGACGCGGGGCTGGTGCATCTCACAGGAATGAACATCCAACGTCTGCAGATCCCTCTGGAAACCAAAACGGGCATCGGCCTCAAGCACTACGTAGCGGCGACCGGGCGCCGAACGGGTCTCCACCTCCGAAAGGGTTGGCAGATTACGGACGCGGATCTGGTACACCTGCAGAGACTGACCGAGCTTCAATCGTTAGGCCTGGAGCATACCCAGATCACCGACGCGGCGCTGGTACACTTGACAGAAATGAATCTCCATTCGTTGACGATTCCCAAAGCGGCCCAAACCGACGCGGCGCTGAAACACTACCTCGCAGCCATCAGCGCCTCATCAAATCTATCCCTCGACGGCTGGCAGATCACCGACGCGGGGCTAGCGAATCTCAAGGGGCTGACCAATGTGAAATCGCTCTTGCTCACCCGTACTCGGATCTCCGACGCCGGACTGTCACACCTTGCGGGGTTGACCAGGCTGCAACACCTGTATCTGGAGGGAACACAGATCACCGACGCGGGACTGGTGCACCTTGCAGGGATGAACCTCAAACACTTGAGCATTCCAGGTCAGGCCCAAACGAACACGGGGCTGCAACACTATCTAGCTGCAATGGCCCCCTCCAACAATCTGTCTCTCGAAGACTGGAAGATCACCGACGCCGGACTGGTGCACCTCGAGCAACTCACCAAGCTGAAGTCCCTCGGACTCTACGGCACCCAGATCACCGACGCCGGACTGGTGCACCTTGCAGGATTGACCAGCCTGATACATCTCAGCCTCAGTCAGACGGGCATCACCGACGCCGGACTGGTGCACCTCGAGCAACTCACCAAGCTGAAGTCTCTCGGACTCTACGGCACCCAGATCACCGATGCGGGGCTGGTGCACCTGAAAGAAATGGCCGACCTGCGCCGTCTGATTCTTTATTTATCCCAGATGACCGACGCGGGGCTGCCACACCTTGCGGGGTTGACCAGGCTGCAACACCTGTTTCTGGAGGGAACACAGATCACCGACGCGGGACTGGTGCACCTTGCAGGAATGAATCTCAAGTCTTTGAGGATTCCAGGTCAGGTCAAAACGAACACGGGGCTGCAACACTATCTGGCCGCAATGGAGCCACCTTTGGAATTGCACCTCGGCACCTGGAATATCACCGACGCGGGACTGGCCCACCTTGTGAACCTGACGAACCTGCAGGTTCTCGGCCTAAATCAGACCCAGATCACCGACACGGGACTGGTGCACCTCAAAGGATTGATCAACCTGAACATGCTCGATCTCGACGACACCCAGATCACCGACACGGGACTGGTGCACCTCAAAGAATTGACCAACCTGAACGAACTCGTTCTCGACGACACCCAAATCACCGACGCAGGACTGGTGCACCTGAAGCAACACACCTGGCTGGAGGAATTCACTCTCAACGGCACTCAGATCACCGACGCCGGGCTGGTGCACCTTGTGGGGCTGACCAGGTTGCGGCGGATCTGTCTACCCAAACAAATCACCGACGCAGGACTGGTGCACCTGAAGCAACTCACCAGGCTGGAGGAACTCACTCTCAACGGCACTCAGATCACCGGAGCCGGGTTGGCGCAGCTTGCGGGGCTGACCAGGTTGCAGTGGTTCTTCCTGCCGGAAGTCAGCGACGCGCACATCGCCAACCTGCGGAACGCGGCGCCGTACTTCTACATCGCGAGAGAACACTCGTTCTTCGCACCCTATTAAGGACTTGGCCTTGGCGATAGTTTCAGATGGCGTAGGGTCCGCTGTGCGGACCGGTGTTACGGCTCACGGCACACCTCTCGACACTCAACCTGTCGTTCCGAAGTGTGGGTGTCTCCTTTGTGGTGCTGATGTGATCAATGTGCTGCGTTACCTGTTTGCGGTCCGCGGGCTGCCCGAGCACATCCGCAGTGACAATGGGCCGGAGTTCGTTGCTCACAGCGTGCGCCGCTGGTTGTCCCAGGCTGGCGTCAACACGCTGTTTATTGCCAAGAGCAGTCCCTGGGAAAACGGCTACGTTGAGTCATTCAACGAAAAACTGCGGGACGAGTTGCTCAATCGAGAATTGTTTCTTGGATTGGAAGACGCGCACTGGGCCATCGACCGCTGGCTCCACTTTGTGTGCTTTGCCTTTTCGTGGTTTAACACCTCCAGGTGCTGAGCAAATCTTCTGCTCAAGGCATGCTACGATACCGTCTCGAAATTCAGGCACGCAACAGCGTAGGGTCAAAAAACTCAGCCGAACTCAAATTGCCGTGAAACACGGGACTTACGGCTCACCAGAGTCTCGCATCTCAGCCGCTTGATTTCATCTCTCGGCATCGGAAACTGACTGCTTTTCCGGTGTCAACCATGTCCTTCCTGCTCCAACCCTGGCACATCCTGCTCGCCGTACTCTGTGGCATGGTGAACCAGCGACAGCAACAGATCATCGAATTCCAGAATGCGCAGATCGAAACACTGCTGAAGAAGCTGGGAAAGAAACGCCTGCTGCTGGATGACAATCAGCGTCGCTTACTTGCCGTGAAGGCCCGCTCCATCCGCCGCAAGGCGTTGCTGGAACTGACGACCATCTTCACGCCAGATACGATTCTCCGCTGGCATCGCGAACTCGTGGCGAAGAAGTTTGATTCCAGCGACAGGCGGAAACCCGGCCGCCCTCGCATTCGAGAGGTCATCGTGGATGCCATCGTTCGCTTCGCCAGAGAGAATCCAACATGGGGATACGATCGAATTCAGGGAGCGCTGAGGAATGTGAAATACCACATCTCAGATTCGACAGTGGCCACCGTACTCAAAGCACACGGTATCGAACCAGCACCTGACCGTCAGCAAACACCAGCGTAGTCCACGTTCCTCAAGGCACACTGGGATTCGATCTTCGCCACGGATTTCACGACGGTCGAGGTGTGGACGCGAAACGGACTGGTCACGTTCTATGTGCTCGCCGTCATGCACCTGAAGACACGCCGCGTGCACATCGCAGGCATCACGCCAAGTCCGCATGCCACGTGGATGAAACAGGTTTGCAGGGACCTGACGGACTGTGAAGACGGGTTCCTGAAGGACGCCAGTCAGCTGATCGTAGACCGGGAAACCAGCTTCATCGCCATGCGCGATTTTCTCGATCAGAACAGCGATACCGAAGTCGTCCTGCTGCCGCCGAAGAGTCCCAACTTGAACGCATACATGGAACGATGGTTTCGGAGCCTCAAGTCTGAGTGCCTCGACCGGATGATCTTCTTTGGTCGCAAGTCACTGGAGAACGCCGTGCGTGAATACGTCGAACACTATCACCAGGAGCGAAACCATCAGGGACTGGGCAATGAATTGATTCAGCCGGTCGATGATGAAGTCGTCGCGGGCAAGATCGAATGCCGTGAGCGACTCGGTGGCATGCTGAAGTATTACCACCGTCGCGCTGCGTGACGCCTGGTAACAGGCTCACTCAAACGTCGCTTTTCTGCGATACTGATACGCGCTCGCTGGGGACAAACGCCATTCTCACGACCCGGGATCGCTCTATCCGACAGAAGATCGACGGACATCGCGATCGATTTCTACTGCTATCACCTGATGGTCAAAGTGCTTTGAGGTCGGTTCAGTTCTTTGACCATACGGGTTCCGAAGCGCGCACCGTGTGCCGATGGAGCTTCCGGAATGGACCGTGACCGCGTCAGATGCGATTTATCCCCCTTTTTTGTAAAACCATGAAAGCGGAATGACTCGCAGTTTCTGTTTGTAGTAGATGTTCTTCCAGCCTCGCTTGCTCTCAGGACTCCGGCCATAGAGACGGTCGTCGAAAACCAAATAAACTTTGCCATCGATGATGCTCGCCCGGGGAGCACGGACCGAGCGGAACCCGTCAGCCGGAATGAGATCGGGGTGCGGCACGGCTCCGCTGGACCTGAGCCATGCCGGAGGTGCGGGATTGGTGATTCGCCCAACCTTCTTCATTCCCTGCGACATGACAAGCGTCCGGAAGTATTGCCAGGTTTTCCCCGAATCCTTCGAAATGGCTGACGTCAGCCGCGACCGGTAGAAGCCCGTCTGAATCTCTTGCATGTCGGCTTGATTCCAGATGCACAACAAATCACCCGTCGAGGGGATTCGTAAAACCAAGGCTTCCGATCGGCTGCTCACCAGCGAATTCAGTTGCGTCAGACTCCAATGCACGCCGTTGTCTTCGCTATAACTTTGAGCCAGACGCTGCATTTCGGTTCGCATGAACATCAGCAACTTGCCGTCCGCCGTTTCTGCAACACAAGGCGCCTCGACGAAGTGCATGAACCCGCCATTCTTTTCGCGCACAAACAAGCTGTCCGCGGACTCGATCCACGTTTGGCCCTCGTCATCGGAGTAAAAGATCGTGCAGACAGCCATCTTGTGATGGGCATCACCGTGCACATGCAACGCCTGTTTGAAGGCGTACTCGCTGGGCACGATCAATCGCCCGGACCTTGTCTGAATCAGGAATGTTGGAAATGCTGGTGTGTTGGCCGGGGCAATGCGAACTGGACCAGACCATGTCTTGCTCTCATCAGGCGATTTGCGGAAAAAGTTTTTGTAAGTGCGCATGCCGTGCATGCTTGTCGACTTCGACGTGTCGCGTTCCCAGTAGACCAAACCGATCGCGCCCGAGGCGAGCCGGCAGAGGTTGTAGGCACGAGTGTTTGCTGAATCATGGCGTACTTTGCCGCGTTGATCGACCAACAAACCGCCGGGGATATCCCACGTTCGTCCCCCGTCGCTGGAGTAGATGGCATGCAAGTACCGATCAACCGAGAACAGTCTCCCATCCTTGAGTTTGACAGGCGCAATAAAACCGCTCCGCACCTCAACCTCAAATCCTTGGTCGGCCCTCGAAGTCCTTGCGGCGACCATCGAGAGGATAGCCAGGAGAGCATTGACGATGCACTTTTTTGTGGACATTCTGATTGCCTTTCTGAGTGGCCTGCTCGTCCCGATCGGAACAACTCACCAATACGTTCATTTGACGCTACATCTAAGGGCTGGACAGAAGGCTCGGCGTCAACTCAAGAATCGCAGAGCGACGTTTTACCGCAGGCGGATTCGCGTCCCGCGAAACGGCAAGCGTCAGAAATGCGTCATCCACTTTCGATCCGAAGTCTCTCGACCGTTAGCGTTCGTCAGCACGTTTGATGGTGAACACCCAGATAAGTGACCCGGCAAGAGCAGCAGGGATCGTGAGCGCAATCATTGTTGGATAGTGCCAGTGGATGGCAGCGGGATCTGCATGAGGGTAAAGCTTGCTCAATGTTTGATTCGCATCCGGTATTTGTGTGGCAACAAGCAATTCAAGGAGCACCGCGAAGATTGTGCAATTGAGCCACCGAGAGATCTTCGCTTGGCGGCACGCAACGACGCCGCCAGCGCAGACAGCGATGAACCAAGAATATGTCTTCAAATTAAGTTTGAGATCCACCGCGAGTAAAGCCATTTCGACCGCCATCAACACCAAT
>Ga0315336_1004279_pt1 | contig 17229 bp, 15 predicted proteins | sample ASW5metaG_FD_204512 | JGI IMG/M metagenome (GOLD analysis project Ga0315336, IMG submission 204512) | Ammonia-oxidizing marine archaeal communities from Monterey Bay, California, United States - ASW #5 | ecosystem: Environmental > Aquatic > Marine > Intertidal zone | place: USA: California... | reverse complement strand
TGGTACGCTGGTCGGAACCGCGCGCAGGTTGAACGCCAGCCGATAGCGGTCGGTTTCGTTGGGCGGCGAGCCGTGGATGCAGCGCTCGGTAAAGATCACGATCTGTCCCGATTTGACTGGCAGCGTAACCAACCGGCTCGGATCACGCTCGAATTCCAGTGAGTAGCGAGCGTTGTAAAAACCTTCTTCTCCACCAAACTTGACAGTACGAGTCCGATCGTGACTGCCGCGAATGAACTGCAGGCAACCATTTTCCGGTGTCGCGTCGTCGACGGCCACCCAGACGGTCAGCTGAAAGATTTCGCTGCGGTCGGCGGGAAAAATTGCCGGGTCAAGATAATCTTCCACCATGAATGTTGTCGCCTGGTGAAACTGAATCGCCGGGGCATGGGGGCCTTTGTAAAACAGCTGCGAACGCCAACAGAGCAGATCGGGACCCAACAACTGGGCCAGCCGCTCGGTGATGGCCGGGCTGGTCATGTAGTTCCACAGCCGAGGCATCTCGAAATGAGGATCGCGCGGCGTGACGAATTTGTAGGTCTCCGAGACCGAATCCTCGACTGCCAACATCTCGTCGCGAAAGTCGGTCATCTCTTCCCGCGAGAAGGCGTCCAGAGGACCGATGAATCCATCTTCGTAAAAACCGCGCATCTGCTCTTCGCTAAACTGGTACTGCGAATCAACTGCCGCCTTGGGCTGAAACGATTCGGGCATCTTGAAATCACAAGGCTGATCGATGTAAGCACGGGTCAGGCCCGAGGAGATCAGCACCCAGAACATTGAGTAATCCCAATGTGTGAGAATCGATTTCAGCGCGCGAGGCATGATGGAACGAGGTAGATGCAACGCTTTGTAGGCCATCAGCAAGACCAGCATCGGTACGATAAGCACTCGCTGCCACAAAGGGCGGAGTTTGGGATTGAGGTTCATGGTTTTGCTCGTCGCGTGATTGAGGATATTGGTTTCAGCTGGCGAAAAATTCGGCTGCAGCTTCTCGAACAGGTCAGCCGCCATCGGCTGGCAACAACTAACGATGGCGCAAACTACTGGGAAATATCGGGTTGCCCGGTTGGGTAGATGTAGAGTTTTCGGAAGAATTTGACGGTCGCCGAATGCCGCGAACCTGCTGGCAAGCCTGGCTATAACACCCCAGGCAGCTAATTCCGCTGGGGTGGCTCGATGGATCCACCGCAGTCTGATGCATCTAGACGGCTCCAAATGCAGCCTGCGCCAGCACATTTTCCAACTGCTAGCATCTGTGATAGAATCGGAGGCTTGCGAAGCGCAGATACCGGTCAGATAGCGATTCTTGTCATAGTCGTCGGTCTCGTCTTGGTGCACCATGCTGCCGCCTACTCCGCATAACAACGAACGCGCACCCGACGTTGGCGAGCAAGCCTTGCCAGCGGCCGATGAGATCGCTGAGTTGGAGCCTGAAGCGGTCGATAATTTCATGTTTGAGGTTTCTGCCCGAGATTCGTCCGCAGACTCCTCTGCCGGCACTCGCTCTAAACTTCCACACGAGCAGACCGAGCCAACATCTGCGATTGAATCAGCCAGCCAAGGTCCAGTGCCGATCACCAGTTTTCCTGATGTCTCGGCAGACCCGCAGCCAAAGTTTCCGAAGGCCGGGGCGGACGAGCGCCGGACTCGAACTGCGCCGCGGTCCAAATCGCGCAAGCCGCTCCACGTCAGCTTGTCGCCCGGCAAGTCAACTCCCTCGCCCACGCCGAGCACCAGCGATCAGAAACTGCCAACGAGCAAAACGAGCAGTTCGATTCGCAAGACTCCCTCTTGGGTCGTCAGCTTGCTGGCGCACGGAGTAGTTCTGATAGTTCTTAGCTTCGCGACGTTGGCAACGATCGATCGACAGGACGATTTGGGTCTGCTGGCCAGCGCACCGCCCATCGAGCAAGTGGAGGAGTTTACCGATATCCCAATCGATTTCACCGAAGAGCTCGAATCTCTGGAGGAGGACCTGCAGTCCGAACTGATCGACCCTGGCCTTGCCGCAGTGGGAGAGCTAGCGGTCGAGTCGGCGTTGGCCGATGTGTCGGGTGAAACGGCCGTTTCGCTGGACGAATTCGGCGAGATGGGATCTCTGTTCGGTGACGACGGCAACGGGCTCTCTGGCTTTGGAGAGGGCCTTGGCGCGGCAGCGACCACTTCTTTATTCGGTACTCAGGTTGAAGCGAATCGAGTGCTGTTCGTGGTCGACAACTCGGGCGGAATGCGGCGCGGCGAATTGGAGATGCTCATCGAAGAGCTGCTGAGGAGCGTCGCGGCGATGAGCCCGAAACAGCAGTTCTATGTTCTCTTCTATAGCGACACGGTGTACCCGCTGTTTTATCCCCAACCGGCCACCGAGTTCGTGCGGGCAACTCCTGAGAATAAGGAACGGCTGCAACAGTGGCTCGGCTCGGTCGAATTCTGTATCGGCAATGCCGTCGATCAGGTAATCGAGGCGGCCACGCGGATCCGGCCTGAGGTCGTCTATCTGCTGACCGATGGCGAGCTGCAAACCACGAAAACGGGTTGGAAGTTCAAGCTGCTGCTGGGTGGTACAGACCGAGAGTTCGCGATTCACACGATTGGCTTGGGTACTGGGAACGATACCGTCGCGGCCGATCAGCTGCAGCAGGTCGCTGATGCCAACCGCGGGACGTTTCGGGCGGTGGAGATTTCTCCCGATGCCGCCGCCAGGGCGAACGCCCACCCGAGGCCTTACCACCAGAAACCGTCCGGTGGTATTTGGGGCGCCAAGGTCGGCGTCTTCGGTCGCTCAAGTCGGTAGCGCTGTGCGCTACTCGAACTGCAGCTACTCAACAATCTCGAAAGGCACGCTCGTCTGGCTGCGCTTGTTGCTTAGATTGTCGGTGACCGTCAGCCGTAGTTCATACGGCCCGGGATAGATCCGCGACGGTAGCGAGATGCCATACTGGACGTGAAAATCGCGTCGGAAGTTCTGGCAATAGTCTTCGACGTCGGGGAATTGACCGCCATCGACGCGCCGCCCCTGATCGTCCACCACTTCGTAGCTCGTGCTGAGCGAACTTCGCCAGCCCTCGGGGGTCGACTCGCTACGGTAGCTGCCGACCTCGGCGTAGAGCATCAGCTGTTCGCCCAGTCGGAATACCGTCTCCTTACGAGGCTCGTAAGTGCCGTAGCCATCCACGGAGTTGACGATCGTCAACCGCCGAACCTGCAACATGCCGAGCTCTCCCAGCTTGTTGCGGGCTTCGTCCAAATGGACCAGTGCCGCGGTAGCGCGTTGTTTGGTGTTTGGTAGCTTGGTCACATCCAGGTAAGTCGACATCGCAAAGAGCTGCTTGGCCCAGTAGTCTTGTTCCGCCGGTTCAGCGCCTGGCACCGGCAGCAGCGCATCTTGTTCCCTGCCGGCCAACAGGTACAGCAGCCGCAGTCGCATGTGCTGATGCATCTCTTCGGTGCTGTCGGGCTGCTGGCTGACAGACTGTTCGACCTCGGCAATTGCCGAATCGAGATGGTCCTGCCAATCTTGGCTAGTCGCCGCTGGATAGGAAACTTGTTGGACCTGCTGATCCGCCTCGACTGTCGGCACTGGCTCGGTTTCAGTTGGATCGATCGGCAGGGGTGGCTGTGGCAAAAGCTGCGTCGTGGCGACCGATTGGCTGGGTTCTTCTGTACCCGTCGGGCTGACCGCCACTTCAACGGGATACCTAGCCGGCAGCAGCGGTTCTGCTTCCTGTTGGGCAACCTTCTCTGATGACAAAGCCGTCGATGCCGGTGTCACGGCCAGTTTCGTCTCGGCCGCCGGTTTCTCCGGAGCGTTCTTCGGTTGCACTTGCTGGACTTCGGCCACTGAGTGTTCCTGCGCCGCTTTCGCTTCCCGCTCGGCAGACTGTTGTCGGTAGGCCAATGCGGTTTGAAACTGATTGACGATCAGCGCATATTGCCCCGGTTTGGCGTCCCGCAGATCGGCCATCACCATTTGCTGCGCTTTAGGGTCGATAGCGCCGATCTGTTGCAGTTGATCCAGCACACCGGCTAGCGCTTCTTCCTGAGTTTTCGCCGGAGTGGTTGCGATGAGCGGTACTGACGCTACGGCGGCAGCGGTCGCATCCGAAGCGGCCGAAGCCGGGTCGGCTGACGAACTAGCCAAGGCTGCGGCAGGGTCTGCCTCCGACATGGAGGGCGGTGCTGCCTGGTTTTGTGCCGTGTCCCCAGCCATCCGGTTCGACTGACATCCCGAGAGCAGAACCAGACTAATCACTGTCAGCAGCGAGCTCCCGCTACGTGCATTGATCAAACTCAATAGCGATAGATTCATATCTGGGATCTTCTGAGGTTAATCCGTATGGCTTGCAAAAACGCGGGGACGGCCAGCCGCTTGCCCGCTGCAGCTGCTCATCGCGACTGCTACCGAGCGGCGAATCGTAGAAAACGGGCCGATTCTCGGCAAGCTCATTGCCGATTCTGCAGCAGCTTTGGCATAAGCTGGCAAGGCAAGAACGCGGCTACCCGCTGCCATCGACTGCAGGCTATCGCCCAGAGGAGACTGGCACCGGCGGCGCCGCTTGCTTGGCTAGGCGGATGATAAGTGTTTCCAGCACTCGACGAGCCCGTGCCTTGGTCGAGTTGAAACCCTTCAGCCCCAGATCGGCTGCTAGCAACCAGTGGTAAAGCTGTTTGGCCCGGGGACGGCCAATCTGCCGCAACTGAGCTTCGGCGTCATTGAGTTTGAACGGCGGCATGCCGGCTTGTTGCAAAGCCGAGCGGAGCGAAGTCGACCGACCTTGCTTTTCGGCCCGTTCAAACAGCCGAACGGCCGCGGCAAACCGGCGCAAGGTGGAAGCCATTTGCGGCAGCAGGGCGTGCGGCTCTTCGCCGGCGGCGAGCAGCCGATCGAGTTGATTGAGCGCGTCAGCGGCGCGACCATCGGCCGCGGCGTCGATCATGTCCCAGGTTTTGCGAGCCCGCCAACCGCCAACGTTTTCTCTGACCAACTCCGCGTCGATCTTTCCTCGATCGCCCACCAGCAACGACAGTTTGAGCACCTCCTGATACAAAACTCCAACCTGGGTAGGCAACAACTCCAACAGCAAGTCAGCCGCGCCGCGTTGCATCTCGACGGCAAATTCCTGTTTCGCACAGTGAATCAGCCAATCTTTCAACCGTTTGTTAAACGCAGTCAACTCGCGACCTTGTTGGGGAACCTGGCAGCGGATCGTCAGGCCGGTCTTAGAGACTGCTTTAGCCAGCCGAGTGTTGGAGGGCCAGGTCGAGACTTCCAGCACCAACAACGCGTCGTGAGCCGGTTGAGCAACGTATTGTTCCAACCGCTCGCGATACTGTTTGACGAACGGATCGGCTCCTTCGACCACCACCACGCGCCGTTCGGCGCCGAACAGCGATAGCTCGGAGAGGACGTCGAGCACGTCGCGCAACTCGGCCTTGCGACCGTCGCGAGTTTCGATCGCCAGGTCGGCGTCGCTCTGCTCTCCGGCCTGAGTCAACCGGTGCAGCAACGCGACGCGCGTCTCGTGGCACAAAAAAGCATCGTCGCCCGCGATGACACAGACGGGCCCCACCGGTGCCGCTGTCGGAGTCAGTAGAAACTCCAATGCGTCGAGCGTGTTGGTGGCTTTCTTTGCCATCGTAGAACTGATTGCTTGAGAAGGATTAATCTGGGGAAATGTAGGTAGGCTGAACCAGCGACAATCTACCGCGCTGCTGCTAGCTCGGCGACCTCCCTGCCGAAGACGACTTCCCCAGACCGCGTGGCGGTCCGTCTGGGAGCGACAGCCAGTTGGCCGCAACTGGCGGATCCTTGAGTCGGTCAGGCTCAAAAGGGGCCGCACAGGGCCATATTCCCTGGAATTGCCGACCATTTGCTTGAAGGTTCTTCCGTGAGCAGTTAGTTTAGAGTTGGGGTGGTTGTGCCGGAAATAACGAGTTTTCCGACGCCAGACTCGCCCATTGACTACGCCGAATGCCGAACGAGGACTGCCGGTAAACCCAGAGAAAGTCTAATGAGACCATAAGCGGAACAGAGATTTCCACCCGAAAGAGTTGTAGGCACTTTCTGCCTGCCGGATAGGGATCCCCGGCATCGATCCGCGCAAACCATATAGCGAACGACGGACTGGTTCACACCAGTGAGCACTCCGGCCCATTCGCTGCTTCTCATTAGCTGCTCTCTACAAGGATTGCTTTCCCGTAGGGCTCTCGGAACAGCATCTCCAGCATCGTGTGTGCGGCGCTGGACAGGAACGGATCAGCTAATGCTTCGACGTTTTCTTGTCGTCCTGCCGATTAGCCTCGCTGCGCTGGTACTGAATGCACCGCTGCGTGCCGATTCGCTCGACTTTATCGCTTGTGGCATGAGCGAAGCGGCCGAAGCTTATCAGTTCGGTGAAGGCGACGATCCGGCCTCCTACCGCACGCTCGGCAATGGCTGGACGTTCACTTCCTCGGGCGCCTCGGGCTTGGGCAATCCGGCTATCGTGACCTGGAGCATTGCCCCCGACGGAACGGACATGCCGCAAGGCTTGGGCGAACCGAACAGCCCCAGCAACTTGATCAGTTTTCTCGACGGCATCCACCACGGCGGCCCGGGCCCCGGCGGTGCCGACCTGATGCAACGGGACTGGTTTTCGCTCTTCAGTACGTCGTTCGAGCGTTGGGATGCGGTCTCGGGGGTTACCTTCAACTACGAAAGCAACGACGACGGTGTGAAGGTGGGTTCGTCGGCCGGCCAGCTCGGAGTCCGGGGAGATCACCGCATAGGCGGGCACTCGATCGACGGCCAGATCAGCCCCACTTTCCTGGCCTACAACTACTTCCCAAATAATTCGGACATGGTGATCGATACCGACGAGCTCAATCGTTGGGGTAACGACGAGGGCAATTACATCCGTTTCCGCAATATGGTCATGCACGAAGTTGGCCATGGGCTAGGACTGAACCACGTCGAGTCGGTCGACGTCGATCCCGGAGAGAGTGGCCACCAATTCGGCTCGTTCCTGATGGAGCCGATCCTCGCAACCGTGTTCGACGGGCCCCAGTTCGACGATGTCCTGGGTGCCCACCGGCTGTATGGCGATCAGTACGAAGAACAAGGCGGCAACGACATCTCGACCAACGCCACGTCATTAGGCACTCTACTGGCCGGCCAAACTAAGACGCTCGGCGCTGATGCCGCCGACATAGCGGTCGCGCCGACCGAGATCGACTTCGTCAGCATCGATGACGATACGGATACCGATTTTTTCACGTTCTCGCTCGTCGCACCTAAGAAGATCACGGTCACACTCACTCCGCACGGCCCCACCTACCTTGAGGGGCCGCAGAATAGCGGAAAGCTCGGAACGCAGCTGCCCTACGTGACATCCGAGTTCAGCGATCTGAATCTTACGCTGATCGATAGCGACGGATCTTCGATTCTGGAGCTTTCCAACGATGGCGGAAAGGGTGCGATCGAGAGAATCGTTCAGTATTCCCTCTCCGCGGCGGGCGACTACTATCTGAAAGTCCGCGGCATCCAGAACGCCGCGCAGTTCTACCAACTAGATTTGGCCGCCGTTCCCGAGCCGTCGACGTTGCTGCTGATGTTCACCGCGTTGGCGTCATGCAGTCTCTGTCGGCGACTTTGAGACTCGACTCCATCACCTTCCAGCCGTGCGAGAGCGACTAGGTGTGTCTCTCACCGGTCGAACACTACGCAGGCGTCCAACGGGCTGCGGTCGATACAGCACCAGCGGCGAGGTCGTTTGATGCGTGGTGACGTTCCCGGCCCGATCACGCGCTTCCAAACGCAGGAAAAACTGGTTCGGGACGTGACGCTCCAACGGCCAGACGTAATCGCCCGTGTTCTCCAAACCTGCGGCAATCGTCGCCCAGGGGCCGTCGGGGTGCGAGCTGAAGAACAACCCAATCGGCCTCATCTCCAAATTGGTATCCGTAGCAGTCCAGCGAATTGACAATTGGCTTTGCTGCCCTTCTCTGCCAACTTCCGCTCCGGTCAGTTGGGCCGTGGGGGGCTGGAGATCAACGTGAACGACCAGTTCCGGCTGATCGCCCTGACGGGGCGGCACGGAACCGACTCCGTTGGCGCTGTCCACTAAAATCCGGAACCCATAGGTGCCGGAGTTGGGCACCGTGGCCCGAATGGGGCTGCGATTGTCAGCATCGACCCCGAAGCTGTTCCAGCTTTTCCCGCCGTCGGCAGTGCCCCACAGCTCGACTTTCGCAACGCCCCACGGTCCGACTCCCGCCACTTCGTAATCGACGTCGAATGTGCCTGAATTGATCGACCGGGAGTTTGCCTGCAAGAAAGCTTGGCTGGTTGGGTCCCAACCGCCCTGATTGCCGTCCGTGGGTGAGATTGGTGAGCGAGTATCGAACACCAATTCAGGAGGGGTGATGGAAACGTTCGCGTTGGGTGCCGTCGGGTTGACGCTCGGTACCACAGCAGGTGCGGTGTCGTCCGGCGGCCAATTCTGTCGGGACAGACTACCGCCAGGTCGCGGTGCGGGGTTCGCGGTATCAGCCAACAACGAACCAGCCGGAGGAACCCTTTCCTGGGTGTTCGGAAACTCAGGAAGCGTGGGGCCTGCCGAGTCGATCTGGGCGAAAGCTTGAGTCCGATGTCCGGCGCAATCTTCAATCGTCCCCCGCAGCCGCGCCCCTCGAACTCCGGGCGGCGGTGTCCAATGGCTTCGGCCAACGAGCCGATCGGGCTGGCTTACATCGGGCTGATCCAATTTCAGGATGATCGGCTGTTCGCGATTGGTTTCGACTTCCAGCATTACTTTTCCACCGCGGAGGTTTTGGTCGCGCGCTTCGTAGCGGACAACAACTTTGCCGTCCGCTTCAGTCGTCGCCGATAGGGTGAGCTGCGGCTTGAGCGTATCAACAATCAGGTGCATCTGGGGCTGGACGTTCAACAGAGGCTCGGTACGTTGGCCGGACACCCGCACGGCAAACCAATAATGCCCATCGCCGGCAGCGCGAAAACTAAACCCTTGAACGTTGGGCCGAGCTTCTTGCAGGATTTTCCAATCGCTCAACCCGTCGCGAGAAAGCAGCAACTGGACCTTGTTGGCAGTTCCTTGCCCGGCTGGACCCTGCTGCCGCGGTTGGTAAGGGATGAAAAGAAAGCTCTGGGTCCGATACACCGGTTGCAGAACGGGCGGCTCAGCTTGCGCCAAGTTGGTGCTTGTCAGCAGCAAGGCCAGTACGATCAATCGAACGGCCGTTCGCTGCAACGAATCTCCCTTCAAGATTATGGCCAACAGCCACGCAGCAGAGTCTGGCAAGAGTCCGGGGGCCATGGCGGAAATCCGTTTCCAAGGAAACCAGGCGAAATAGGGGCATTTCGGCAAGCAGAGGCCGCGGGCGGGAGAATCGGCCTTATGGAATCGGTATCGGAGACTCCAGCGGCAGGGCTTGAAGCCGATCGGGAAACGTGTTGGGGTCGCAAGAACAGGGCAAACTATGCGGCCAAACCGACAGGCGGCAGGAGGCATTTGACGTGCTCGGGGCAACTATTCTGGACGGCAGCTAGCGTCAGCGCCATAATAAGTAGAGGCGGCCAGGGGCGCTGTCACATGGGCGACCGGCCTGCTCAAGCAGCACTCCATTATGTCAGATTTGTTTGATCATCCTGTCTCCCAGGCGATTCTCCTACTAGCGGCCATTTTCCTCATTACCGCGCTAGGCCTCGCGGTCGTGCGAAAGTTTCGCGGTAGTGAGGTCCAAGACCGTCCCAGCCGTAGCGAGATGATGTCAAAGTTCCGCGATCTCCACTCCCAGGGTGGGCTCAGCGATGAAGAATTCCGAACAATAAAGACGAAGCTTGCCAGCGAGCTACAAGCCGAGTTAAACGATAACAACCACAACGATTAGGTCAGCCCGAGACCAATTGCGGCTAATACTGCCAGCGTTGCCGGCTGTTGCGATTGTTCGGCGGGCCGGGCTGCGGCTGAATTAGCGTCGTGGGAGTGGTCGATGAACGACTCCCGCCGATGGTACGTACCGAAGAGCAAGTACGGCTCGAACTGAGCGGAACGGGACGCCCCGCCAGGCATGAAGAATCGAAGCACTCCAATCAGAGTGTTTCAACTCCTTCGAGCGACACCCATGGATTTATCGCGATGGCAGCCGGGTCGGTGAGGACCCAACTGCCACGCACACTTGGAAAAGGAGAATTGAATGCCATCTGGTAGGGACCTAGGCCCTGGCCGGCGCGGGGGAACGAGCAAGAAGAACGCTTTTTGCTCCTTCTGTCGTAAGAGCTATCGGGATGTCGGACCATTGGTCGAAGGACCGGGCGATGTCTACATCTGCGGCGAATGTATCGAGCTCTGCCAATCGATTCTCGATCAAGAACGCAAACGCCGCGGAACCAGCAAGCAAGTATTCACCAAGATCCCCTCCCCGCGCGAGATTGTCGCCGAGATTGACCAGTATGTCATCGGCCAGCAAACTGCAAAGCGCGTGTTGGCTGTCGCGGTGCATAGTCATTACAAGCGATTGATGGCTGCCGAAGAGGAAGCGGAGATCGACATCGACAAGTCGAACATCCTCCTGGTCGGCCCCACCGGTTGCGGTAAGACGCTGTTGGCTCGTACCTTGGCTCGCAGTTTGAACGTCCCCTTTGCCATCGGCGACGCCACGACGCTGACCGAGGCTGGCTACGTCGGCGAAGATGTCGAAAACTTGCTCCTGAAGCTGCTGCACGCCGCCGATTTCGACGTCGAGTCTGCCCAACGGGGCGTGCTCTACATCGACGAGATCGACAAGATTGGCAAGACCAGCCAAAACGTGTCGATCACTCGCGACGTCTCGGGCGAAGGCGTCCAGCAGGCGCTGCTTAAGATGCTTGAAGGCACCACCGCCAACGTGCCGCCGCAGGGTGGCCGTAAGCATCCCGAGCAGCAATATATCCAGCTCGATACGACCAATATCTTGTTCGTCGTCGGTGGTACGTTCGACGGCATTCAAGACGTCATCAGCAAGCGGCTCGGACATCGGTCGATCGGTTTTGGTCAGGCTGGAGAAGATGCCTCCGAATTGAGCCTCGGCGAGACGCTGCTGCAGGTTAATTCGGACGACTTGATCGAATACGGATTGATTCCCGAGCTGGTCGGACGCCTGCCGGTGATTACGGCGCTGGAGCCGTTGCACGCCGATTCGTTGGTCCGGGTGCTCAAAGAGCCAAGAAATGCCCTGACCAAGCAATATCAGCACTTGTTTTCGATGGAAGATGCCGATCTTAAGTTTACAGACAAAGCGCTGCACGCCATCGCTACCCGAGCGGCCGAACGCGAAACAGGTGCCCGTGGATTACGGTCGATTATCGAGGGCGTGATGCTCGACATCATGTTCGAGTTACCCGATCAGCCGCGGGGTAATCACTACGTCATCACCGACGACATTGTCGAAGGACGCGAAAAGCTCCTACCCGACACAGAAGAGCCTCCCCAGACCAAAAGCGCGTAACGTTCAAGCCCGTGGTTCGGCAGACCACCACGGGGGTTAAGTTACGCTTGCTTATAAGACGAGCCTGAGTGTGCAAACGCTCGGGCTCGTTTTTTTTATGCGCTCAGCCGCTCGAATATCGGGATTCCAATCTCTCCCACTCCTCCCCTCTTATCTGCCCAGTGCCCGCTGCGCTGTCCTCAACCCCCTTCGCCACCTATTCCTGTCTGTACAACTGGCCCCACGCACTACAATAATTCCCCTTGGTCACGAATCTCTCGTATCCAACCTGCTCGTGAAGGAGGAATCCGATGGTTGTACAAGCCATGTTAATGATGTTGGGCCGGATCATGCTCTGTACGATTTTTGTGATGAGCGCGGTCGGAAACAAGATCCCCAAGTTTGAAATGGTCGCCGGGTACATGGCGGGGGCGGGTGTGCCGCAACCGAAGGTGATGTTGGCCGGAGCGATCGTCTTTCTGATCCTCGGCAGCTTCTCAGTCATCGTGGGCTACAAAGCGCGGATCGGGGCGACACTGCTGCTGGTGTTTCTGATCCTGGCGACGTATTACTTCCACCCAATCTGGGCCATCGAGCCCGACGCTGAAGAATTCCAGAACCAGATGATCAACTTCATGAAGAACCTTGCCCTGATGGGCGCTATGGTCATGATCATCGCCAACGGCTCCGGCCCGGGTAGCCTCTGTGGGAAGAGTTGTAAGACTGACATAACCGGGGGTGAGTCGGTGTAGTGCAAGTTGTACCCAAGAATCGTCGTGAACGGGCTCCAAATTGCAGAGTCTTCCGAGCAACTAGGTGCCTGCCTACCTTCTGCGACGCCAAGACCTTCCACTGTCTAACTTTTTCGGGACTTTTTCCACCGCAATAGGGGTGCGATGAAGAGAAAGATAATAAACCACCATGCGTGAATCACTGAGGCACAGCTGCTATACTCACAACACTGCTAGGAGTAGATCAGCTTCAGGCTTAACCCCAATAGGGTATTTCGGATTGGACAATTCCGTCCAGTTCGTCGGCCTATTTTTGCAGCCCATCGAACGTGTTTTTGGGAGGATTGTAAATGCCTACTTCGCTCGAAGTTTACAATGCTTTCGTTGAGGCCAATCGAAAGTCCGTACAGAACCGTATTGACATGATGAAAGCCTATGCAGACTACAACTACCGCATGTTCGAAGCGGCCAAACTTCAGGAAGAGATCTCTAGAATGCAACTGGAGACTGCTGCCGAGCGTGCGAGATACAAACGCATCAAAAGGGCTGCTAAAAGATTCGAGAGAGCTCTGAAGGACGTAAGAAACAAATACAAGAAAAAGGAAAAAGAAGCGGTGCGGATTCAACGCAATGCACTGCGAGTAACACTTTTTGAACAATGTGAGATTCTTCCCGCTCGTTCTGTTCCACTAGCTTGGGCGGCAGTCTATTTTTTCGTGAATACTGATTCCAGTGTAGTTCGACAACTCAAGAAAATTGTTGTTACTTCCCAAGAACGTCGAGGGGATTACTACTCTCGAAATCGTTATCCAGACAAGAAAATAGCGAATGCCCCTGCGGGCAAGAAATCAGCTTGGTCTCTCATGAACTGGGCACGAGATTACCCCCTACTCATGCCCAAAGAAAAAACGCCAGCTGCGACGTTCTTTGAGAGAGTTGTCGATACTCTGACCCAACATTTTGAAGAGGCTTCGGAAGAAGTGGAAGAGGAAATGGAGGATCTTGCTGTGCAGCTGGAAGAACTTAATGAAAGAGATTGGAAAAAGATTGATGTTGAAAAAGAAAAACCGAAGAAGCCAAAATAGGTTCAGGATCGCATCAATGACAGGTGCAAAAGAGAAGCAATTCTCTGTCACAACTTCTCTCTTCTCTGATAAGGAAGACGCTGGCTGTAGAGATCGCTTACCTACTGAGGGTAGGTCCAGCGTTCGGCGAAAGGGTCTCTGCCGCGCACAACTCGCTCTGACAGCCTCTTTCTGTTCTGTCTCGTTTCGGATGAAGTCTAGTGAATACCGGATCGGTTAAGTCATCAGAAATGACACCAGCCAATCATCAAGAAACATTGGGGCAATCAGTGGAACTCAGTGCTGCCAGCCTATTCGAACAGTGCTGTTCCCACATGCAATAGAGAGTGGAGATTCACCCTAATTCGCTGATGATAACCCCGGACGACGCAACAGTGGATCGTAGTCAATGGGCGTAAGAGAAGCCGCTTGATCGGGATTTTTCGACGATGATGAATCGAGACTGGTTTTGCTTGGCATTGCGGCTGCTCGGGATCTGGATGTTAGTCCAAACCGTGGAATATGTTGTAGCATTGGTGCCCATGCTCTTTCTCGGTGGTTTCGAAAGTATTGGCCTTAAGGGTTTTTCACAGTATCTCTACCCATTTATTTGGCTCGTTGGACGTACAACGCTCGGATTTGGGGTTCTCTTGTTTGCCCCAGTTATTGCCACTCGTTTTTATCCGAGTAAAGCGTCCGCAGAGCCGGAACACCCTGAGCTTGATGAATCAAGACTCTTGAGAGTTGGCATTCAACTCCTGGCTGTGTATGCATTGCTATTGGCAGTTCAATCTGGAGCTGGACTCATCCTTGGGCTATTGGCAACAGACGGCAGTGTCGCGATGCTAGGTGCTACCTCCAGCGGTACAGAGGCATCTTATCTTCAACATCTGCTCTCTTGTGGACTGAATCTCGGGTTCGCTGCCATCCTGATCATGTGGAACACCCGAGTGATCACGCTCATTGAAAAGATTCGCTACATACCGGAACGAGATGCCTACGAGCCACCACCGATCGAAGAATGATCGCAAGTGGCCAACTCCTTCATCGCGAGGATGAGATGCCATCAAGAGCAGCCAATTCCAAGCATGACCGGCAGTTTTCGCTGTGGACGTTGATGAAAGTCGTCACGGTTTTTTGCGTCGTCCTGGCTTTTCCCCAAGGCTACGTCCTGTTGGTGATAGGGACTGCTTGGATGCTCCTCGGGTGGGCCATTCTGTGGTTTCTCATTGCTTTCCAGACACCGATCTATCGCCTCCTATCCGGTGTGAAACGATCGAGGCAAGATGATACCAAGTAGGGTAGGTGCGGCACCTACCTTTCTTGGTTGGACGTTGAAAAAGGAGCAGACAAGGTTTCCAGGAACCACTTCCATCCAAAGCTATTCTTGTTGAAGTTGTGCCACGCGATTGTCTAGGCTGGCCTCTTGGTTCCATCGACACTTGGAGAGGCTGCCGACGATGGCGAAGTGTCACTCACCTCCAACCCCTCCCCCATTTTGTCCCAGGAGCGAAAGTCAAAATGACCTAAACTCGAGACCTTTTGTCCCGAGCGACATTCAGAACAGTCCCCCATAGCAGTCGTCAATCAAATTGACGACGGACAGAACCTTTGGCTTTTGACCCAAAACATGGGACCCCAGACAATGGGACAAAACTGAATGCGGAATTGGGAATGTGGAATGGAAAGTCGAGAGTCCAGAGTCTGGAGCCACAGGGAATCCGGGGGTGACTTTCTTTGGTGACCTTTTTCCTCTACATTTGGAAACCTACTAGTGCTTATCGTACAGTTCACACATCAACGCAAATTACCCAGCGGCACTTCAACGAACACGTGATCTTCCTCTGGGAAAAAAATGAATGAGAATCTTATGAACGACCTATTTCTACTTGACGATCAAACGGCAGTCGTCGTAGGGGGCACGGGCGTATTGGGCGGCTCCATTGCCGCGGCGCTGGCCGGTGCTGGGGCGAAGGTGGCGATTGTCGGCCGCAGTGCCGAACGGGGACAACAACGGGTCGAGGCCATCGAATCGGCAGGCGGCACGGCTATGTTTCAGAGTGCCGACGCGTTGGACATCGACTCGTTGCGCGAGGCGCGCAAGCGAATTGCCGAGCAGCTTGGTGAGGCATCGCTCCTGGTCAACGCCGCTGGAGGCAATCACCCGGCTGCCACGCTACCGCCGGGCTCCGACTTCTGCCAACTGCCGACCGATGCCTGGAGCAAAGTCTTTGACATGAACCTGGTCGGCGGCGTGCTATTGCCCACGCAAGTGTTCGCCGAACCGATGCTCGAGAAGCAAAGTGGAAGTGTGATCAATATTGCCTCGCTCTCTGGCATGACCCCCCTGTCGCGCGTGGTGGCCTACTCGGCCGCCAAGGCGGCCGTGCTAAATCTCACCCAGTACTTGGCCCGCGAATGGGCCGAGAGCGGTGTGCGGGTCAACGCCATTAGCCCTGGCTTCTTCCCCGCCGAGCAGAACAAAGCCCTGCTATTCAATGACGACGGCACCTACACTGAGCGGGGTCAGCAGATTATTGGCCATACGCCGATGCGACGCTTCGGCACGTCTGAAGAATTGGCCGGCGCGGCAATCTGGCTCGCCTCCAAGCGAGCTTCATCGTTTGTCACCGGCCAAAACATCATCGTCGACGGTGGGTTTTCTTCCAGCACAATCTAGTACACCCGACACGTAAGGATCCGACATGTCAGCGTTAACCATTCGCCAAGATGAGTGCCAACTCGATTTTCTTTCGCTGGGGGCGGTCGTCCACCGGCTTGATCCGGGCGTGCTTCCCTTCCGCCGTTGCAAGAGCCTCGAAGTGCATGTCTCGGGCGGCGAGTACAACGCGGCCGCCAATCTAGCCAGTTGCTTCGGCCTGCAAACCGGCGTGGCCACCGCCATGGTCGACAACGGCATCGGCGAGTTGGTGCAGAGCCGCATCCGCGAGATGGGCGTACGTCCCTTTTACAGGCATTTCGAGCACGACGGCGTGCGCGGCCCCAACATCGCCACCGTCTACAGCGATCGCGGCCAGGGCGTCCGCCCGCCGGTTGTCTTTTACAATCGGGCGAACGAAGCCGGCGCACTTCTGAAGCCTGGCGATTTCGATTGGCAGTCGATCTCCGCCGCCGGCGTGCGATGGTTCCACTCGGGTGGCATCTTCGCGGCGCTCGGAGGACAGACGGCCGACTTGATCGTGGAAGGCATGCAAGCGGCCCGGGCCAGCGGTGCGATTACCTCCTTCGACCTCAACTATCGCGGAAAACTGTGGAAGACTCTCGAAGGGGGCGAGGCCCGAGGTCGCGAGATGATGCAAACGATCGCCGCCAACGTCGACGTACTTATCGGCAATGAAGAAGACTTGCAATTGAGCCTGGGCATCAAGGGGCAGAACGTCGAGAAGAGCTCGAAACTCGATCCACAGGCCTTCTTCGCGATGATCGAGCAAGTGAAAGAGCAGTACCCAAACGTGCAGGCCGTGGCGACCACGCTCCGCGAAGTCAAAAGTACGAACCGACACAACTGGGGCGCCGTCTTGTGGCTCGATGGCGAGACTTTTGACACACCCACCCTGGAGCTCGACGTCGTGGATCGCATCGGCGGCGGAGACGGCTTTTGTTCGGGACTGATCTACGGTTTGATGAGTGGCCGCAAGCCGGAGGAAGCCCTTCGGCTAGGCTGGGCACACGGCGCGCTCTTGACCACGTTCCCTGGCGACGTCTCGATGGCCAAGCTACCCGAAGTGGAAGCGCTCGCCGAAGGCGGCTCGGCCCGGGTACAACGATAGAGCGATTGTTCGCTTGGTAGTCTTTGAACATTGAGGAAAGAGTGACAGACAAGTAGCGACTGCCCAGGAGAGCTGGCGACACGTAGTCTCCACGGCAGCTCGGTTCAAGTTACGTCGGGAGCAAATGTCGGCTGAACGCTGATAGGTAGTCAGGCGCTTCTTATCCACAAGTCGAACTTG
>Ga0315336_1004278_pt1 | contig 17235 bp, 17 predicted proteins | sample ASW5metaG_FD_204512 | JGI IMG/M metagenome (GOLD analysis project Ga0315336, IMG submission 204512) | Ammonia-oxidizing marine archaeal communities from Monterey Bay, California, United States - ASW #5 | ecosystem: Environmental > Aquatic > Marine > Intertidal zone | place: USA: California... | reverse complement strand
GCAAAAGCCTCACCAGCGCAAGAGCGCCGATCCCCATGTGAAGCCGCCCCCCATGGCTTCCAGCATCAAAAGATCGTTCTTCTTGATGCGTCCGTCGGCGGCCGCAGCCGCAAGCGCCAGAGGAATCGAGGCTGCCGACGTGTTTCCGTGGCGATCGACGGTCAACACCACTTTCTGCGGCGCAATATGCAGCTTCTTCGCAGATGCATCGATGATGCGCTTGTTGGCTTGATGAGGAACCAGCCAATCAACGTCATCAGCCGTCGTGCCCGTGGCCTGGAATGCATCGACGATCACGTCGGTGATCATACCGACGGCGTGCTTGAAGACCTCGCGCCCCTCCATCCGGAGATGGCCGACGGTCTGCGTGCTGGACGGTCCGCCATCGACGTACAGCTTGTCCTTGTGGCGTCCGTCGGAACGCAGGTGTGTGGTCAGAATGCCGCGATCAGCGGTGGTTCCCGTTTGCGGCTGGGCCTCAAGCACCACTGCGCCAGCCCCGTCCCCGAACAGAACGCAGGTTCCGCGGTCGTTCCAGTCCAGGATGCGCGAAAAGGTTTCCGCCCCGATCACTAGCGCGCGCTTGAATGCGCCGCTCTTCAGGAAATTGTCCGCGGTCGCCAGTGCAAAAATGAACCCCGAGCAAACCGCCTGCAGGTCGAACGCAGCGCCATGGTTGATGCCAAGGCCATGCTGTATCGCAACCGCTGTCGCCGGGAAGGTATTGTCGGGGGTCGATGTTGCCAGCACGATCAGGTCGATCGATTGCGCATCAATCCCCGCATTGGCGAGCGCCGCCTGCGCCGCCTTCAGACCCAGATGGGAGGTGAACTCCCCATCGGCTGCGATGTGACGCTGCTTGATTCCAGTGCGCTGGACGATCCATTCGTCCGACGTGTCGACCATCTTCGCCAGTTCGGCGTTGGTCAGAATGCGCTCCGGCAGATAAGAGCCGTAGCCGAGCACTACCGAACGCATCACAGTCACGAGACAGCCTCCTGCGCATTCGGCACGATCGAAAGAGCGTGGCCGTCGCGGTTGAGTGTTTGATTAATCTTGGGCAGGAGATCGTAGCGGACCATGTCATAGCCAACATCAACTGCCGACGCAAAGCCCTCGGCATCGGTGCCGCCGTGGCTTTTGATGACCACCCCGTTCAACCCGAGGAAGACGCCGCCATTGACCTTGCGGGGGTCCATTTTGTCCCGCAGGGCGTTGAAAGCGCCCCGCGCAAAGATGTAGCCGAGCTTGGAGCGCCAGGTCCGGCTCATGGCGCTGCGCAGATACTCTGCGATCTGCCTTGCCGTGCCCTCTGCGGTCTTCAGCGCAATGTTGCCGCTGAACCCCTCGGTGACGATCACGTCGGCAACTCCCTTGCCGATGCCGTCGCCCTCGACGAAGCCGATGAAGTCGAGATGCGACAGATTCATGGCCCGGAGCAGTTCGGCGGCGCCGCGAACTTCTTCGACGCCCTTCACTTCCTCAACGCCGATATTGAGCAGGCCCACCGTCGGCCGTTCGAGATCGAACAGAACACGCGCCATTGCGCTGCCCATGATGGCGAGCGATGCAAGGTGGCGCGCATCGCCACCGATTGAGGCGCCGACGTCGAGCACAACGGACTCGCCGCGCACCGTCGGCCACACCGCGGCAATCGCCGGGCGATCGATGCCGGGCAACATTCGCAGATTGAGCCGGGACATCGCCATCAGGGCGCCAGTGTTGCCGGCGGAAACCGCGACATCGGCATCGCCCCTTTTGACCGCGTCGATGGCCAGCCACATCGACGAGGTCTTGCGGCCCCGGCGCAGCGCCTGGCTTGGCTTCTCGTCCATACTGATTGCAATGTCTGCGTGGAAAACCCGCGAAACCGCCTTAAGCGCGGGATGCGCGTCAAGCTGCGCACCGATCAGGGCGCTATCGCCGAACAGCAGGAATTCGACATCAGTGTGCCGCATCAGCGCGAGCGCAGCACCCGGAACGATGACAGATGCACCGAAATCGCCGCCCATGGCGTCAAGCGCGATTCGAACCTTTTGCGGCATAAGCGTCCCGGAAACCTGATCGTTGCGGCCTCGAAGCGACTGGCCGCGAGCTGAAAGCCATCGTTCTGACAGCGGTGGGCGGAGGTCTTCGCTAATACCCGCGCGACCCCAGCCGGGCAGCGACATTAGCGTTTTTGTGGTGCGATACAACGGCTTGACCACGGCCTTTGGTTCGGTCAAGCGCTCTCCGCAGTCCCTTCATCTTTCCTTGGGTTTTTTGCCTTGGGGCGCTCCCGACGTCTCCTTGAGCGCCTTGAGGGCGGCAAACGGGTGCTCATCGGGGTCATCAGGGGTCGCGGGTGCATTGAAGGCCACGCCCGGCTTGCGGGGATAGGGATCTATTCCCAGAACCAGAAACTCCATGGCCAACTGGCCGAGGTCGATAGTTCCGTTGATGATCGGCTCGGGAGGATCGGAGATTTCGATGTCCTCGCCCTGCTCCTTCTGGACCGACTTCGCACTGACAGGAATCTGCGATGGCGGCGCGAAGACCGCCGTCACGATCTCTTCGACATCGTTCTCGAAGGGGTCGAGCGACACAACGCAAGTTTGCTCCACCCGCGCACGCACCTTGCCGGAGACATTGATCCGGCCTTCGATGCCGGGCGTGACCTCGAGTGTGGCCACCGCCTGCATCACAGCATTCACGCCGGCGACAGCGGCAATCAGACTGCGCTGATCGGGAGTGGCCTCCAGCACCTGATGCAGCCCTGCCTCAGGCACTTGGGCCACCAGAACCGGGAAACTCCAGGGAAGATCGCTATCCGGCATATGCCCCGCCTTGCTCATGGCGCTACCTGCGGTGATTTGGCCCGAGGCTCTGGAAATGTCCAAACCCCTTTGCGAACGGCCGCATCGTCCGATTTTCCGAGCTTCTCACTGGCTTCACGAACGTAGGCCGCGAGCGCCCTTGCGCTGTCGAGGGCTTCTCCGTTGAAGACGTTCTTGGAGAGCGCCTGCGCCAGTTCGTCGTCGCCCGCCTCGAAGGCCAGATCGTAGGCGGCGGAGCGCCCATAGAACGCCTCTCCGAACGCCTGCATGCGTTTCGGGACAGTCAGGTCGCCAACCCCCATCTCGCGGAGGTTGTCGTCCATGTCCGCGCAGAATCGATCGAATAGCGCCTGCGACAGGCCGTTTCCACCGTCCGCCGATTGCAGCCGGCGCAGCACCAGCCACAGGTGCAGGATCAGCATGTCGAATCGGCCATTAACCGTGTCGCGGACGCCAAGGCTGGTGTAAAATGCCGGTTCTCGCGCTTGCGCCACGATCATGCCATAGATGGCTTCAATGGTGCCGCGCGGGACGCTGGGGTTCCTGAAACGATTGAACGGCCAAAGCATTTTCGGTTCCACGTCGAAGCCGGCGACGATTGCTGATCGTCCAGTCGGCTTCCGGTGTGTTGAAATTGGAAGCTCTGCCCGGTACGTCAACGCTTCGGCTGATGCAAGAGGCAAGAGGAAGGCCACGCGCGACATGACTGTTTTCAGACAGCCCGGCCCTCAAATCGCCGGATCCCGGCGCTTCGCGACCCGTTTGCGTGCAGCAGCCATCATGGCGCTGGTCTGCGCCGCCCTGGCCGCCTGCACCGGCGAGCAGTTCCAGAAGGGCTACATCCTGCCCCCAGGCGCGCTTGAGCAAATTCCGATCGGGGCCAGCCAGGATCAGGTTCTGATCGTGATGGGAACGCCGTCTACCGTCGCCACCCTGAGCGGCGAGGTTTTCTACTACATCTCCCAGCGGTCGGAGCGCAAAGTCGCCTTCATGCAGCAAAAGGTCATCGACCAGCGCGTGATCGCGATCTACTTCGACAAGAACCGCACGGTCCAGCGCGTCGCCAATTACGGTCTGCAAGACGGCAAGATCTTCGACTTCATCAGCCGTACAACCGCGACCAGCGGTCAGGAAATGAGCTACCTGACGCCGATCTTCAAGCTGCTCAGCCCGAACTGATCGGCACCGGTCGTATCGGAAGCTCAACCGCCCAATTCTGCTGAGCGAAACGCTCCGCAGTATCGCGTCATAGCGACGCTTGCCGCAACGGAACCTGCCCGCTACGTTTCCTTCCAACAAGTCTCGCAAACGAGACGTATCTGGGAGGATACCGATGACGCGTTCCCTGTCCCGTCGCGCCGTGCTGTCAGGCGCTGCTGCCCTTTCGACGAGTCCACTTTGGCCACGTCCCGCGAAATCTGCCGACTGGCGCCCGACCGAAACGGTGAAGATCATCGTGCCGGCAGCGCCCGGCGGCAGCACCGACGTGATCGGGCGCTATCTTGCGCAACATCTACAGCAGACATGGGGCATCTCGGCCGTCGTCGAGAACAAGTCTGGAGGTGGCGGCACCATCGGCACTGCATATTTCATTCAGCAGAAGCCCGACGGCAACACGATCCTCGTCGGCAATCCGGGTCCGAACGCCGTCGCCTACAGCATCTTCCGCACCCTGCCCTACAAAGCCGAACAACTGCAGCCGGTGAGCAATGCGATCCGGATTCCCAACATCGTGTCGGCGCATCCATCCAGCGGCATCAAGTCGATCAAGGAATTGATCGCCTATCTCAAGGCCAATCCGGACAAGCTGAACTACGGCACGTCAGGCGTCGGACAAAGCCCGCACCTGACCGCTGTCTGGTTCATGCAGCTGACCGGCGTGAAGATGACGCACATTCCATTCCGTGGTGCCGGACCGGCTCTCACCGGCGCACTCGGTGGCGATGTCTCGGTCCTGTTCGACAACCTCTATCCGTCGCTGCCGCAAGCGGAGGACGGCAAGCTGGTCGCGTTGGCGGTGACGACGCCGGAGCGCAGCTTCAAGGCGCCTAACATTCCAACCATGCGCGAGAGTGCGCCGGAACTTGCCAACTTCGATGTGTCGTCCTGGTTCGGGATGTTCATCCAGGCCGGAACGCCCCGGCCGATCGTCGATACGTACAACGCCGCGATCAAGACAATGCTGGAGCGCGACGACATCAAACGGAACATCACTGCGATGGGTGCCGTGTCCGATTACGGCACGCCGGAGCAATACACCGCCTTCATCGATGCCGAGATCAAGAAATTCGCGGGCATCATCAACACGGCGGGCCTGAAGATGGACGTCAACTGAAGTCACGCCAGCAGTCGCCACACGTCAAAAAACGGCCGCCCATCGGGCGGCCGTTTCTCGTTCGCAATGTCTGGATCAGACCGACATGAGTCCGTGTTCGACGAACTTGTATCCAGCCTCCCAGCGCAGGTGCTGCTCGGTGTTCTCCGGATATGGATTGTCGTGCGGTTCATTATTGAAACGCGCAAGCTTCCCCTGCTCGAACGGATCGCCATCATCTGCTGCCATGCTGTAGCCTCCCGTGTTCAACTTGAGACAACGGCACAATCGCGATCGGGTTTCCTCGGCGGTTAAAATTTTCGATGTGAACAACGATTCAAAACGTCATTAAATCGCAACAATCGCATGTGGCATCTGCGCAAAGAAAAACCCCGCGACTCGCGTCGCGGGGTTCCTTAATTCACGTCTGCGCCGATCAGTGCGCCAGGATCGCCAGCAGCAGCAACGCCACGATGTTGGTGATCTTGATCATCGGGTTCACGGCAGGACCTGCCGTGTCCTTGTAGGGGTCACCGACGGTGTCGCCGGTCACGGCTGCCTTATGGGCATCCGAACCCTTGCCGCCGTGATGGCCGTCCTCGATGTACTTCTTGGCGTTGTCCCATGCGCCGCCACCCGAGGTCATCGAGATCGCAACGAACAGTCCGGTAACGATCACGCCGAGCAGCATCGCGCCGACGGCCGAGAACGCAGCCGACTTACCAGCCGCACCACCGCCCGCGATCGCATAGATCACGAAGAAGACGAAGATCGGCGAAAGCACTGGCAGCAGCGACGGGATGATCATTTCCTTGATCGCCGCCCGGGTCAGAAGATCGACGGCCTTGCCGTAATCCGGCTTATCCGTGCCCTTCATAATGCCCGGCTTTTCGCGGAACTGGCGACGCACTTCCTCGACAATCGCACCGGCAGCACGGCCAACGGCCGTCATGCCCATGGCGCCGAACAGGTACGGCAGCAAGCCGCCGAACAGCAGACCGACAACGACGTAAGGGTTGTTCAGTGAGAAGTCAGGAATGACACCCTGGAAGTACGGATACTTCGCAGCATTGGCGATGAAGAACTTGAGATCTTCATTGTAGGCCGCGAACAGCACCAGCGCGCCGAGACCAGCCGAACCGATGGCGTAGCCCTTGGTAACCGCCTTGGTGGTGTTGCCGACCGCGTCGAGAGCGTCGGTCGCCTTGCGCACTTCCTTCGGGAGGCCAGCCATTTCGGCAATGCCGCCGGCATTGTCGGTGACCGGGCCGAACGCGTCGAGCGCAACGATCATACCGGCCAGCGCCAACATCGTGGTCGTTGCGATCGCGATGCCGAACAGACCCGCGAGGCTGTAGGTGACGAGGATGCCCGCGATGATGACGATCGCCGGACCAGCGGTCGATTCCATCGAGATCGCGAGACCCTGGATCACGTTGGTGCCGTGGCCTGTGACCGACGATTGCGCGATCGACTTCACAGGACGGAAGTCGGTGCCGGTGTAGTATTCGGTGATCCAGATGATCAGACCCGTCACCACAAGACCGACGATACCGCATTCGAACAGCGCCAGACCGGTATACTTCACACCCGCGAGCGGACCGAAGCCGACCAGTTGATGGATCACAAAGGCAACGCCGAACAGGGACAGAACGCCGGTGGCGATCAGGCCCTTGTAGAGTGCGCCCATAATCGACTGGCTAGCGCCGAGCTTGACGAAGAAGGTACCGATGATCGAGGTCAGGATGCAGATGCCGCCGATAGCAAGCGGAAGCGTCATCATGTTCACAAGCAGCGGCGACGTGGCGAAGAAGATCGCCGCGAGAACCATGGTCGCAACCGCGGTCACGGCATAGGTTTCGAACAAGTCAGCTGCCATGCCGGCGCAATCGCCGACGTTGTCACCGACGTTGTCGGCAATGGTCGCCGGATTGCGAGGATCGTCTTCCGGAATACCGGCTTCGACCTTGCCGACGAGATCGCCGCCGACGTCCGCACCCTTGGTGAAGATGCCGCCGCCGAGACGCGCGAAGATCGAGATCAGCGATGCGCCGAAGCCGAGCGCCACCAGAGCGTCGACAACGCCGCGGCTGTTCGCGGCGAGACCCGCGACTTGCGTGAGATATATGAAGTAGAGGGATACGCCGAGCAGTGCGAGGCCTGCAACCAGCATGCCGGTGATGGCGCCTGCCTTGAACGCAAGCTCAAGACCGCCTGCGAGCGACTTGGTCGCGGCCTGCGCGGTGCGGACGTTCGCACGTACCGAGACGTTCATGCCGATGAAACCGGCAGCGCCCGAGAGCACTGCGCCGATCAGAAACCCGACCGCAACCAAAAGGCCGAGGAAGTAAGCCAGCAGCGCGAAGATCACGATGCCGACGAGTCCGATCGTCATATACTGGCGCTTGAGATAAGCCTGCGCGCCTTCGCGCACCGCCGCTGCGATTTCCTGCATGCGCGCGTTGCCTGCATCGGCGGCGAGTACCGACGACGTTGCCCACGCGGCGTAAGCGATAGAAAGCGCCCCCGCGAGCACGATCAACCATAATGCTGTCATTGATTTTGCCTCAAGATCCCTGTTGTTTCCCCAGAAACGCCCCGCAGGCCGTACAGGGCGGCCGGGCGCGCAAAAACAGAGGCATGCTTCGTCAAAAGGCGAAAAGCTGCCTCAATTCGGCGCGGACAATGCCAAAATCATACCCTTGACGCAACGCCGCCAAAGCCCTGTCCGGCCTTTTTCGGGTGATTCAACGAATGCCGCACAAGGCATTTGTTTGCAGTGCAAAATACGTCAGAAGTGACTGTAGGACAGGCGTTTCAGAGCCACCGATTGACCCTTGGCGTCAAGGAACCGGGGAGCAGCAGCACCGGACTCAACCCTGCCAATATCCGCGATCTGCACATTGGCCCGCGCGGCAGCGCTCGCGAACGAATCCCACCGATTCTCCGGGATGGCGCAGAGAACCTCATAATCATCGCCGCCTGACACAATGGATTCAATGTTCGACTGGCCTTTGGTGACCAGCGCGTGTGTCGGCTCCGAGAGCGGAACAGCCGCCAGATTGATCGCCGCCGAAATCCCCGAAGCCGCGCATAATTTGGCGAGGTCGCCGGCCAACCCGTCCGACACATCCATGGCAGCACTTGCATGTTCGCGGATCGCCACAGCGAGCGCATTGCGCGGCTGCGGCACGCGGTAGCGCTGGATCAGAAATTCGCGCGACGACGTGTCGAGCCCCTCGCCCGACATTTGGCCTTTGAGAACGCGCAAGCCCAACGCGGCATCGCCGATGGTGCCGGTCACCGCGATCCTGTCACCCGGTTTTGCGCCCGAGCGATGAACCATCCGGTCCGGCGGAACGCGACCGAACGCCGTGATCGAGATCATCAATGGACCCGGTGTCGACACCGTGTCGCCACCCAGCACCGGACAACTGAATGTCGTCGCATCTTCGCCGAGCGCACGCGCGAACGGCGCGAGCCATTCTTCTTTCGCGTCGCGCAGCGCCAGTGTCAGGACAAATCCTGCGGGGACAGCACCCTTGGCCGCCAAATCCGACAGGTTCACCCGCAAAGCTTTACGCGCAATCGTGTCCGGTGGATCGTCGGGAAGAAAATGGACGCCCTCGACGATGGCGTCGGTCGTCACAACAAGATCGTCGCCTGATTGTTTCAGCAGCGCTGCATCGTCGATCAAACCGAACGCGCCGGCATCGGTCGCGAGCGGACGGAAATAGCGCGCGATCAGGTCGTCTTCGCCCGATGCTCTGGCACCCGGCGCCGTCATCAGTAGTGTTCTCTTTTTGTGAGCATGACCTTTTCGGAAAACCGGTACCCACTTTTCCGGGTCATGCTCAATGCCCCGTCCGCGCAAATTCGCTCGCGCGGAACTGCCGTGCGATCTGGTCGAGCACCGCATTCACCATGCCGGTTTCGTCCTTGTCGACGAAAGCATGGGCGACGTCGACATATTCCGACACCACGACGCGCGCTGGAATATCCTTGCGGTGTTCGAGTTCATACGCCCCTGCCCGCAACGTCGCGCGCAGGATGGCGTCGATGCGCTTGAGCGGCCAGCCGCTTTCGAGCGCCTTGTCGATCAGCGGATCGAGCTTGCTCTGGTCGCGCACCACGCCGGACACCACGTCCTTGAAGAACGCAGCCTCCGCCGGGAGATACGTATCGCCTTCAACTTCGTTACCGAGCCAATGGCTTTCGAACTCAGCGAAAATGTCTTCAATGCCGGCGCCTGCGATATCCATCTGGTACAACGCCTGCACCGCTGCGAGACGCGCAGCACCGCGCCGGTTGGCTTTCTTGTCGCCCGGAGTTTTGTCGCTGGATTTTTTGGGCTCGCTCATAGCGGTTTTGCCAGACGCTTTTTGATCCGCATCATGGTGAGTGCCGCACGCGCCGCGTCACCGCCCTTGTTCAACTTGTCGGCGCGGGCACGCTCCCATGCCTGCTCCGTGGTGTTCACGGTGATGATGCCGTTGCCGAGCGGCAGACCGCGCGCCACCGCGAGATCCATCAACGCGCGCGAAGACTCCATCGACACGATCTCGAAGTGAATGGTGTCGCCACGCACCACGCAGCCAAGCGCAATGGCGCCATCGTACTGCCGGCCGTTCTTCTTCGATGCGTCCATGGCGATCGCAATCGCCGCTGGAATTTCGAGCGCGCCCGGAACGCTGATCACATCGTAACCAACGCCGGCAGCTTCAAGCTCCTTGATCGCACCCTGAAGCAACGCTTCCTGAATATCGTCGTAAAACCGGGCTTCGATGATGACGACGGTCGCGCCGCTGATGTCGGTTTCGTCCTTGAGTTCTGCGCGGCGCGGTTCGGCCATCATTCCATCCAGTCAAAAGGGGTTCAGTGTTTGCGCGTTTGTAGTCGCTGAGCGCCACAAAGCCAAGCACATCGGTCCCTTTTCAAGGCAGGGATGCAGCTTTGAGTCCGCCTCAATTGGCCGGCGTCACCTTGTAATCGAACAGATAGCCGTCCAGCGCCTTTTCGACCACGGTTTGGTGACCGGCCATCGCGCGCGGCAATGTCACCGTAACGTCAATCCCGCGCTTGCCGCCCACCGCCACATCGATCACAGCGTCGGCCGCCCCGGCAGCTTCCGCAACTACCTGGGCGACAAGCCGCTGCACGGCGTCGGTGCGCAACTGAGGCTTGAAGATCTTGCCGACACTGGTCACCGGAATGGCGTCGATGACGATGATCTGCTTCGGCCACGCGGGTCGTTCCGCAATCAGCGGCTCGGCGAAAGCTTTCAGTTCGTCGGCGGTCGCCTGCGCGCCCGGCTTGAGCGCCACGTAACACACCGGCAATTCACCGGCATATTTGTCGGGCTGCCCAACGGCGGCCGCAAGAGCGACCGCTGGGTGGGATTGCAGCGCGTCTTCGATCAAAACCGGATCGATATTGTGACCGCTGCGGATGATCAAATCCTTCGATCGTCCCGCGATGAACAACCGCCCTTGCTCGTCGGTGTAGGCCAGATCGCCGCTGTCGAGAAAGCCGTCGCGCAGCGCGTCGCTGTTCTGGGTTTTATCCTTATAGCCCGGTGTGACGTTCGGGCCGGACACGGTCATGACGCCGACCTCGTGCGGCGCACAGGCCTCGCTGAGCGAACCGTCGGCGGCAAGCTTGCGAACCACAACCTGCGTGTATGGCAACCGGATGCCGACCGAACCCAGCACGGGGTCCGCAGGCGCGGGATCGATCGACACCAGCCCGCCTGTCTCCGTCATGCCGAGAATTTCGTGGATCTTGGTCCCGGTCATCTTCTGGTAGTGCAAAGCGACCGCACGCGGCAGCAGCGACGCACCCGAGATGCTGTAACGCGCCGAAGAGATATCGGCATCCACCGGCACGTTAAGCAGCGCGGCCAGCGCCGTCGGTACACCTCCGATTACAGTGGCGCGATAGCGCTCAACAATCTTCCAGAAGTTCTTGATGATAACCGGATTGCGCATCCCCGCAGGCGACAACACAAGGATATTGGCGCCTGAGATAAAGAACGACAGTCCGCAGGAAATCGTCGCCGCGACATGAAACAGCGGCAGGCCGTTGGTGACGACATCCGTATCGCTCAAATCCTGCAACACGGCGCCGCCAAACGCCGCCGCGATCTGCATCCGGTGCGTATGAGTGACGAGTTTCGGTGAGCCGGTGGTGCCGCCGGTGTGGAAGTAAGCGGCCACATCATCGCCGCTCCGCCCCTTGCCGAACGTCAGCTTGTTGCCAGCCTGCGCCTTCAGGCCGGGACCGAAACCGAATACACCTTCGGGCAACGGCGCATCCGACAGCGACACCTGCACCAGCCTGACGTCCGGCAGTAACTTGCCGACTTCAACCGCTTTCTGCCAGATATCGAGTTGCGGATGCGGCCCGAGCGCCACGAGAATCTTTGCGTCCGACGCGCGGACAAGATCCGCAATATTCTGTGCCTGCAACAGGAAGTTGATCGGCACAGCATAACCCTGCGCCTCCGCGCCCCAGAGCGTGAAGTGGGTCTCGACCAGACTTGGAAGGATGTAGGCGACGCCCGCGCCCGGCCCGCCAAGACTGGCGAAGAAATTCGCCGCGCGGGTGACGCCATCGAGCATCTGCTTATAAGTGACGATGCGCGGCGCTTCGTCTTCTGCACCAGTCATCAGCATGGTCAACGCGGTGCGATCCGGATGGCGAGCGGCGCTTTTCGCAAAAATATCGTAGACGCTGCGCGCGTCGTAACGCTGCTCGAGAGTCTTCTCGGTTTCGAACCGGACGACATCCTTGAGCGTTGCAACCGGATAATCGCTGAACAGCGGCATCTGAATCCCCCCGGATATCGTGATTGGTATTGATTGTACGGCTTCTATGTCCGCATTTCAGACAGCCGCGCGGCATAGCGTGCCATCAAATCGATTTCGAGATTGACTTCCGACCCCACCCGCCAGTCGCTCAACGTCGTCACTTGCAACGTATGCGGAATGATGAGCACCGAAAACACCACATCGACGGCGGTGTTGACCGTCAGCGAGGCACCGTCGAGCACCACCGATCCCTTCGCCGCAATGAACTTCGCAAGATCGCGCGATGCGCGCAGCTCAAATCTCGCCATGTCCGGCAGATCCTCGCGCACGACAATGGTCGCGATGCCGTCAACATGCCCGGCAACGATGTGCCCGCCGAGTTCGTCGCCGATCTTGAGGGCGCGTTCGAGGTTGAGGCGCGTACCTTTGCCCCAGCCTTTCGCGGTCGTTAGTCGCAGCGTTTCGGCGGCGGCATCGACATCGAACCACGTCCTGCCCTGATCGACACCCGACTGAACCACGGTCAGGCACACGCCGTTGCAGGCGATCGACGCGCCGTCGGCAATGGTGGTCTGATCGTAGCGGCACGCGATCCGCAACCGGTGCAATTGTCCCTGCGCGGTTGGCGTGATGCTGGTAATTTCGCCAAGGTCCGTGATGATGCCGGTGAACATCTAGGTGCGCTCATAGATCGTGAGAGTGTCTTTATCCAGCGTCTCGGTAGCACGCGCACGCCAGTGAGGCGACTGGACGATGACCGATAGCGGCTGGGTATCGAGCGCCGGAATACCATCCATGCCGATATCATTCGGCCCGCGCAGCAGCCAGACCTCATCGACCAGGCCGGCGCTCAGGAACGACGATGCCACGCGCGCGCCACCCTCCACCATCAGCCGGGTGATGCCGCGCTCTGCCAGCGCGTTTAAAACGGGATTGAGATCGAGACCGGGCGGCGGCGCTTTTGTCACGGGCACGCGGAGAACTTGAGCACCCGCTGCGCCCAGCTTCATGGCGGCAGGCGCTTCCGACAGATCGGACGTCATTACCCAGAGCGGCGTCTGCCGCGCGGAGTGAACCAGCCGGCTCTCGCCCGGCAGCCGCAATGCGCGATCCAGCACAACGCGCACCGGCGATTGCGCCTCAAGCCCCGGTAGGCGCACGGTGAGCAATGGATCGTCGGCCAGCACGGTGCCGATGCCGACGAGGATCGCGTCGCTCTGCGCACGCAACAAATGCACCCTCGCCTTCGCCGCCTCGCCGGTGATCGACACAGGCCGATGCCCAGCCGCGGCGATCTTGCCGTCGGTGGAAACCGCCAGCTTCAAGGTGACGAACGGACGCTTTGCACCGACACGCAAGAAATGCCCGGCGTGGTCGCGCGCGGCCTCGTCCTTGCAAAGCCCAACCTCGACTGCGATGCCCGCAGCCCGCAACCGCGCATGGCCCTGTCCGCCGACTTCGGGATTGGGATCTTCAATGGCTGAGACGACGCGCGCGATGCCCGCGGCGATGATCGCGTCCGCACAAGGCGGCGATTTGCCGAAATGCGAGCATGGCTCCAGCGTCACATAGAGCGTCGCGCCACGCGCCGCATCGCCAGCACGCGCCAGCGCTTCCGGTTCGGCATGTGGCCGCCCGCCGGGCTGGGTCCAGCCCCGCCCCACGATGACGCCATCCTTGACGATGACCGCGCCGACAGCGGGGTTCGGCCAAGTGCGGCCCTGCCCGCGCCGGCCAAGCGCCAGCGCAAGCTGCATGTAACGCAAGTCTTCAGACATGGGATCAGGGGTATCCGGCACAGCGATGAGCGTAGCGGATTAGCGAACGCCGCGCCGTGAAAAAATCACTTGCGCACGACCGCGGGCCGCGGCGGTTCGTCCTCGCCCGACAGTTCGCCGAGCACGGCCTCGAAGTCCTTCGCCTCGCGAAAATTGCGATAGACCGAGGCGAAGCGGACATAGGCCACATCGTCGAGCTGACGCAGATGCTCCATCACGGTCTCGCCGATGACCTCCGACGAAATTTCCGCCTCGCCGCCGCTTTCAAGCTCACGCACGATCGCCGAGACCATCTTCTCGACGCGCTCGGGATCGACCGGGCGCTTGCGCAGGCTGATCTGCAGCGAGCGCACCAGCTTGTCGCGATCGAACGGCACGCGGCGGCTGTTGCGCTTGATCACGGTGAGTTCGCGAAGCTGCACCCGCTCGAAGGTGGTGAAGCGGAAATTGCACGCCATGCAGACGCGCCGCCGACGGATCACGGCCGAATCTTCCGTCGGCCGTGAATCTTTCACCTGCGTATCGAGACTGTTGCAGCTTGGGCAGCGCATGTCCGCGTGTCCCTTACTGGTAGATCGGGAAGCGGCTGGTGAGTTCCTTCACCTTCTCCTTCACCGACGCCTCAACCAGAGGTGCCGACCCTTCGCCCGATTGCGCGACTGCGTTCAGCACTTCCGAAATCAGCGCGCCGACCTGCTTGAATTCGGCGACGCCGAAGCCGCGTGTGGTCGCAGCCGGTGTGCCGAGCCGCAGGCCCGAAGTCACGAACGGCTTCTCGGGGTCGAACGGAATGCCGTTCTTGTTGCAGGTGAGACCGGCGCGAACCAGCGCCTTCTCGGACACGTTGCCCTTCAGGCCCTTCGGCCGCAGGTCGACCAGCATCAAGTGGTTGTCGGTCCCGCCGGAGACGATCTCAAAGCCGTTGGAGCGTAGGGTTTCCGCCAGCGCCTTGGCGTTCTCGACCACGTTCTTGGCGTAGATCTTGAAGTCCGGCTGCAACGCTTCCTTGAACGCGACCGCCTTCGCGGCGATCACATGCATCAGCGGGCCGCCCTGCAAGCCGGGGAAGATTGCCGAGTTCAGTTTCTTGGCGATGGCCTCGTCGTTGCTGAGGATTAGGCCGCCGCGCGGACCGCGCAGCGACTTGTGCGTGGTCGTGGTCGTGACGTGCGCATACGGCACCGGCGAGGCATGGACACCGCCCGCAACCAGACCGGCGAAGTGCGCCATGTCGACCAGCAGATACGCGCCGACGCTGTCGGCGATCTCGCGGAAGCGCTTGAAGTCCCACGCGCGTGAATAGGCCGAGCCGCCGGCGATGATCAGCTTCGGCTTGATCTCTTCGGCCTGCTTCGCCACCACGTCCATGTCGATCAGCTGGTCGTCACGGCGCACGGTGTAATGCGCCGGCTTGAACCACTTGCCGGACATGTTGACCGGCGCGCCGTGCGTCAGATGTCCGCCTGCGGCAAGATCGAGACCCATGAAGGTATCGCCCGGCTGCAACAGCGCCAGGAACACCGCCTGGTTCATCTGGCTGCCGGAGTTCGGCTGCACGTTGGCAAAGCCCGCGCCGAACAGTTTCTTGGCGCGCTCGATCGCGAGATTTTCCGCGACATCGACGAACTCGCAGCCGCCGTAATAGCGCGCGCCCGGATAACCTTCCGCATACTTGTTGGTCATCACCGAACCCTGCGCCTCGAGCACCGCGCGGCTGACGATGTTCTCCGACGCGATCAGCTCGATCTCATGCTGCTGGCGACCGAGCTCACCCTTGATCGCATTCGCGATCTCAGGATCAGCCTGCGCGAGCGAGGCCGTGAAAAACGAGTCGGGAGCGGAAGCAGTCTTGGCAGATGAGCTCATTGCGGAATGTCTCCACCGCCGCAGCCTGCAAGCGGCTACGGGCGGCTATTGAGGGTCTCAAGGGCGGCAGGCGCGAGATACCATATCTGGCGTGGGCGGCCAAGTTCCAAGCCCGTGGGCCGCAATTTATGCCGAGCAACGCTGTTCTGCACCGCCCCCCGTGGGCCGTATGCCGGTCGGCACGGCACCAGGTAGCTCCGGAGGCCTGGTTTGGGCGACTTTCATCCCAATCCAGGGGCGGCGGCGGGCCATTTTGCCCACTTTCCGGGCCTGGAGCCGCCCCGGTTGGGCAACTTAAATCCCTGCCTGAAGGCCTGATCCCGGAAAGTGGAGCCGGCGTCTTGCGGGTAAAACCGCCGAAACGGGAACACGCCTAAAGCCGTGCGCAGAGGAACATCACGTTCAGCGAGCACGCGGCCAGCAGCACGAGCATCAATACGATCTGAAGCCGGTAACCGGCGAATTTGAGAATCAGCCTCATGATTTGAGGATGATGGAAAGAGTCCGCGCAAGAGTCTTGGGCGATATTTTTGTCTTTGGAGGCGAGAGATTCAGGACTCGTTTACGAGTCGATTCTCGCGAGCGGCACCCCAATCGCGGTCAATTATACCGCCGAGCATGCACAGCGAACTGATCGCCAAATGTTTGCGACCTGAAGTCGCATTTTTCAACCGCGCGCATCTCGTTTTGCAATGGCTGTTTTCGTTCCGCCCGATTGCACATACTGCGAATGCAAAACGGAAACTCAAATCCACCGTATCTTGTCGGTTCCGGAAATTACGATGAGAATGAAATGCTTTTGTCAAAAGAAGAAAACTACGCGGTGCAGGCCAAACTCAACCTCATGCTTGGCGCCCAAGAATACGACAGCCTTTTCCTTGGCTTTGAATGCGGCGAACTAATCGAGGATATCGTTCACGTCTATACGCGCAGCGAATATCAAGCTGCCAAGATCGAGACGCGTTACACGCCCCACGTCGCCATCGCGGTCGAAAGCGTCATCCGGAAGCCGGTTAAGCGGGTTAACGTGCTGCCGAGAGATTTCTCCATCTAGGCTTGTAGAGTAACAGCCTCATCCTCACGCTCAAACGCGAAAAGGCGCCCGAAGGCGCCTCAAGTCGCTCGTCCCACACCAGGGGAAACTCGTGCGGAATTCTTCCGCGTGCGTCTTATGCGCACTTCGGTAGGAAGCCGGAGGGCACCGGCGTGAATTTCAAGAGAGTATCCGCGGGCCGCCGGTCTTGCGCCGGCTGACCCGAATTTTGTGAACGCCTTAAATTCTCAAAGACGATAGAGAATCTGGTCGGTCCAGAAGCGCTCGAGGCGATGCAGCGACTTGTTCAGCGTCGCGAACTCGGCGTTCGAAATGCCACCCACCTGCTCCACCGTCTTGACGTGCTTCTGATACAGCGCGTCGACGATGTGGCGGATTTCCTGACCCTGCTGGGTCAGGCGAATGCGAACCGAGCGGCGATCGACGCGCGAACGCTGATGATCGAGGAAGCCCATCTCGACAAGCTTCTTCAGGTTGTACGAGACGTTGGAGCCGAGGTAATAGCCGCGCGTGCGCAGCTCACCGGCGGTCAATTCCTTGTCGCCAATGTTATAGAGCAGCAGAGCCTGCACCGAATTGATGTCGGCGCGGCCGCGGC
>Ga0315336_1004277_pt1 | contig 17243 bp, 13 predicted proteins | sample ASW5metaG_FD_204512 | JGI IMG/M metagenome (GOLD analysis project Ga0315336, IMG submission 204512) | Ammonia-oxidizing marine archaeal communities from Monterey Bay, California, United States - ASW #5 | ecosystem: Environmental > Aquatic > Marine > Intertidal zone | place: USA: California... | reverse complement strand
CAAATGCATCCTAATCTGCGGCTCGTTTAGTCAGTCAAACAATTGCCTGCCCGGTGCACCTTGATGCATGTCAACGCAAGGCGCCTGCCTGGCGGGCTGGATGCCAAACGGCTTGCCGCCAAGCTTATCTCCGGTTGTCGAAAAGTCCGCTTTGGGTCAAAAGCGGACGCGCCGGGCAGCGTCTATTTAGACAACGGCGGAAAGTTTTCGTTGTAACGCTGCCTTAATTAACGTGATCACCAATTCGTAGACAGCCCGATAGCGAGGGTGTCTGAATCCGCCCCGACATTTGTCTGACGATGTATGCCGATATATGTGGCCTTGAAGTTCAATCGACGTGTAATCGGATAGCCGGCGTCGATAGCCCATGCGATGTTTTCTTTGCGGTTGTTTTTCTCGATGCCATTCACTGTAGATTGTCCCCCATAGCCATATCCTGCACTTGCGCTGACCCATATATCCGTGGGGAACGTGTGAACGAGATGCGCTTGAAGCGTATAAAGTGGATTTTGCTCTAGCAGGTTGCCATTGAAGAACGAGTTGTTATCCGTGTAAATCCACGCTGCGCCGGTAGCCTCGAACGACCACCTACCACGGTTGTGTACGAAGCCCAGCTGCGGTCGGAATGTAAATCGGTTGCTGCCGAGATTAATCAGTTTGTCTTTCTTGTACTGACCGGTGGGAAGCTGCACCGAAAGCGCTGCGCCAACCAGCGTCTCAACATCTGTTTTAGCTCGGTAGGCAGCATATTCTTTACCTTCTAACGGCGGCGCTCCGACGAGGTTTACCGCTAACCGAGCGACAGTATCTGCCCACCCTTGGCGCTTTACAGAAGTGGGCACTCCGTCGACTAGGCCGCTCCAGCGTCCCTCCTGCCGCCACTGCAACACCTCTACTCGGGCCGATTTTTTGAGCAACTCGAAAGTTCTGATATAGCCAACCGCCCAGGTCTGCATAGCCATGTTTACATTTTCGATGCGGAGCACCGGATCGACGGAGATATCGGCTTCAGTATATGCGTAGCCGCCCGCAGCGAAATTGATGCCAATTGGCAAATGCGTCCACCTTCGCAGTTCAAGTTGTTGCGCAATGCAAGGCGATGCCAACCAGGGCAGTAGAACACCCCAGAAACTTAGTATTGCGATTTTGCGGGCTTGAAACATCACCAGTCTACGCGAAAATTATAGAGATCCTCTTTATAAGGATGAACTTGTATTGCGATCTGTCAACTGCACAGCTGGAGCGCCAATCTTTGCGATAAAATTTCCGTGTCGCTCCCGACCGTATCCAACTTCCAAAACTGTAAGAGATCCTGCCGAAGCAGAATTATTTCAATGTCTGCTTCGGGTCAAAAGCGGACTCTCGCCGCAAGTTCATTTTATGTCTGCTTTACACCTGAAAACGGACATTCGAGCAGCGGAAGACGCTGAATGTCAGCTATGCACCCCTAAGCGGTTGCTCTAGCTATTGTCGCTGAATGGCAGCTTGAAGCCAAAACCTGCTCACTCAGGGTTGGAACCAATTATCCATTGTCGGCATGCGGTGAGAGTTGCGCAGGCTGGCGCTGTGCTGCCCTTGGTGCTCGGTGTTTTTGGTGAAAGCGGTAGCATAGCTACCTTGTACGCAGAGCCATATGCTCGTTACTGATAATGACATACCGCGACTGTCCCAACGATGCCACGAGTTGGCCATACGTTGCCGAAGAATAGGTTCATCGACTGTTGCCAACCTCCGCTTGTCAGCGAGCTAGCGGTCGAATTTTTCGAACGTCAACAGCGCGGACCCAGTCAGTACGCCCGTTCGGCCGCCCCGAATAATGCTCCTTACAGTACCCGCCAGGAAAGTATCGTTGAATATTGCAAAGCCACGCGGAAGGATTCGCAGGGCCTCGCAAAATCGCGTCAGTCCATATGTAACTGGCGACGAGACGAGCCATGGCAACAACGGGTTCCGCACCCACCAAGAATACCAGGTCAGCTCGCCAGTGGAGATATCGACATTGTCGACGCAGCGCAACCCGGCACGGTTCGCGGATTCGATCATGTCATCCACGGTATGCAGACTGGGCATCGCCGTTGAATATTCGAAGTCAGCCAGAATCCTGGCGTGCGTCGGATCTTCACGCCGGTAAATTTTCGATTTGCACAGACAATATGCCGCAAATCGCCCCTTTGGCTTGAGAACGCGGTGCAGCTCCTGAAACACGATGTCCAGGTTCGAATGGTATTTCAGTGAATATACCGCGTAAGCGGCATCAAAGGTTTCGTCCGCAATCGGCATTGCGCAGTTGTCGCCCTGGAGAACGCGGCAGCGGTCCGCGAGACCTTCATCGGCAATCGCCACATTTGCCTGCTCAACCTCGTTTTCGCCGAGCGTCAGTCCGGTCATCGCGGCACCGGTGTGTTTCGCCACGAAGCGGAGCATACCTCCGATGCCACACCCGATATCAAGTCCATGCTTGGTGTGATCTAGTCCCAGTTGACGAACCACCAGCCGGTAGAGTCGACGCGTAGCATCCTGCCTGCTCTGCTTGGGAAACTCTGGTGGGCAGAAGTGCCAACCCTCGCCGTAATAGGTCTCGATCACGGGAGCCATCAACCCATAGTAATGCTGCGTTGCCTCGGCGAAGTCTCGCGTCTGCCGGGCTTGCTCCACCAGCCGATGATGTTCATCGCAGAACTGAACGAGATCAGTTCTGCGGAAATCGCGAAACAGGCGGAGATAGCCTGTAAGCAGGTTGTCGCCGGATGCCGTTTTATGTGCCGGGCTCATTTGTCTTAACGATACAGTTCAGACTCTGGGCGGTGCGTCAGGACAATAGGCTCGCGAGATCATATGCTGCGGGCGGGTCCTCGACCATTGCCGGCAAGTTTAACAGACCGCCTCACTGAATGTCAGGATTTTGAACTGGTACGCTGGAGGCGCGTACAGCCAAGCCGGAGGGGTCGATTCCCGGCGATCAGGCGCGCTATAACGAAAGCGAGCGCCGCGTAGATTTCTGAATGTCCGCTCTTAGCCAGAAGCAGTCCTTCGATCTTTTTCCGTTCCGTCTTTGATTACAACGGCAGAGCGGCGGCGGCCGCGTTCTCAATCTGACGCCCGGAAAAATCCATGTGTTCCGTCTTATCTCTTAAAGGTCACGCTGAAGCCGACGATGTCCAGATCGCTGTCGAAATTGGCCAGCAAAGTGCCCGACTGATTGCGCGTATCGACGGCCGAATCCGCCAAGTAGAGGTGCATGTAGCTAAGGTTGGCGCTCACGCGTTCCGAGAAATCATGGTTCAGCCCGAGCGAGACGCCCTTACGGTTGCCGTCTGGACTCAACGTGTTGCCCGATCCCGTCGAGATACCCTGGTCGTAGGAGACCCCTGCGCTCAGCTCAGTGCGTTCGCCGAGTTTGATCCTGGCGCCGCCGGAATAGAACCAAGTGTCGCGCCATTCCTGCGCCCTGATTTCTGTTGGCCGGCCCGAGCCGAAATCGATAACAAACCCTTTGAAGACGCTCCAATCGACCCACTGGATCTCGGCAAGGATCGTCAGCCAATCGGTGAGACGCGTCTCGATGCCCAGGCTCGCCACCTGAGGCAAGGTCACATCGGTAAAGGCCGTATCGACCGGTACGCCAGTAAGGTCGACACCGGCCGAGCCTTCTAAATCGTGATTGATGGAGGAGCGGTATCCGAAGCCGATGCGGATGCCGTCCGCGGGCTCAAGCAAGACGCCGGCCGTCGCCCCAACGCCGGTGTCCTCGGCTTGCAGAAATCCGAGGGCTTCGGCGAAAACGAAGAAGCCCACAGGCAGGATTTCGGTCTTTCGAAGATCTACCTCGAAATGCTGGACTTGCAAGCCGCCGGAAATCGTGAGGCCGGGCAATGCCCGCCAGGCCAGCACCGGGTTGACGTTGTAGGTGGTCATGTCGGTGCGAACCAACTGGAATTGACCGGCCCAGGTGGGATTAGTTTCGATGACGACCGCGAAGGGCGCGGTGACACCAACGCCTACGAACCAGTTCTCCGACAGCGCCATAGAACCGAAGAGGCCCGGCGCGACGGCCGGGTCTGCCATGCCGCCGCTATCGCCGCGCCTGGTAACGTTTTGACCCAACAGGGACGTCGCGCTCCCTACCGAGATGTCGGCCTCGGGGAAGAAGATGCGCGCGTCGATCGTCAGATTGGCACCGGGATTATCGGCGATCGTTGCGGGATTATAAAACATGTGGCTAGGATCAACGCCACGGGCGGACGCGCCCGCGAATGCTGAGGATTGTGCCGAGGTCGATTGTTGGCGAACGAAGAAGCCGCCCGCTTCTGCATCACCGCCAGGGCCGAGCAGAAACGCCCCCGCAATCAGCGCAACCGCACCATTTTTTCTGATGTTCCGCATGGCGACAATCTCCCTCCGTCAGGCCTGCCTCAAACTACAACACCGTTTCCCTCGCACTGCAGGGAATTGAGGTGCTTTCCGTAAAATTCCCCGCGCCTTGTTGTAATTTTGAAACAATCGACATGGGCCGGCGTAGCGGATTACGGCTGGTCTTGCAGTCGGTTGGGCTACAGTGCCAAACCGCCTGGGAATGCCCATGAAAAACCGGTTGCTTTGGTAAATTAAACAATGTCGAGCGGATCGGCGTCGCGATCGATCGAGAAAACCAGCGCGGGGAGGAACAGCAGGTCGGCAAGAAGCGCAGCGATCAATATCATGCAGCTCAGCAGGCCCAACTCGTAATTCACCAGAAAGCCCGAAAACGACATGATTGCGAAGCCGCTCGCGACGGCGAGGCTTGTCGCCAACACCGCTAGCCCAACCGTCGACATGCCCTGCATGACGGCCTCTCTAACCGGCAATTTCAGCGTTTCTCGGGCATAGCGATATTTGCTCAATATGTGGATCGTACCGTCGACAACGAGCCCATAGGTGATGGCGCTCACGACAGTAACGGCAAATGAGGCTTGGCCGAACGCAATCCCCCAGAAACCAAGCGCCAGGGTCATCGGCACCAGGTTCGGAACGAGGCTAACGAACCCGAGCTTCAGGCTGTCGAGCATAAAGAACATCATCAGCGAGACGATGATCAACGCGGCAAGCGTGCCGGCAACCATGGCGTTAGCGTTGCGCTCCGACATATAGGCGGAGATAAGCGGCACACCGACGGCGGGGGCGAAGTTGTCGGGTAGTTCAATTTTCAGCCATGTTTCGGCGGCCTCAGCGAACGCCCTTATGTCGCTGGAGCTCACCGCACGAAGGGTTGCCGTGAGAAGGGACCTTTCATTGTCCTTTGTGACGAGGAGGTGGGGGGTCGCGCCGCCTGAGATGTCTTCGCGCATGCGGCTCGAAATTTGATCCAGCACCTTTCCGGTCCTGGGGAGCATGCCGGCCTCATGCCCGGGCATAGCCTGCGCCGCGCCTCTGACGAGATCCGGAAGTCCCTCGACACGCGTGACATTCGGTTGGCCACGAAGCCACGTCTCGAAACGATCGATTTTGGTCAGATAGGCATGCGACCAAACCGTTTCATGCCGCACCGCGGGCAGCGAGAATTGCAAAACTGTGAGGCCAGAAAATTCACGCTCGTAGAAATCCGTACTGACGCGGAAATCGAAGCTCTCGTCGAAATAGTGGGCGAAACGGTCGTCGAATTCCAGTTTGGTAATGCCCCAAACCGATAGGGCGGCGGCCAGCACAGAAACAGCAATGATCGGTCGTCGGTATCGAATTGTAAATTCGCCAAAACCGGCCATTCCCGTTTCGACGCCTGACCGCCCGCTGCCGACGGCATGGGGGAAATATCTGATCAGCACCGGTAGCGCGGTGAAGGCTAGAAGCCAATTTACGAACAAGCCAAAGGCCACGAGATTGCCGAGCTCGCGAAATGGCGGCGCGTCGGAAAAATTCATGCATAGGAACGAAACCACGGTCGTCGCAGCCGCCAGGGTGATGGGAAACACGTTGAGGCGCATGGCGTTGCCCAACGCCTGATCGCAATCACGCCCTTCCCGCCGTTCCCTTTGCCAAGCAAAAATAAGGTGAATGGAGGTTGCAATGGAAAGCCCCATGAGAATGACGGGCGTGGCGCCCGTGACGCCATTGAGCTCCAGGCCTGCAAGCCCGGCCGCACCCATGGTGATGACTACTACGGAGCCAAGCAGCAGCAGTAGCGCCGCGGTTAGGAGGGCGGATTGAAGGCTGAGAAGAAGAAGGACGACTGTAGCGCCCACTTGAAAAGGGACGAGCGAGATTAGGTCCCGCAAGATGGCCTCAATGAATGTGGAGTCGAGGATCGCGTCACCGGTAAGGTAGAAATCGACATTCGGGTATTTCTGCGAAAACTCGGCGCGGATATCGTCGATGGCCCGCGCCGCAGCAACCTGCAGATCGGGTTTTTCGGCGTCGACGCGGATCAGCGCGACGATGGCGGCGGCGGAATTGTCCTTCGAGATGAGCTGCGGAATATCGGGCTGGCGTTCTTCGACAACGGCTTCGATGCGCTTGCTGGTCGAAGCATCGATTTTTGTGTCTTCATCGAGCAGCGGCGGGCCATCTGGCAGTGTCGTTGGCTGGGTGAGGATCGAGACGGCGCGGACGACATCCTTTTGCGTAGCAACGCGGTTACCTGCCTCGCGCAACAATTCGAGGTTTGCCGGCGTTAGTATCGAGCCCGATTGCGGGGCGATCACCAGCACGGCGTTGGCATAGCGGCCATGGTCGCGCTCGACGGCCTCGAGTGCTAATCGTTCGGCGTTGCTAGGATCGAAATAAATGCGGTTGTCGATCGCGAAGCCGAGCCTCGTCAATCCGAAAGCACACAGGCAGACAGCCGCCAAAACTATCGCCAAAATAGTGACGCGATAGGATATCAGACGTTCGACATAGCCTCTGCGGCGCTTGCCATGATTGGCCTTCATGGGCTCGACTTTTCGCTCATCGTTCTAGAGCAACCCCAGTTCGGCGTTCCAGTCATGGGTGTCGTTGATCGTTTCGCGCAACGGCCTGGGTATAAAGGCAAAGTCGCGATGGGCCTTCTCGGCCATATAGTTCTTGTTGCTGTTGCGCAAAATCATGAGAGATTCATAGGAATAGAGCGGTCGTACTCCAGTAATCCTGCTTTGCAATCGAAGAAAGGGCAGCCCTACAAAGGCGGCCCATAAGGGTAGAACCAGCCGCAGCGCGGGCGTCGCCGAAACCGCTTCGCACAGTTCCGCAAGCCTTTTGAACGAAGCCCATCGCCCCGATATCACATATCGCTCGCCCGGCTGCCCATAACGAAGACTCGTGCGGATGACGCTCGCAACGTCGCGCGCATCGACCCAGTCGAATCCTGCCTCGATCAGGGCCGGCAGACGGCCTTGAAAGAGACTGCGCAGCATCTGGCCGCTCAGCGAGCCGGCGTAGTCGTGGGGCCCCAATATACCGGTGGGATTGAGAATCGTTGCATCGAGCCCGTCCTCGGTGGCGGCGAGAATTTCACGTTCTCCGGCGGCTTTCGAACGGTCGTAGGCTGAGCAGCCATGGTCGGCTGGGGAACTCGACTCATCGATCCTCTTGTCCCTTGGTGATGATTTAAGCGCATGGATGGAACTGATGTGCACTAGTTTCGAAACACAGTTGTCAAGGCAAGCGCGCGCCACGTTGCGCGCGCCTTCCACGTTGGTCCGCATTACGGTGCCATTGGGATCGCCTATTATCGAGATCATCGCGGCGAGATGTACGACGGCGTCGGCGTCTTGAAAGGCCGCCAACAGGCTTTCCGGCTGTAGGACGTCTGCGTGCGCTATCTCGACGTCGAGGCCCTCGAGGGCATCCATTTTCGAACTGGGGTGGCAGACAGCGCGCACGCCGAAACCATGGGCTAGAAGGTCGCGCACTACATTGGCTCCGAGATGGCCCGTTGCTCCGGTTACCGCGACGCGCATGGCGCTTGCCTTTCTTGCCAACCCTAATCAGAGGACATAAGGGATGAGCGCCTTGCGACGCGCAGGATAGTTCGAAAAATTTTGTTCATACCAGCGGTGGTGACTCCAGGCGCGCGGTCCCAGATTGGCCGCCGTCCAGACGGCGAAAGCCGCTGCAGGGAGGTTCCAGCATAGAATGGCGAAACCTGTCCACTCGATGATTTCTCCAAGATGGTTGGGACAGGATACGTGTTCGAAAAGACCGCCGCGTGGGATAACGTAGCCGCCTTCTCCAGGCTTGCGGAGATTTATCAGTCGGTTGTCTGCCCAAATGTTGACGGCCGCGCCGCTGGCGAAAACCACGAGGCCGAAGACGAAGCGGGGGTCGCAGAGCCAGCCGTCGGCGTAGTCCGCCCATGGCGCGGTCAGATAGAATCCGTTCGACCAGCCGTTGAATGCGTTGAAGGCCATGGAAAAACCAACGATGAGCAATGGAATTCTCTTCGCCGATGTTCGCGTGCGCAGCGGATAGATCAGCGCGCGGTGCAAGTAGTGTCCTAGCCAAAGCGCGAAAATGATCCAAACGGTTTTCGAGGAAGGAGTCTTCTCCCACAGCATAGATAGAGCGAAGACGGCGGGCGATACGATCTCCATGACGATCCAACCCAGGCGATTGTCGATCTGCAGCCCCCAGCCGTCGCTGCGGTGCCGGCCATAGGGCGCGGTGACGGCGAGTTGAAAGGGGACCAAAAGAACCGCCAGTGCAATCCAGGTATAGAGCAGGACATTGAAGGTCTGTTCCGTCATCTGGGCCACAGCTTAGTTCGGGTTTCACGCGGGCTTTCCCATGCGCTCGTTGTTCTAGCCCAAAGCAACGTCCCGCGACAGGCGCCAACAAGCGCTGGATCGAACCAGGCTTCATTCATGGGTTACGGATTAAAATCGATTGAGGTCATCCTGGCGACAATGCCAGCTAAAATTGTTAGTGATGTCCGCTATGGGTCATTAGCTGCCGTAACACGTGACCGGCAAATACGTCTGCTCTACCCCCGAAAGCAGACATTGAGCGGCGGATTTCGCCGAATGTCCGCTATGCCCTCTAAAGCAGACGTGCCCGAAGGTGGGGTGCTATGTCCGCTAATAGCCAAAAGCGGACGCACGGCAGCGCTGTTGAATGCGCGAGATGGGCAACCGAGGACCACTCGCAGCTTACGGAGCGGCCGGTTCAATTTTCCAGTAGATGCTTCCCTGCGCCTTAATCGGCCTCAGCCCCGGCCGCTCGGCGGCGCGCTTTCTCGAACTAATCAGGGCGAAGATGTCGGCAATGATGGAATTCGATTGAGCAAAATAGGAATGGCCGAGGAAATCAGTCTTCACATCCGTAGAGTCGATTGTTTCGATGCCGGGCTTTATGATCAGTCCCTCATAGGAATCGCCGGCACGGGGGTATCCGTGAAATGTCTTCGAGGCCTTGAGCGCTTCATCCTGTGAGGACGCATACAGCGTAACACTGGGTTCGTCGGTTACGATACGCGGCGCGATATCGCGTTTGAACACGTCCGCATCTATGTCCGGCGCCGCGAGAATAACTTCGTTGAAGCGGCCGCGAAGTCCAGCATTTTCAACATAGAGGTCACTCAACGCACCGGTCAACGCACGGTTGCCCATGCTGTGGGCGACGAGGAAGATGTTCTCGGCCCGGGTGGTCTTTGCGAACTCTTGCAGAAACGTCTTCAAGTTCTCCTGGCTCCATTCGACATTCGCTTCATCGATCGGGTAGCCTTGGGTGGTTCCTTGCGATGGCCAGCTGTAAAACACAGGGGCGCCCTTGAACCCAAGATCATAGGTCATTTGCGCCGTGCGCCTGGCGGCTGCTGCAAAGCTCGTATTGAAGCCGTGAACGAACACGAAGGCGTTCGAGCCGGGCGATTCCTCGATTCGCTCGTTGATGGATTTGAAAAAATCCTTTTCGTCCTGTTGCGTGACCGACAACAACACGACATGTTTTTTCGGGTCTTCACGGAACTCGAGCTTCCACACCACGGGCCGTTCCATCTCGCCCATGCGATGATCGCGAGGGATGCTGACTTCGCAGATCCCATAGGACAGCACGTCGCGTTTAACGCCATATGTTTTTGACGCCTTCCGGCTCGCGGTCCTGCGTCGGTCGGTCGCATAGAAGACCTTGACCACGGCGTAGTTCTCGTACGGCTTCGGCTCGGCGCCGGCGACTTCATATTCGTTCGGGGGAGCAGCTTTAATGCCGCCCGATGCTTTAGGCGTGATTTTCGGAAATTGTGGCTTTTGACCCGTTTCGGAAGCCGTTCCGTCTATTGGTGCTTTCCTGGTGGGTCCAAAGGAGAACACGAGGAACAAACCGATCAGAACGGCTGTTATCGAAACAATGACGAAAACCGTCAGCCTACTCATGAGACGAAGACCTTGTAGCCATGACAATCAAACCGATAGTTTTATTATGATTGCACGAACCGCCTTGATCTGGGTCAGTGACAGCGCGGTGCACAGCTCGGAAAATCCGAAGAGATTCGGCTTGAAACCATAGGCGGTCCTTAAAGACCAGAGGCGCGACCATGTTCAAAATTGCCGCCGATATTTCCTCGCTGTACGTCCGCGGTTTCTCCACGGTCCTCGCGGTTGTGTTCGCGATAATTCTTGCAACCACCTCCAGTGCTCAAGCTCAACACGGTGAAGGCGGGGGGAGAAGCTCAGGTGGTGGCGGCGCAGCCGTCGGTATCGGTATCGGTATCGGTATCGGCATAATCGCCAGCGAGGCAGCCAAGGCGGCCAAGAAGAAAAAGGCGGCGAAGCCAGCGCCCAAACGCACTAAGAAGGTCCGCCGCAAACCGTCTAAAAAACGCAAGAAGCAGGCCAAGAAGCCGATGGCCGTTCCCGATTTCCTGCCGGGTGAAATCCTGCTCACCTTCGCACCCGGTACGGCCGATACGCAGGTCAATCAGTTCCTCGGCGATTACGGTCTGCAGCAGATCTCCAGCACTACGATCGCGCTGCTCAACCTGCGCATCGTCCGCGCCCGGTTCCCTAGCAACATCACGCCCGGACGCGCGATGCAGATCTCGAACGACCCCCGCGTTGTCGCCCAGCCCAACTATCTCTATGTTCCGGCCGCCGATACCGCGCCGGACTACGCCTTCCTCAAGCTCGGCGTGCGCCGAGCGCATCTGACCACCCTGGGTCAGGGCGTCGTCGTGGCAGTCATCGATTCGGGCGTTGATTCCAACCATCCGGCGCTAAACGGCGCCGTGCTCGAGGAGTTTGCGGCCGTCGACGACAAATCAAAATCGAGTGATGCCCACGGCACCGCAATCGCCAGCATCATCGCGGCCCGCGACGGCATGACCTCGGTCGCGCCCGGGGCCCAGATTCTCTCGATCAAGGCCTTCGCGCGCGATCCGAAATTTAGCCGCACTTTGGCCAACTCCTTCGACATTCTGAAGGGCATCGACTATGCTGTTGCCAAGAACGCCAGGATCCTCAATCTCTCCTTCGCCGGCCCGCGCGATCCGCTGATGGCCCAAGCGCTCGCCGTCGCTGCCTCGCGCGGCGTGGTGATCGTGGCGGCCGCCGGCAACAAGGGCTCCAATGCCCCGCCCGCCTATCCCGGCGCCTATCGGGACGTCATCGCGGCGACCGCGACCGATGCCAAGGACAAGCTCTATAAAAACGCCAACCGTGGCGATTACATTGCAATCGCGGCCCCTGGCGTCGATGTACTCGCGGCCGGTTCCAAGAATGGCTACAGCCTCAATTCGGGCACATCCATGGCAGCCGCCTATGTGACCGGCTCGATCGCGCTGATGTTGCAGAACAGCCCCCAACTCAACGCGAGCACGGCCATTGCACGTTTAGCCGCCTCGGCAAAGGATTTGGGCGATAGCGGCAAAGATGCGCAATTCGGCCACGGGCTCATCGATATCGGCAAGGCGGTCCAGGGGAATTGACGACGGCCAGGGTCACGGCCGTCTGAAACCCCCAGATGACACACGCCCCTTGCGTGACGAACTGGATCCGATGGCCCTACAGCGCCTTCGTCGCAGTTTTGGTGCCGATCTATTGGCATCATCACGGCCCAGGCAATTTCCTGTGGCTGTCGGACGTCGCGCTGTTTGCAATCCTCGTGTCGCTTCGGACGGGCAAGCCGCCTGCCCTAGCTTCGGACGGGCAAGCCGCCTGCCCTATTCTATGATGGCCGTCGGCGTGTTGCCGATCGAGACGCTTTGGCTGGTTGATTTCATCGCCCTCGGCAAGTCCAGCGGCATCGCAGCCTATATGTTCGACGAAGACCCGCCCCTCTATCTGCGCGGGCTGTCGTTGTTCCACTTCTTCTTATCGCCGGTCCTGATCTGGCAGTTGTGGCGCCACGGCTATGACCGGCGCGCCCTGGTGGCGCAGACCGTGCTTGTCTGGATCCTGTTTCCGCTCACCTGGCTCGTGACCAATCCGGACGACAACATCAATTGGGTCTTCGGCCCCGGCGGAGAACAGCAATTGGTTCCGCCGATAGCCTATCTTGGTCTCTGCCTGCTGCTGCTATCCGTCACGATCCACTATCCAATGCACCTACTGCTGGAGAGGCTATGCGCCAGGCGGCCTGATCTGTATCAGTGACGGCGCCTCAATCAGCCTGGAGAAAAGGGAGAGCGGAACGCTCGACATCGCATGCGCGGCCCCGAAACCACCGAACTGTCCCAGAGCCTGTCTCATGATCAGAGCCGCCGCTGGCAACCTCGCCCCCTCGATCCGCCATGGCGCCGCGGTTTTCGCGATCGCCTTCGCGTTTGTCCTCGCCGCGCCGTCGAATGCGCGGACCCAACAGCCCGAAGGCCGGGGCGCCAGCCGCACCAGCTTCGGCCTCGCCCGCGCCATCGAGCGGCTGTTTTCGCCAATCACGCGGAAGACGGTGACACCAGTTGGCCGCGCGAAGACCGCTAGGACCGGGCCGAAATCCATTCAGCCGGGATCGCCAAGGGCCGGTAACCGGCGATCCCGCAGGCCTCGAAAGCCGCCTCCTCTGGTGGTTCCCGATCGAACCAGGGGTGAGATCATCGTCTCCTTTGCGGCCGGAACGCCGGACGCCGTGATCAACCGTTACATGCGGCAACACGGGCTCACCCGGCTGGCCGACAGTACCAACGCGCTTCTCGGTCAGCGCATCGTTCGGGCGCGTTCGGCGGCCAACCGGCCGCTAGGGGGGGCTTTTCCGTTTCCGAAGGGCCCGCCCGCCCCGGTCCAACCCAATCAACCCTATGTGGGCCAGGACGACGAAGGCGTTAATTAACGCCGCCACGAGATGCCCCGATCGCGGAGACGGCGACCGCTTCAACCCCGAAAGCGGACATCAAACCCCATAGCCTGGAACGTCCGCTTTTAGCCAAAAGCGGACATTATCACCTGTTAGCGAGACGCTCCTATCAAGACATCCGCTGACAAACGGAGCCTCGCTCAGTCAAAAAAACACACGCATTGTCAAAGAGACGGCAGAGGGTGGTTTGCGAGATTTCTAGCTTCGCCCTCCCCCACAGGAACCATGGCGGCCCATTGATGGCTATCGCAAGCCAGTGTTTCAACAAAGAAGCCCTTCGGACCATCGAGTAAATGCTGGTAATGGTTGTATTGCCAGCGGCAGTCCCGCCGCTGCACCGCGCGCCGGTACGCTTGCTGCGGTGATCGATAGTTATATTGTTTTACTATAATATCACTGTGAGAATCTGAAATATCTTCAGGTAATACTTTGGAATGACGGTTAACGTCGAAATTTTTATTCCCAGAGTCATAAAACAATCGGTGTTCTATTATCGGCGGGTACATATACCATTTTGACATTGTCTCGATCAATGTGACTCCCTCTCTGAAATCCCAACTATTTCGTTCGGATACATGGGGGAAAAAGTGATATAGATCAACGGATAACCCCTCTGGCTCCGGTGGATTTAGATTCAGATAAAGTCGTGGGTTCTGGCCCCAAATCTCATCGCCATGCAGGATCGCGACCCAGTTGTTAGACCCCAATTTTTCTCGTGCTTTCTCAAGGAGAAATTGGCGCGCGCCGTCGCGTAGTGGTCTTGCGTATCCCGTATCTCTATCCGCCCAATATCCATATACTTTTGAGAATGATCTGCAAATCTCTTCAGAAATACGCCCGCCTTCACCCTCTGTTCCGTCAAGCACAAAAATCGCATCACAGAATTTAATATGATTCTGCAATGCCTCCTCCAGCATATCCTGCTCATTTCGTATCATTAACATCCCGATCACAAATCCGTACTTTCCATATAATTATTTCATCAAATATTGTGCGAATTTATATCTACGATAGTTGGGTGCTATGCTACTTAGTGTGCCCGTTCGATGTAAATTGTGCGCCGATGGAACTCCCCTTCACCCGGTTAGGGTCCGTTAATACCGTCTGCCTAATCCTGTGCCCAATATGGATATTCTCGCAGGAAATCAATGACAGAACCAGAAGCGGCGATACGAGAATTCGTCTCTGGTGGGCGGCAGCGCGTCGATGGATGGTTTGCGCGGGTTGATGCTGAAATATTCAGGATCATTCTAACGGCGCAAAATGACCGTGGATTAAAAGGATCAGTGGCTGAGATTGGTATTCATCACGGGAAATCATTCATTGCGTTGTGTCTGTGTCTCAAAGATGACGAGAGGGCATACGCCATCGACGTCTTTGAGGCGCAGGAACACAACCTCGATTCTTCTGGCAAAGGAAATAGATCGAGATTTGAGAGCAACCTCAAAAAATTTGGAGTTCAGAAGGACAGGGTGACAATAGACACTCGGCCCTCCGAACAGGTCGGTTCCAGCGATATTCTTGATGCCGCCGATCCGGTTCGGTTTTTTAGCGTCGACGGTGGGCACTGGGCAGAAGTTGTTAAGTCCGATCTGACCTTGGCGGAGTCCACTATTTCCGAACACGGAGTCATCGCACTTGACGATTTTCATCGGTTCGAGTGGCCAGAGGTGTCCAAAGGGTTGTGGGAATGGGAACAGCAAAAAGAGAAAGACCTTGTGCCTTTCGCGATCGGCTATAACAAGTTGTATTTGTGTCAATCAAGTTGGGTTGGTTTTTACCAGAAAAAATGCGTTGAAGATGCATTTGTTCGCCATTTTTTGTGGAAGTGGGTCACACTTTCCGGTCACGAAATTCCCATCTTCAATAGATTTGTAGTTCCTGAAATGGGTTGCCGCCGCGGGACCGGATTGTATTTCCAAAGTTTCGCCCCTGGACTTTTCGTTTTCATGATGATGCTCAAAATCAAGAGCAAAAAAATAGGAACTTCAATCCGCTCGATATTCAAACTGTAGAAAGGAGAAACGCGAAAGGCAGTCGACAAGAGTGTGGCAGGTGGGAACGCGGTCAGGTTACGAGAAAGCCCCATCTGATGTCTGCTTTGGGTCATTAGCAGACATTCGGCGGGGCCCGGCTACATGTCCGCTTTACCCCCGAAAGCAGACGTGATGGCCTCGAATGGCTGCTAAGCACTGTTTACACTAAGCGTATTGTTTCGCCCCACCTCAAATGATAATCGTAAACGGCTGTGAAAATTGGGGGCGGCCATGCGTTCGGATTTGCCAGTAATTATTGTGTGTGCAGTGATTGGGTTGGCGATTATGGCTTGGCCGGGCTTTGCCCAAGACGAAGCGCCTGATGCAAGTTCCAATGCCGCCGACATCAGCTCTAATGTCGCTGACACGAGCTCTGATCAAGGGGAAGTTGCCGCAGAGGCCCCCAAAAGGGACTGCCATGTCATTGGCGTGACCTGGGACGGTGGCTCCAAGCGAATGGCACAGAATGCCGCGCTCGGCGGCCTGCGCGACTCGACCAGAGACTGGCGCAGAAAACGGGGGCGGAACTCGGGTTGGCTCTCGGAAAACGTCACGGTCGAGCCGTACCGCTTGCGGCCCAATCCCTATTGGCGCAAGCGGGTCACGCCCGATCTCTATTACCGGCCCAATCTGCGCACCAAGACCGCCTATGTCGTCTGCTGGAAGGGTGTGATCTCGGTCGCCGTCTGCACGGCGGGCACAAAGGTGTGCAAATAGGACGCCATCGACAGACCCGCGACAAGCTGCGAATTTTCATGAGCGCTGGCAGCTCAATTGTCCGCTTTGGGTCAGAAGCGGGCGTAGTTCACGGCCCTAATGGGAGTCCGCTATGCCCCCGAAAGCGGACATGCCGAGCAGCGTCGCTCAACGTCCGCTCATAGCCAAAAGCGGACATTCAGCAGCTAATGATTGAAGCTTACTGAGCCGACCCCATCGGCACGATCAACCGCGCGCCCACCGAGGCAGCGACAGCATAACGCTCGCCGATGCGGGTTTCGTCCTCGGAGCCCTGTACCACAGTAAAAACCCCAGCAACGACGTCCAGGTCATTGTAGCCAACATCGGGGGCGGAGGAGATGTATTCGACGCGGCCAAAGCCAGCCAGTTTGAACATGCCGAAGTCCTTCTCAAGCGCGGCTTTCAGCACACCGATAAAAGCCAATTCATCGCTCTCGAGCGTGAGTGATTGGCTTACGTTAGGGTTGACAGGAGGGGCAACGGCCGTCAAGGCGTTCGTGACGACATAGGAACCCGAGTAGTCCGTATCGGCCCAATAAAGTCCTGCTTCGCCGTCAGCAACGAGTGCCCATCCACTGCCTAAGTCGATGGAACCATCCGCGCCAACGAACGCGCCCCAATAGTTGGTCTCGAGGTCTTCCGAGTAGGTGAGTTGAAATGGGTCAGGAGCAGCAGGAAAGGAGTTAATTTTTCGCCCGGTGATCGTGATGTCCTGATCGATGCGGCGAAAGGCGGGACCCACTTTCAGTCCCATGGGGCCTTGCGCCACTTCGATGGCAACGCCCCAGTGGTCCACGTCCCGATTTGTCGTGAATTGGTTTGTGCCGGGGGCGGCGCTCACAGCTTGTATGATAGCCGTATTGTCGACGAGAGGATTGGCAAGACATGCGCTGCCTGAAACGGCAGCAGGGACAGTGCATTGCAATTCTGATCCATCGTCGTGCCAGGCGAAAAAGCCCTTGAGCCCTATCATATAAGCGCCGCCCATGATGGGGATGTTGGAAATCCCGCCATCTATACGAAAACCGTCAAAGTCGCCGTCATCATTGACAAATTCTTCACGAGAAACGCCGTCGAGACCGGCAGCAAAGAAGTAATTGTTGATGAACTGGACATTCGGAAGGTTCAGGAACTCATACGAGCCCTCGACCCAAACGTCGCCGGTCGCCTGAGCGCTTGGCGCGAGCGCGAAGCCTGCGATCAATCCGGCTAGCAAGGCTGAAACGAGTTTGCGGTGCA
>Ga0315336_1004276_pt1 | contig 17245 bp, 16 predicted proteins | sample ASW5metaG_FD_204512 | JGI IMG/M metagenome (GOLD analysis project Ga0315336, IMG submission 204512) | Ammonia-oxidizing marine archaeal communities from Monterey Bay, California, United States - ASW #5 | ecosystem: Environmental > Aquatic > Marine > Intertidal zone | place: USA: California... | reverse complement strand
TCTCCCGCTCGATCAAGATAGGCAGCACGCCCCAACACCAATCACCCCTCTCGCTGGCTGGCTCGCCCACCACTATTGGGGCAAAGGTGCTTCGGCAGGCCTCAAAGGCGCTGGGCAGCCCCTCATGATGCACGTCCGCCGAGTCAACACCTACTACTACATGGGCGTTACTCCATCGGTTCCAATGGAAGAAATGCAAGAAGCAGGCCAGAAAGCCGAAGCAGCTCTCAAAGCAGCTCTCCCGATTGTCGGCGACAAGTGGACCAACGATGCCCTTCCTGAAATCCGCGGATACCACGACAAGTGGAACGCTTTCGATCTCAGATCAGCCTCCACCGACGAACTGCTTGCTCATCTCGATTGGACTCTCGAAACGTTCGCACGACTCTGGGATCTCCACTTTCAGATCCTAATCCCCGCCCTAGTCGGCCCTAGCATGCTTCAGGATCTTTTCACTGACCTATTTGAAGATGCCGACCCGATGGACGCCTACAAGCTCGCTCAGGGCTTCGACAACAGCAGCCTACGAGCCGGTGAAGACCTCTGGAAGCTAAGCCAAACCGTTCAGCAATCCCCAGAAATCAAGCAACTCATCGAGAGCACTCCAACCAACGAAGTCATGGCGGCACTTGAAGGCTCTGATGAAGGCAAGAAACTGATTGCCGGAATCGACGCATATGCCCAGGCATGGGGCCGACGCTCCGACACCGTGATCGAAATCGGCGATCCAAGCTGGGTAGAAGACCCAACTATCGTCATAGGCAATCTCAAAGCCTACTTACAGAGCGATTCACCTGACCCACGTGTTCAGTGGAACGAAGTCGTAGCCGAGCGCGAACGATTCGTAGCCGAAGTAAACGAAAAAATTGCGGGCTATCCAGAGCCAGTAAAACAACAGTTCAACATGATGGTCGGCGCAGGCCAGGCAGGACACTGGATTCAGGAAGACCACAACTGGTGGATTGACCAACAAGGCAACCACCAAGTCAGACACGTGTTCCTTGAATTCGGCGACCGCCTAGTAGCAACCGGCGCAATTGCCGCTCGCAACGACGTATTCATGCTCTATGGAAACGAAGTTATCGATGCCGCCAACAATGGCTACAACGGAGACTTCAAAGCACTCGTCATCGAACGCCGCGCCGAAATGGACAAGTGGGAGAAAATCCCAGCTGCCCCTCACGTCGGAACCGACTATGGAACTCCGCCTGATAACCCAGTTACACGAGCGCTCGGCCGACTCTTCGGCTGGGGCCCACCACCAGCGGAAACTCCATCAGGAACAATCGCTGGCCGCCCCGGATCGTCCGGCAAGGTAACTGGCACAGCTCGAATAATCATCAGACTTAGCGATGCCGACCGTCTCAAAAAGGGCGACATACTCGTCACCCCAACAACCTCACCACCGTGGACTCCGTTGTTCGCAACTGCAGGAGGAATCGTCACCGACACCGGTGGTGCGCTCAGTCACTGCGCAATCGTTGCCCGCGAATACGCCATACCCGCAGTCGTCGGCGCGCAAGGAGCCTCGTTACAAATCAACGACGGCGATCAAATCGAAGTCGACGGCGACGCCGGAACAGTACGTATCCTGTAAGCCAGCGGTTATCCTCGGAAGGAATCAACAGTCCCCCTTCCTTCGGGAAGGGGCTAGGGGATGGGTAGATTGCAGCTGCGACCAAGCCATCCGATGGCGCCCGGAGCTAAAAATAACGAACGCAAGCTACTCACCGCAGTCGCGCTCGCCGCCATCCTCGCACCGCTCAACTCAACCATGATCGCCGTTGCGCTACCCGGCATCGTCGACGACTTCAACGCCAGCGTCGCCTCCGCCACATGGCTCGTCACCGCTTACCTTGTCGTCATGGCATCCGTCCAGCCGCTCGCCGGAAAGATCGGCGACGGCATGGGTAGACGAAAACTCATCCTCGCCAGTCTTGCCCTGTTCCTCGTAGTCTCCCTAGGAGCCGCACTCGCCCCCAACATCTGGGTCGTACTCGCATTCCGAGTCGGACAAGCCCTAACCATTTCAATCGTCCTATCCAACTCATTCGCAATACTCCGGCAAGTAGTACCTGCCCATCGACGCGGAAAAACGTTCGGTATGGTCGAAGCAGCCACAGGGCTATCCGCCGCAGCTGGCCCACTCGTAGGCGGACTCCTCATAACGATCAGCGACTGGCGAGCAATCTTTCTCGTCAACATACCGTTCGTACTTCTGGGCATAATCCTCGCCTGGCAATCGCTCCCCCACGATTCGAAAACTGGTGCATGGAAAGGATTCGACTACAAAGGTGCCTTCCTACTGCCCACATCGCTCGTGGCAATCGCAATATTCTTCCTAATGCTCTCTCGAGGAGCCGATCCCGCCCTATTCGTTCCTGTGGGTATCGCCGCAATCGCAGCATCGGCAACATTGATAAAGCTCGAACTCAGCCATCCCAACCCCGTATTCCAGCCCCGCTTCTACAAGATTCGAGGATTTGCAGCACCCAGCGTCAGCGTCGGCACCAGCAACCTCTCGATGTACTCGTTACTGCTAGTCGTTCCGCTGTTGTTGACCTCACGTGGGGGCTACACCGAACTCGAAATCGGACTCATCCTCACATCGCTTTCCGTTGGAATGGCGCTACTAACCCCTCTCGGAGGTCGCCTTGCCGACAAACTTGGCCGACGTACACCTGTCGTAATCGGGCTCTCAATTACGGCGATCGGAACACTCTTCCCCGCATTCGGTGGCGCAGATATTGGAATCACATCGCTAATAATCGGGCTCGGATTCGTTGGAGTAGGAATCGGACTCTCCGGTCCCGGCGGCAGAACGAGTGCGGTCGAATCTATTCCTGTGAAAGACGCTGGGGTGGCGTCGGGAACTTACTCAACCAGCCGTTACTTCGGCTCCATCGTCGGCTCAGCGATTCTCGCTGGCTTAATTGGAATTGACCGAACTAACACTGAAGGCATCGACACCGTATTCCTCATAGTCACCGCCTCCGCCATCATCGCCGTTCTAGCCGCCACCTTCATGAAACCTCGACCCGCCATCGACGACTAACCACGCCCTTACCCCTCTCAGCTCTCATAACCTCGCCATAACCCGAACCTGCATTGGCTTTGTAAAATAGTCGCATGACCAATCCTTCATCCAACTCCATCGACCAAGCCGCAGCAGCGACCAAAAGTGAACCAACCTTCACCATCGCTGCGCTTTATCACTTCGCAAAAATCGAAGAACCCGAACAGAAAAAAGGACCACTCCTCGAACTCTGTCACGCCCAAGGAGTCATCGGGACACTCATCCTCGCTGAAGAAGGATTCAACGGCACGATCTCTGGGCTTCCAGCCGCGATTCAAGCTGTACTCGACCACCTCCACAGCTGGCCAGGCATCGAAAACATCGAAGTAAAGTTCTCGTACAGCGACAACCAAAACTTCAACCGTATGAAGGTCAAAGTCAAAGACGAAATCGTCACGATGGGCAAGGCGTACATCGATTCCAACGACAACGCCGGCACCTACGTCGACCCCGCCGAATGGAACGAAATCATCAAACGAGACGACGTTCTTGTTGTCGACACACGAAACAGCTTCGAATTCGGCGTTGGTCGATTCGAAGGTGCCGTCGACCCTGTAACTCAAACGTTCCGTGAATTCCCCGATTGGGCCGATCTCTTAGCCACAGGCGCCCAAAAGCCAAAAGCACTCGCCATGTACTGCACCGGTGGCATTCGCTGCGAAAAAGCCACCGTCTATATGAAAGACATCGGCTTCGACGAGGTCTACCACCTCAAGGGCGGCATCCTCAAATACCTCGAAGAAATCCCCGAAGAGGAAAGCCTTTGGGAAGACGAATGCTTCGTATTCGACCACCGAGTCTCGCTCAAGCACGGACTCGTAGAGGGCGATTACATGCTCTGTTACGGCTGCCAAAACCCAATCTCACCCGAAGATCGAGAATCTCCAATGTACGAAGCAGGCGTTAGCTGCCCGCACTGCGACGACTCACTCTCCAACGAAGATCGAGCGCGCTTCCGTGAACGCCAGTTACAAATACGTCTCTCCAAAGAACGTGGCGAAAGCCATCTAAAAGACAACGCCAGCACTCGCCCCTACAACAAGCGAGCCAAAAAGAAGAAAACCTAGATAACCTTAGCCATCTAGAACACTACAGACAACTAATGAGGAGGAACTCGAATCAAGATCTAGTCGAAACCTCAAAGCTCGGCAAATCGACGCTTTGACAAAACCGAATCCGGCTTACGTCGCCCAATATCAATCGCTGCAGCCGTTATTAGTGGCCCGCTGAAACCTCTACGATTTCGTCTGCAAGTAAACCGTGCGCTTCCTTGTGAACTGCCACAGCTGCATCAGAGTTCGGTGCCTCAGAAAGGCAAAACACAGTGCCATCTTTGGCGTTGTACCAGTAGTTCAAAAACTTCGTGCCGTGCTTCGACTGAACCTCAAGATCCCTTGCGTGTGCCCCGGCAACTGCTTCTTCTGTTAGGCCATCAACGCCCTTATGTACATCCATGAATAGAGGCATAACCCTCTCCCTTCCGTATTCGATCGCGGCGGTTCGACTCACTAAAAGCCAACCCAAACGAATCACCACGGGTTATTCACGAGGACATCGTTCCCCGATGAGTACAGCCTAATAGGATGCCCCCTAACCACTAGTTCTATTTTGGAACTGGACTGGCAGAACGAACGGCCTTACGGTGGATGCCATGAAGGACTACGGACAATTTTGCCCAATTGCTCAAGCAGCCGAGGTTTTCGCCCAAAGGTGGACTCCCCTCATACTTCGAGAACTACTCATGGGAAGCGACCGCTTCAATGATCTCGAGCGCGGTCTTCCCCGAATTTCGCGTTCGATGCTCATGCGACGGCTAAGGTCTCTCGAAGATGACGGGCTGCTGAATCGCACGATTAATAGAGAAACAAGCAGTCCGCGATATCGTCTGACACAGGCAGGTTCGGAACTCTTCGATGTAGTCAAAGGACTCGGCGACTGGGGTCATAAATGGGTGAACCATGATTTCGAACCAAAAGACCTCGACCCAGACCTTCTTCTTTGGGACATGCACCGCCGAATAAATGTCGACCAACTACCCGATGAACGCGTCGTCGCACAATTCGACCTCTACGGAACGCACGAGGAACGCTATTGGCTAGTGTTTGAAAAACCCAGCCCCTCGGTCTGCTACAAAGACCCTGAACTCGAAGTAGATGTAATCATCAACGCCGACACCCTCACCCTCCACAGAGTATGGATGGGACGAGACGACTTCGTTGCCGCCATACGCCGTGGAAACATCGTCCTCGATGGCCCACGAGAAATCGTTCGGGCGTTGCCAGATTGGTTCGCTCTAAGCCTCTTCGCCGGCATACCTTCAGCGGTGTAATCACGCCTATCCGGCGCCCAATCGACGGGTGGCTCGATTACGCAATATCAAGACCAATAGTCACGCGTGTGCCCGTCTCTTCACTTGAAGAAACAGTCAACTCTCCGCCCATGCTGAGCACAGCCTCGCGAGCTATCGCTAGCCCTAAGCCTGAACCACCCGTTCTTCGACTCCGAGCCTTATCGGCTCGATAAAACCGATCAGTAACGAAGGGCAAATGTTCAGCTGAAATTCCATCACCATCGTCTGAGACAACCAAGTCACAACGATTGCCGACAGTGCGTACCGTCAACTCAATCGACGCTCCAGGCCCTGCGTATTTCAATGAATTGTCGATCAAAGACTGAACCACCTGACGCAACATAACCCGGTCTGCCTTTGCCAAAACTTCCACATCAGATCCGACCGTCGTAATCGTCATACCCGCACCGGCAACCAACAGCTCCATCGAGCGAACCAACTCGACATTCAACTGCCCAACGTCAACCTGCTCTAATGCGAGTGCTTCTTCTCCTTGCAACCGTGAAAGCTCCGCCAACCTTCCGATCAGTTGACCTAAGAAAGCGCTTTCAATCTGTAAGTCTTCAAGAATCTTGGCATCTTCAGCACCAAGGCTAGGAACCAAACGTTGAATCGCATCAGCGTTCGCTTGAATCACCGCAACTGGGGTTCGCAACTCATGGGATGCGCCTGAAATAAAGTCTCGCTGCAACTCAAACGCATGCTCCACGGGAGCAAGAGTTCGACGAGCGACATATGAACCCGCCCCAGCAGCAAACACCACACCTACCAACCCGGTAATCACCAACGAAACAACGATCGAATTCAAATCACGCCCAACGGTGTCGGGTGCAGAAACTTGCACAAGATAAGCAGGCGACTCGCCTAACCTCGGCAACGTAACAACACGCACATCACCCGAATCAGCGCCAATCACCGTTTTCTCTATCTCCCCGCCCGCTACAACGGCTGAGCTAACGGAATGCGGTTGAACCAATGCCCTGCCCGGCGTCGATGACGCATAAATGTGCCCATCCAAACCAATTATCCAGTAGGAAGTCGAGCCGATTGATGCCGTTCTGCTAAATGAATTCTCATCTTCATCATCTTCAAATAACTCGTGAAGATCCGACATCGCCACCGTTTCCGCCACGTCTTCGAGCGTGCGAAATGCTGAGCGCTCCAGATTCGATCGAATCAACAAAAAAGCCACCACTACCAGCACCAACACCGCTGCAGTAGCCACTGCGATATCAACGAGAATCAATCTCCACAAAGCGCTTCGAAACATTACGAACCACCACGCAATGAATAACCCACACCCCGCATAGTTTGAATCAGCGCAGGCTCAACGAAATCTACTTTTCGTCGAAGGTAATGGATGTAAGTATCGACAACATTAGACTCTCCGTCGTAATCGAATCCCCACACAGCATCCAGCAATCGTCCCCGACTCAACGCTATTCCGGTGTTGCGCATTAGGAACTCCAGCAACTTGAATTCCGTAGCAGTAAGTTCAATTGCCTGACCCGCCCGAGACCCCGAATGTGACTTCAAGTCCAACGACAACCCCTCGACGGTCAACACGTCGGAACTACCTTGAGAAGTGTTTGACCGGCGGTACAAAGCGCTTATCCGCGCCAGCAATTCCTTGAACGAAAACGGCTTGGAAAGATAGTCGTCGGCACCTGACTCGAACCCTTCCACCTTCCTATCCACATCCCCTAAAGCCGTAAGCATAAGAACCGGGGTTTGCACATCAGCAGCTCGTAGACCACGACAAACCAGGTTTCCGTCCAGCCCCGGCAGCATAACGTCGAGAATGATCACGTCAAACTCGCCAGCAACACCACTAGCCAACCCATCCGGTCCCGTCTCGGCAGAAGAAACAGCGTGCCCTTCTTCTTCGAGCACACGGGTCAGCGTGCTCAGAAGCCGTTCGTCATCTTCAATGATTAGTAATTGCATCTCGTCTTCATGTTCTCACTCTCAGCTCGATCAATCATGAGAATTTTCTAACCAACGCCAAATGTTCCTCTAATCACCACGTCCGATGATGGCATAAGTCTAATCAAAACAACTTACCCATCAAACCGGAGGTGAATCGTGAGATTCCGTCTAGCGATGTCAATTGGTCTCGCTGCGGCAGTAGTTCTATCAGTCTTTCTAATGGTCAGATCTGATTCGAATGCTATAGCCGACAACACTGAGTTCGTATCCCCTTCGATCTCACCGACGACCGCAGATACCTCGCAACTCCTGACACTTTCCGATCCAAATAGTGCACTTGCTCTATCCGGCGACTCGGGCGAATCCAGTGACACGAACATGCAGGCATCACAACCACAACCCGAACAAACTCCCGAACCGATCTACGTCTACCCAGACGGCTCACCAGCACCACCCCCGTCTGAGAACTCGAACGATCAATATGGAACCCTTTACGGTGAATGGGATGACGACGATGACCGTGAGTACGAAGAGCACGACGATGACCGATACGAACGAGAACATCACAACGACGATGATGACCACGATCGTTACGAACAGGATCACCACGATGGTGACTACGACGATGACTGGTTCAGCCCGTCTTCGCTAGAAAAGCTTGCTCAACGCCTGTTCACCACAGACGACGAGCACGACGACGACCACGATGATGATGACGACGACCATCACTACCACGAAGAGCACGACGACGACTAATCAGATGAAAAATAAATTCGGACCAGAAAAAGTCAAAAACGCTGTACTCGCCGTAACGGCCGCTGTCTTCGCGATGACATTCGCGGCAGTAAGTGGAGAGAACAATTCAACGACCGGAGAACAATCGGATCAACTGACCTCAACGGCTCCTGTCGCAGCGTCCTCGCAAACGGCAACTGAAAACCAAACATCTGTCTCTTTGGTGACAGATCGCTCGATACGAGTAATCCAACCACCAGCTCCAACACAGGTAGCAACGCCTCAGCAACCAATCCAACGCCACGTAGTCGTGCCATTCCCAAAGGCACGTTCAAGGGCATCCTGAAATGACCGATTCAATGTTCGAACTCACATTCAAAGCTATGAATACCGAGGTGAAAGTTATCGCTAACGGCACCTCAGATCAGACCCTACTCGATCGTATTCGCGAACTATTCGCACGCTCCGAACAACGATTTAGCCGATTCATCGATTCCAGCGAACTAAGCGTTCTAAACCGAGATGGCGAGTTGAATCCTGCATCAGAAATGATGCTCGACGTTCTCGAATCATCGCTCCGGCACTTCAACGCGACAAACGGCGGTTTCAATCCAACAGTGCTCGATGCTCTCGAACTTGCGGGCTACTCGAAGTCATTCGAGCTAATTGGTCAAAACGATACTCAGCAAGTCGCCAAATCATCTACAGCGGTCAACCTCAACGAAGAGCTAGAGATCGACCACACCTCCCAGCAGGTTCGAACCAATACTCGGCTCGACCTAGGCGGAATCGTAAAAGGATGGACGGTCGATCACGCCGCCAGACTAATGCGTTCCAAATGTTTGGGATGGCTGATCGACGCCGGTGGAGACATCTCGGCAGGTGGAATCGCTCCTGATTCTGGAGGATGGGCAATCGGAATCGATGACCCGTTCTCAAAACGCAATCTAATCGATGTCATAAAGATAGACGACCTTGCCGTTGCCACCTCATCGACCGTGAAAAGAAGTTGGCAGGCAGGAAGAACCCGCCACCACCACATAATCGACCCCCAAACGGGCCGCTCGTCATCCACGAACATAGCGTCGGTTAGCGTGATCGCCGCCAACGCAGAAACAGCCGACGTCCTGGCGAAGTCGGCACTAATAATCGGCGAAACAGAAGCAGCAAAACTCTTGTCCGATCACAACGCTGAAGCCAGATTCATCTACAACGATGGCGCAACCACGAGTACCAATCTCTGGCCGTCAATTCTTAATGATCAGGACCTCCCAGTGTTCGCCTCTGAAAGGAACCTCGCATGAACATCAAATCGATAACTTACCTCTTGGCAATTCTAGTAATCGTCCTGTTCGCCAGCACCGATCAACTCGCATGGTCACTCGTGCGTGCATCAGGATTCGTCGCAACCGGACTACTCGTGACATCCATGGTCGTTGGAATCATGAGCTCTACGAAGGCCGCCAAACAACAACTCCATGCCGCCGACCTATTCCAAATCCACCGCACAACTGGGTACTTAACTCTCCTCGCAATCGCCGTTCACACACTCGGGTTGCTCGCTGACAGCTACATCAATTTCAGTCTTTCAGACGTGCTAATCCCCGGTATTTCTTCATACCGACCCGTCGCTGTAGCTGTTGGAATAGTTGCGGCATATCTCGCCATCATCGTGACCTTCAGTTTCGACCTAAAACGATGGCTCGGAACACGCGCTTGGCGCATGCTCCACATGCTCAACTATCCGTTGCTCGCCATGGCGATTTATCACGGCGTTGTAGCTGGCACCGACACCGGTTCGATCGGAGCGCAGCTGTTCTACTACGGAAGCGGATTCCTCGTACTCGCAGCAACGATATTCAGAGTCCTATCGCCCAAAAAACAACCTGCCTTTAGAAGGAAAATCCCTAGCTAACTCGACTTACCGTAAATCGATCAACGTTCGGACGGTTCCCGAACTAATGATTGGTAACATGTCAGCATTCGAGTAGTCGGGGCTGGAACTCCCTCCTGTCCCACGGCTACAACTGACACAAGCCCATCAGGCGGAACCAACAACTCATGAGCGATGTACTACGCCCTGGCGGAACCCGCAGCTCTCGTACTGGCAGAAGCGAACGCCGCATTCTCAGCCTGATATTTTGCGACGTAGCCAACTCAACCGCTCTTGCCGAAAACATCGACCCAGAAGAATGGGTCGAAATCATGAACGAAGCCTTCGAACACATGACGGCTCCGATCCTCCGATACGAAGGAACCATTGGTAAGTTCACTGGTGACGGTATGTTGGCGTTCTTTGGTGCGCCAATCAGCCACGAAGACGACCCCGATCGAGCAGTACGTGCCTCACTCGAAATCCTTGAAGGAATCGAAGAACTTCGCGAGAGCATTCGCGTTGACTACGGCGAAGAATTTAACCTACGAATCGGAATCAACACCGGCCTCGCAGTAGTCGGAGAAGTTGGCTCTGCAGCAGTCTCTGAATACACGGCAATGGGTGACGCCGTAAACGTAGCCGCCCGCATGGAACAAACCGCCGAAGCCGGTACGCTTCAAATATCAGCCGACACCCATAAATTAGTTCAAAACGCCTTCACATTCGAACCACTCGGCGGCATCGATGTGAAAGGAAAATCCGAACCAGTCGATGTGTTCAAAGTAACCGGTGCGCTGCTCCAAACTGAAGTATCTCGAAGCATCGTCGCCCCACTCATCGGTCGTGACAAAGAGCTATCCAAACTCGTCGAACTCGCTGAAATGACCAAAAACGGAAACAGCCAAGTTGTCTCCGTAATTGGTGATGCTGGACTAGGTAAAAGTCGACTCCTCAACGAACTTCAGAAAGAATGGGTCAAAACCTCAGTTGATAACTCCTGGGAGTTCACTCAAGGCATCCCATACGACATGGGCCGACCCTACTCGTTGTTTCAGAATCTTGCACGATCTATGTTCGGCGTCGAACTTAGCGATGCGCCAGACGACATACATAACAAAGTAAACGGTGCCCTAAGTGCAATGGGCGGCACTGACGACGAAATATCACTCTGCAGTGTCGCCGTCGAAAAAATTATCGCCGCGAAAACCCTGCACGACGCGCCAGCCCACTCCGCCGATGCAATCAAGAACGACGTCCGTGACGTAGTAATTCCAGCATGGATCGGTGCTGCTCAGACTGTTCCTCGAATTGCCGTATTTGACGATCTTCAATGGTCGGACGACGCCTCAAAAGAACTATTGATTCACATGGCTGACTCTCTAGCCAGTTCCAGAATGATGGTCGTATTCGCGTTCCGACCCGACCCAGATACGCCTGCGCAAGAAGTACGGGAAGCCGTTCGAAGTACGATTGCCGCACGATACACAGAAATCGAAATCAAGCCCCTCGGCGTCGATCACACCAACGAACTGATCACAGAACTACTCCACATTCGCGACATCCCGGCCGATGCAAGAGAACTCGTACTCCGCAAAGCTGAAGGCAACCCCTACTTCGTCGAAGAAGTAGTCCGATGGTTCGTAGATCAAGGCATGGTTCGCACCACTCCCGACGGCCTCGAATGGGACGAATCAAGCGACATTTCCGAAACCACAATCCCCGACTCGGTTCAATCGCTTCTCATGGCTCGCATGGACCGCCTATCCGACGAAGCCAAGGACACGCTTCAGCTTGCGTCCGTAATTGGTCGAGCCTTCTACCACAGCGTTCTCGGAACCATCTCAGACTCCACCCTCGAACTCGACAAGCAGCTGATAACTCTCGAAAATCAAGAAATGATTCACGAGCAGATCGAAGAATCTGAACTGCAGTACATGTTCAAGCACGAGCTCACACGTGACGCCGCCTACAGCTCGATTCTCCGACGACGTCGACGCACACTGCACCGCCAAGTCGCCGAAGCTATGGAATCCATGTTTGAAGGAAACCTCGAGCCGAACGCCCATCGACTCGGCTACCACTTCTCGGAAGCCAACGACTACGCGCGGGCGATGAAATACTTCGAAATGGCTACCGACATAGCAACCGGAATCGACGCCAAATCCGAAGCCGAATCGCACCTGCGAAACGCAATCAATGCGGCAAACAATCTAAAAGCCCCCGACGCAAAGATCGCCAGCCTAGAAACCCGACTCGCCGAGCTAGTCGGTTCCAACGCTTAAAGCATCGCTCCAATAATTCGCGAATCTAACCCCATAAACCGGGTTCGAAGTCTCCCAGCTATGTTGTGGTTGAACACCAAGATCGCTAACATTCCTCCGGGCTGACGACCCATTACAGCATGGCAACAAAACCCGACCGCTCAGGTCAGAGTTAGAGGAAAACCAATGCCCCAATCCGGTGAAAACACAACCGGTGAGTTCGCTATTTCTGTTAGGGATCTAAAAAAATCGTATGGTTCGAACCACGCCGTCAAAGGGATAAATCTCGACATCAGGCAAGGCGAAGTATTCGCCCTACTTGGACCTAACGGAGCCGGTAAAACAACAACTGTCGAAATACTCGAAGGCCATCGAGATCGGGATCATGGGGAAGTGTCGGTTCTTGGGCACGATCCGCGAAACGGCGATTCTGAGTTCAAAGATCGAGTAGGAATCGTTCTACAGACCACCGGTGTTGAGCCATATCTGTCGATTGAAGAAACGATAGATCTTTACCGCAGCTTCTACACCGATCCTCGAAAAACAAGCGATATTCTCGAAATCACCGGACTATCAGAACTTCGAAACTCAAAGGTTCGAAAGCTCTCTGGAGGACAACAAAGACGGCTAGATGTCGCCGTCGGGCTAGCCGGCAACCCAGAACTTCTATTTCTCGATGAACCCACCACAGGATTCGACCCCATCGCCCGTCGAGAAGCATGGGACATGGTCGCTAACCTCAGGTCTCTCGGAAAGACAGTTGTACTAACGACGCACTATATGGATGAGGCAGAAAATCTCGCAGACCGGGTCGCTCTGATCGTAGAAGGACGAATCGTCTCCGAGGGTGAACCCAGCCAGCTAAGCAACCTCAACTCGATCACCACCATTGCATTTGACTACCCGGAGGGTCACGACGATGTGCCCGGAATAATGCAAACCACCAGCGATGGTGAACCCGGAAAGGTCAAGATAGAAACGTCCGAGCCAACCAAAGTGCTTTCAGAAATCACAGCGTGGGCAAACCAGAAAAGCATCGAATTGCACCGGCTAACCGTCAGTCGAGCGTCGCTCGAAGATGTGTATATCGATCTGGTTGAGTCAAGCTCAAAGGACGCAGACTAATGAGACTCGCTCGTCAACTACTTATACAGATACGATACGAGAACAAAGCATTCTGGCGAAATCCGGTCGCTGCCTTCTTCACGTTCGTTTTCCCGCTGATGTTCCTGGTAATTTTCAATCTGCTGTTCGGCAACGAGGAGATGACTCTAGAAGGTGGCACGACCCACGTTTCGACCTTCTACGTTCCCGGAATAACGGCCATGGCGGTCATAGGTGCCTGTTACACGAATATCGCCATCGGCGTCTCGATGTCACGCGATCAAGGAATTCTGAAACGCCTTCGAGGAACGCCGTTACCTAGCTCGATTTTCATTCTCTCGAAAATTGCACAAGCCGTAATTGTTGCGCTAATTCTCGTCGCCGTGGTGACAGTCGCTGGGGTAGTTTTCTACGACGTCGACGCCCCCAGCAATACAATGCCCGCGTTTATTCTGACGCTCATAATTGGGGCCGCTACTTTCAGCGCTCTGGGGCTAGCCATAACGGCAGTCATTCCAAACGCAGATGCTTCTTCAGCGATCGTGAACGCAACAGTGCTTCCGCTGTTGTTCATTTCCGACGTCTTTATCCCGTTGCAAGACGCTCCCCAATGGTTGCTCACCTTTGCTGAAGTGTTCCCGGTCAAGCATTTCTCTTCGGCTCTCGGAACCGCATTCAACCCATTCGAAAGTGGTGCAGGATTCGAGCTGAGGAATCTCGGAATCCTCGCGATCTGGGGCATTGGTGGAATAATCGTCGCCACAAGATGGTTCTCGTGGGAACCAAAGAGATAGAACCCCCATTAGAGAAATCAAAAAAGAAAAGCCCTCGCAGAAATGCGGGGACTTTTCTTTTGTTTCCGACTAATCGAGCACCTTCAGGGACTCGAGTTCTCCGCTCCTGACAGCAAAGCAAAAAGTGCTAATCACCTACCGCCGTCACTGAATTCACTCGACGTTCGCTACCCGACCTATTTTTCCTTGATACAGACGGTATGAGTGCATTGAGAACAAGTTCGGGCAAACCAGTAACCTGAGTCCCCAAGCTGTAGTTCGTTGCGATATCTCCAAGCTGAATTCGGCAGTTATCGCATGATGCAGCGACCAAAACAGCCCCTGTCGCCCTGATTTGCTCGGCCTTCGGTTTGCCAGCTAACAACCGCTTCTCAACCGCCTCTTCTATCGCCACCAGACCTCCACCGCCACCACAGCAGTAGTTGTTCTCACCACTTGGAGTCATGTCGCGGAAGTCCTCGCACACCGCTCGCAAGATGGTCCGTGGCTCATCGATCAAACCGCTTACTCGACCCAAATTACAAGAGTCGTGATAGGTAACCGATTCTGTATTGCGAGAAGGATCAACTTCGAGCGTTCCGTCGGTAATCCAACCCGCCAACAACTCGATCAAACTCGTCACCTCGAATGGGAACGGCTCACCGTACCAGTTTGGAGCCTCCCACCTCAAAGTCGTATAAGCATGACCACAATCCGTCACAACCACTCGCTTAGCGTTTAACCGTTTGGCTTCTTTGACAATACGATCTGTAATTTTCTTTGCTTTTGGCGTATCAGCCACAAAAAGACCATAGTTGGCGGCCTCGAACATACTCAAACACCAATCAGTGCCTGTCTCATGAAACAACCTTGCCGCTGGCAAAATCGTGTGAGCTCCGGAAAGTGCCACGTACAGCACATCGACACCCTCAACATCAACAGGAATCTTCGCATCAGGATCACCAGTGAGTGATTGAAGCTCTTCCTCCATCATTTCGATCTGCTCAAGGTAAATATCCTTGAACAAATCCATATTTTCTTCTCTGGCAATCGAAGCATCAGCAAGCTGAGTAAGAATTTCAGGAGCTTCGTCGTTTGCGGAAGCCACCGCTCGAACCGAACGCATAATGGCAGCCGTATCCACACCGAACGGGCAATTGACCGTGCAGCGACGACACAGTGTGCAGTTAGTGAACGCCATGTCAGTAAGATCGGCCATGCGCTCCTGAGTCGGAGGTTTTGCACCGACCCATCGAGGAGCAATCTTGCCAATCGGATCGAACATCGATCGGTACACGCTTCGAACTTGTTCGGCCCTGAAGAACGGTGTGTTCTCCGGTTTAGGATCTGCCTGATAGTAGTGACACGACTCAGCGCAAATGCCACAACGTACACAAGCTTCTAGCGACGCCATCAACCGACGATCCACCAGCTTCCCGAACTGCTCTTTGAGTTTGGGAGATACGGACTCAGTCATTGTGCCCTCCTAGAAATCTTCAACACTCCGCGATGACCAAAGAATGTTCCAAACTGGAAACGTGTGTAGAAAAAGAAAATGCTGTGCTTCAGTTTTCCGATCGGCAAATAAGCCAACGTGAATCCTGAAACGATCCAGAATCCCGTAATCCACGATTCGATCACACACGCCATTGCCGCCACAGAGATCAAAACAGTCACGAGTCCCAACGAAAAATAATCATCCGGCGTGCTGACCCGTCTCAGAGCTTCATCCGTAAGGCGTATCCAATAACCACCTACAGCTGCTACCGCACCCACAGCGAGGACGATCGCCACAGCCACCCGCAACGCCTCAGGTAATTGCCACAACCATGGCGATACCACTAGCACTCCGAGCGACAAGAAAACACCCGTGTGAAACACGATGCCACGCACATACGCAATCAAATGCCGGCGTGTGCTTTCTTTAGCCCAAGGAGCCATCCCCAGCGAAAAGGCGTACGCAACGCCACGTGTCATCGATCCCCTCGAAGGGGCGACGTCGATTTTGAAGGCACGACTATTGGTTGAATTCACAACCCATACCGTGCCAACAAGCAACAACGCCACACCAATTGCAAGAACCGTTAAACCAGCCACTTCATAAGGAGTCATGACGATTTTCTCACTTGGAACGTAATTACTTTGCCTTCGCGTTCAATCGAAAGCAGTTCGTTACCCGTCGTCCTCGCCCAAGCCGGAATATCGATAAGTACTCCCGGATCGCTTGCAGTTGCTTCCAGAACACCGCCAGCTGCCAAAACCTTAATCGCCTTAGCAACCTTTACGACCGGAATCGGACACAACATACCCTCAAGGTCGAGAGTTACATCTGCAGTTGTTAGCGTCATTTTCTAGCTCCTTCTCTTGAGATCAACTCAACTCGAATCTAAATAAACAAAGTCGTTTGCGACTGTGATGATTCCTCGATGAATGCTGCTACCCCTGCAACTTGCTGCACTTCGGGTATCAACGTCTCCTTCGGAATTTCCATCACATCCATACTCATCTGGCAGGCGATCATGTTCACGCCCAAATCCGTCGCCATTTCCTGAAGCTCAGGAAGACTTGCAACGTTGTGAGATCGCATCATTTTCTTGAACATCCAGCGGCCCAAACCCAAGAAATTGAATTTAGAAGGACCCACTCGATCGATCCCGCCACGGTTCATCACACCCATCGCCCGACCGAAAACACTCGACCCAGTGCGATTGCCATCCTGAATCAACTTCAGACCCCAGAATGTGAAAAACATCGTCACCTGAAAACCTGATGCAGCCGCCCCGGTAGCAATGATGAACGCAGCCATAGCCTTATCCATATCGCCGCTAAAAACGACCATCGAAAGTTTCTTTGGAGCAACCTCTGGCACTATCGCCTCCTGCTCCACAGGAGTCGGAATTATTGCTGCTTGAGCCATTTCATCCCTCCCAGCCACTTAGTTTCGAAATCTATGTTTCAGTACCAACCAGGCCATACTGTTCGGCGATGTCCTGGTTAGCTTGAATCCTGCCTAATAAAAATCCTCGGAAAAGATCACACGCTTCAACGATCTTGGGATCCGCCAAAGAGTAGGAAACGGAATTACCCTGTCGACGAGCAATCACAATGCCTTGCTCTCTGATCGCAGCTAGATGCTGCGAA
>Ga0315336_1004275_pt1 | contig 17248 bp, 14 predicted proteins | sample ASW5metaG_FD_204512 | JGI IMG/M metagenome (GOLD analysis project Ga0315336, IMG submission 204512) | Ammonia-oxidizing marine archaeal communities from Monterey Bay, California, United States - ASW #5 | ecosystem: Environmental > Aquatic > Marine > Intertidal zone | place: USA: California... | reverse complement strand
CGCCGTGGCGGCGCGATGGCCAACCAAAAGCGCGGCGATCGACTCCGGGTGGCGCTGCATGGAGACGATCAAGGCGCCAGTCGAGAGAGATTGCACCTGGCGAGCCGGCATCTCGCTCAGTCGCTCGCCCGCGAGCGCCCGCAGCCGCGTCGACACGGCGTGCTCCGCGGAAGCCTGCATCCTTTCGGCGGCGAATCCTGCAAGGCAGGCGGCCGAGAGCAGCGTGATCATGCCTGCGATGAGCCAGGGATCGACCGTCTCACCCATCACGACACGGCCAGCGGCCATCGCGGCCGTCGCGGCGAAGCCGAGCCTGAACGCCGTGCGGACCGCCTGCAAGGCGAGAAGACGGCGCAAACCAGGCCTTGCCACCCGCTCGGCGGCGGAGAGGGCATCGAACGCGGGCGGCGCTGAAGAGAGCTCAGGAGACGGGGCGGGAACGGCGGCTATCGTCATGCACTCCTTCTGTCACGCGCCAGGACGAAACGAATTGATTCATGTCAAGTCAAGTATATCCTCCACGCGGTATGAGGCGTAGCCAGAAAGGATATTTCCGTGTCCGACTTTCTCCTCGTAGACCTTTCCCGGCTGCAGTTCGCCCTGACGGCCCTCTACCACTTCCTGTTCGTTCCGCTCACGCTCGGCCTTTCCGTCCTCATCGCCATGATGGAAACGGTCTATGTGATGACCCGCCGCGTCATTTGGCGTGACATGACGAAGTTCTGGGGCACGCTGTTCGGCATCAACTTCGTCCTCGGCGTCGCCACCGGCATCACTATGGAATTCCAGTTCGGCATGAACTGGGCCTATTACTCGCACTATGTCGGCGATGTGTTCGGGGCGCCTCTCGCCATCGAGGGCCTGATGGCCTTCTTCCTTGAAGCCACTTTCGTCGGACTGTTCTTCTTCGGCTGGGACCGGCTCTCGCCGCGCGCGCACATGATCGTCACCTGGCTGGTGGCGCTTGGGACGAACTTTTCCGCGCTCTGGATCCTGATCGCCAATGGCTGGATGCAGAATCCGGTCGGTTCCGCCTTCAACCCTGATACGATGCGCATGGAGGTCACCGACTTCATGGCGGTGATCTTCAACCCGGTCGCCCAAGCGAAATTCGTCCACACCGTTTCGGCCGGCTATGTCTGCGCCGCCACTTTCGTGCTTGGCGTCTCGTCCTGGTATCTGCTGCGTGGGCGCCACGTGCAGCTCGCCAAGCGCTCCTTCGTGATCGCCTCCGCCTTTGGCTTTGCGTCGGCGCTGTCCGTCATCGTGCTTGGCGATGAAAGCGGCTACGCGTTGACCGACAACCAGAAAATGAAGCTCGCGGCCATCGAAGCCATGTGGGAGACCGAGCCGGCGCCGGCATCCTTCACGGCGTTCGGCATCCCCAGCCAAAGCGATCGCGAGACGCATTTCGCCATCCGCATCCCATGGGTGATGGGCATCATCGGCACCCGTTCGATCGACAAGCAGATCCCCGGCATCGACGAGCTCGTCGCGCACGCGGAAACCCGCATCCGCAGCGGCATCACGGCCTATGACGCACTGGAGAAAATCAAGACGGACCGCAACGACACCGCCGCCCGCACGGCCTTCGACGCCAGCTCCAAGGATCTCGGCTACGCGTTGCTGCTCAAGCGCTACCTGCCCGATCCGAGGCAGGCGAGCGAGCAGCAGATCAAGGACGCGGCCTGGTCGACGGTGCCCTACGTGCCGCTGCTGTTCTTCAGTTTTCGGCTGATGGTGGCCTGCGGTTTCGTGCTCGCCGCGCTGTTCGCGCTGTCGTTGTGGCGCACGAGCCGTGAGACCGAAGCGCCGCGTTGGCTGCTCCGCGCCGCGCTGCTCGCCATGCCGCTGCCATGGATCGCCGTCGAAGTGGGTTGGTTCGTGGCAGAGTTCGGTCGGCAGCCCTGGATCATCGACGGCGTGCTGCCTACCTTCCTTGCCACCTCGGAACTCGGCGTGACCGACCTGCTGCTCACCATCGCCGGCTTCACGCTCGTCTACGGCGTGCTCGCCGTCATCGAGGTCAGGCTGATGCTGGCCGCCATCCGCAAGGGACCGGAGGTCGCGAGCATCATCGATGACCTGCGTCCGAACGCGGATCCCGCATTGCAACCCGCGGAGTGAAGGATCACGGCGATGATCGAATTTCTCTTCAATTACGAAACGCTGCGCGTGATCTGGTGGGTCCTGCTGGGCGTGCTGCTGATCGGTTTTGCCGCCACCGACGGTTTCGACATGGGCGTCGGCGCGCTTTTGCCCTTCGTCGGCAAGACCGATGCCGAACGGCGGGTCGCGATCAACACCGTCGGTCCGGTGTGGGAGGGAAACCAGGTGTGGTTCATCCTCGGCGGCGGCGCCATCTTCGCGGCGTGGCCGGCGCTCTACGCGGTGAGCTTCTCCGGCTTCTACCTCGCCATGTTCCTGGTGCTGTTGGCGCTCATCATGCGGCCCGTCGGTTTCAAGTACCGCTCCAAGCGGCCGGACCCGGCCTGGCGCGCGCGCTGGGACTGGGCATTGTTCGTCGGCGGCGCGGTGCCGGCGCTGATCTTCGGAGTCGCCGTCGGCAACGCGCTCCAGGGCGTTCCGTTCCACTTCACGCCGGACCTGCGCCCGGTCTACGAAGGCAGCCTTTTCGGATTGCTCAATCCGCTCGCGCTATATTGCGGGCTGGTTTCGCTCGCCATGCTGGTGACCCATGGCGCGGCCTGGCTCACCTTCAAGGCGGAAGGCCCGGTCGCCGACCGCGCCCGTGCTATCGGGATCAGGTCCGCGATCATCACGTCGGTGCTCTTCGCTGGCGGGGGGTTGCTGGTCTGGCTCGGCCTGCTCGGGGGCTACCGCGTGACATCGCCGATCGTCTGGGACGGGCCGTCCAATCCGCTGCTCAAGACGGTGGCGGCGGACGGCGGCGCCTGGCTGGCCAACTTCCATGCCCACCCGCTGCTCTGGATCGTGCCCGCGCTCGGCGTCACCGCGCCATTGCTTGCCGCCGGCGGTTTCCGGGCGCGACTCGAAGGATGGACCTTCATCGCCTCGAAGCTCGGCGTTGCGATGATCATCGCGACGGTGGGGCTCGCAATGTTCCCCATCCTTTTGCCATCGAGCAGCAACCCCAGCCACTCGCTCGCGGTCTTCGACGCCTCGTCGAGCCGCGCCACGCTGCGCAATATGCTGATCGCCACCGTGATCTTCATGCCGCTGGTCCTTGCCTATACCGCCTGGGTCTACAGCGTGCTGTGGGGCAAGGTCGGCGAGAAGAGCATCGAAAAAGCGGGCTCGTCGGCCTATTGATCCAAACGGAGTTTATGATCATGTGGTATTTTTCATGGATCCTCGGCCTTGGACTGGCCGCCTCCATCGGCATCCTCAACGCGCTCTGGTACGAACTGCGAACTGTCCGCGAAGAACTGGCAGAGGAGCCTGTCGCGTTGCCCACCCCTTGAGCCTGTGCGTGACGGAGCAGCCATCATGACGGGCACCGAGCCGTTGCGCAGCCCAGCAGACATGCGGCGGGCGCATATGCGGAAGCTTGCGCTCTGCCACATGCTGGAAGGCATCGCCGACGACCTACCGTCGCGCGTCGACCGGCTCCAGTGCCTCGCCGTGGCGGCCGACCTGTTGCCGCTGCTGCGCGAATGCCATCGCTTCGAGGAAGAGGTCGTCTTCCCCGCCTTTGCCAGGCGAAGCGGCGAGGAAGACACCCTCGCGCGGCTGAAGCTCGAACACCTGGAGGACGAGAGCGCGGCGGTGGACCTGAGCGACGCTCTGCTGGCCTACGGCCACGGGCGGCCGATCGAAAATCCCGAGGCGTTCGGCTATATGCTGCGCGCCTTCTTCGAATCCATGCGCCGCCACATCGCCTTTGAGCGTGACCACGTGCTGCCGAAGGTTCTCGGCAATCAGTAAAGGGGCGGGGAGAGATCAGTCCCCGGCCCGCGCGGCCAGGCGCCCGATATCGTCGACGATGACGTGGCGGTTGTTTTCGATGCGGATGACGTCCTCACCCCGCAGGCGGGTGATCTGCCGACTCACCGTCTCGACGGTGAGACCCAGGAAATCCGCGATCTCGGCGCGCGACAGCGGAAGATCGAAAGCCGCGCCGCGCCGTTCCGGGCCGGCGGCGGGATCGATGTTGCGCGCGATCATCAGAAGGAAGCTGGCGATCTTCTCCGAGGCCGTCTTGCGGCCGAGCGCCACCATCCAGTCGCGCGCCTGGTCGAGCTCGCGCAGCTTCTGTTCGAGCAGGCGATGCTCGAGATCCGGCTGCTCCCTTATCAAGCGCTCCAGCGCCTGGCGCGGGAACGAGCACAATTCGACGTCGGTCGCCGCCTCGGCGCTCAGCGTGCTCTCGCTCTGGAATGGCCTGCCGAGGAAATCGGGAGCGAATTGCAGGCCGACGATCTGCTGGCGGCCGTCGGAAAGCGTCTTGGTCAGCTTCACGACGCCCGAAAGCACGTTCGAAAAACGCTCGACGCTCCTGGAATCGCCGACCAGTTCCTTGCCGGCCTCGGCCTTGTGCCGTTTCGTCGATTTGGAAAGATCGACGAGCTGCCCGGCGTTGAGCGCGCCGCATATACCCCGATGCCGCGCCTCGCATGAAACGCAGAGTACCGGAACCCCCGCTGTGTGAATATCTTGGCGCACGATGGAACACCTATAATGTTCCCTTCGCCCGCCAGCAACGCACGGTTGGGCGTGATAGCGTCGCAGTCCGCACCTTGACGGCGGCTGAGATCCGCTCACGTCGACTACCGCATTGCACAAATCCGGCCCACCTGCACAATAGGCGCATGTCCGCCGGTTCGTTGGCCATCCTTGTTATCGACGAGAACCGCATCCGTGCCTCGATCATCGAGGCCGGATTGCGGGACGCCGGGCATCGCCATGTCACGGTGATCCATGACGTGGCCGGCATCGCCCGGCGCATCGCGGAGATCGAGCCGGACGTCATCGTCATCGACCTCGAAAACCCGAACCGCGACATGCTGGAGAACATGTTCCAGCTCTCGCGCGCCGTGAAACGGCCGATCGCGATGTTCGTCGATCGCTCCGACCAGGCCTCGATCGAGGCGGCCGTCGATGCCGGCGTGTCCGCCTATGTGGTCGACGGGCTGAAGAAGGAACGCATCAAGCCGATACTCGACATGGCGATCAGCCGCTTCAACGCCTTCTCGCGCATGGCGCGCGAATTGGAGGAGGCGCGCAGCGAACTCGAGAACCGCAAGGTCATCGACCGGGCCAAGGGCATCTTGATGAAGTCGCGCGGCTTGAGCGAGGAGGCGGCCTACGCGCTGCTGCGCAAAACCGCCATGAACCAGAACCGCAAGATCGCCGACATCGCCCAGAGCCTGGTGACCGCGGCGGGATTGCTTGGGCCGCTGGAGGGCGAATGAGCATGAGCGCCGCGCATCAGATCATCGCCGGCTTCATGCCGCTCTTCGACAGCGCCGTCCTGGTCGTGGCCGCCGAGAAGGGCTTTGCCGCCCGCGAGGGCATCGAACTCAAGCTGCATCGCGAGACCTCCTGGGCCAACATCCGCGACCGCATCGCCATCGGCCATTTCGATGTCGCGCACATGCTGGGGCCGATGCCGCTCGCCTGCAGCCTCGGCCTGACGCCGCTTGCTTCCGAGACCATCGTGCCGTTCTCGCTCGGCCTCGGCGGCAATTGCGTCACCGTCTCAAACGCCGTTTGGGAAGGCATGGCGGCGCATGGAGCGGCGCCCGATCTCGATCCGTCGCGCGCGGGGGCAGCGCTCGGCGCGCTGATCCGCGAGCGGGCGGCGGCCGGCCGCGAGCCTTTGCGCTTCGCCGTCGTGCATCCGCATTCCGGGCATAATTACGAGCTGCGCTACTGGCTCGCCGCCTGTGGCGTCGATCCCGACCGGGACTTCGAGATCGTCATCGTCCCGCCGCCCTTCATGGCCGACGCCCTGGCCGCCGGCCGCATCGACGGCTATTGCGTCGGCGAGCCTTGGAACAGCGCAGCCGTGGCGGCCGGTACTGGCCGCATCGTCACCGTCAAGGCGCTGCTGTGGCGCAACAGTCCGGAAAAGGTGATCGGCGCGCGCAGGGTCTGGGCTGAGGAGAACCCCGATGCGCTGGCGGCGCTGCTGAGGGCGCTGCATCACTCCGCCCGCTGGTGCCAGGATCCGGCCAACCGAAGCGAGCTGGCGGCGCTGATGGCCAGGCCTGCTTTCCTTGGGCAGCCGGAGGCGATCCAAATGCCGGCGCTCACCGGACGTCTTCAGCTCGGCGGAGGCGTAGAGCGGAGCGTCGAGGATTTCTTCCTGCCTTTCGACAAGGCGGCCAACTTTCCCTGGAAGAGCCATGCATTGTGGTTCTACACGCAGGTGGTGCGCTGGGGACAATTGCCGCACACGCCACAGAACCTGGCCATTGCCCGCGACTGCTACCGGCCTGATCTCTACCGCTCGGCTCTGAGACCGCTCGGCGTGGCCTTGCCCGGCGCCAATGCCAAGGTTGAGGGGGCCCTGAAGACGGCGACGCCGGTCGGCTCGGCGGGGGCAAGCCTCGTGCTCGGACCGGACGGATTTTTCGACGGCCAGATCTTCGATCCGGACCGGATCGACGCCTACATCGCCGGGCAGAATCGCGCCTGATCATTTGCGCGTCAATATTGTGCATTGCACAAAATTTGTGCGGCTGGTCTATGCCATTGATCAATGTTTGACCGAGTCGCCACGCACCCCAGTCAATGGACAAAACTCCCGCCGCATTGATTTTCCTTGAAATTCAGCTTCAGCGCAAAACTGGCACGCTTCGTGCTTTGAATTAACCGAGCCCCTCGTGGGCAATAGAACCGGCGTCCAAAGGCGGGCGCCCCAGGCAAAGCTGCCGCTCAGGTCACCACGCGATCCCGGATGTACGGACGCGAGAGGGCCTGGACGGCAGCTTTTTTCGTTTTGGACCGGAGACGACGATGACGAAGAGGATCGGACCTTCGCTCAAGCATTTCACCCGCGGCGATTTCCTGGCGAGCAGCGCGCTGACGGCGGTGCTTTTCATTGCTGCGCTTCTTTTGTTTCCCGCCAGCCACGAAACCGAAGGCAAGGGTCCGCATGTGACCGCGCAAACCCCGTCGCGCTGACCGATGCCTTGATGAACACAACACGCGGTGCCTCCCACACCGCAAACCGGAGCCGACCATGACTGCAAACACTCCAACCGCGCCCAGCCAGGACGGTGCTTCCCGGCAAGCGCTCGTCATGTCCACCATCGCCTTCACCGTGTGTTTCGCGGTGTGGACGATCTTTTCCATCATCGGCGTGCGCATCAAGCAGGACTTTGGGCTCAACGAGACCGAATTCGGCCTGTTGGTCGGTACGCCGATCCTCACCGGATCACTCGTGCGCATGGTGCTCGGCGTCTGGACCGATCGCTATGGCGGCCGCCTGGTTTACACCATGACCATGCTTGCCGCCGCGGTCGCGACCTTCCTGCTCGCCTTCGCGCATACCTATGAGCAGATGCTGCTGGCCGCGCTCGGCGTCGGGCTCGCGGGCGGCTCCTTCGCCGTCGGCGTCGCCTATGTCTCGCGCTTCTTCCCGGCCGGCAGACAAGGCACCGCGCTCGGAGTATTCGGCGTCGGCAATGTCGGCGCCGCGGTCACCAAGTTCCTCGCGCCCTTCGTGCTCTTGTCCTGGGGCTGGCAGTCGGTGGCGCTGATCTGGGCCGCGGCGCTGGTCGTCATGGCCGCCGTGTTCTGGTTCACGACCGGCGACGATCCGGTCATTCGCGAGCGCCGCGCCGGCAAGGCCGCGCCGGCAAGGAGCTTCTGGCAGGAATTCGCGCCGCTGAAGAACCTGCAGGTCTGGCGTTTCGCCTTCTACTATTTCTTCTGCTTCGGCGCGTTCGTGGCGCTGTCGCTGTGGCTGCCACGCTACCTGATCGGCGTTTACGGCTTCGGCATCGCCACCGCCGGCATGATCGGCGCCGCCTATTCGATCCCCGCCAGCATTTTCCGCGCCTATGGCGGTGTGCTGTCCGACCGCATCGGCGCACGCACCGTGCTCTACTGGACCTTCAGCGTCTGTGCCGTCGCGACGCTCGTTCTGTCTCTCCCCTCGGCAGACTATGTCGTGCGCGGCATCAGCGGGCCGATCCCCTTCCACTTCGAGATCGGCCCGCTCGCCTTCATCGCCGTCGCCTCAGTGCTCGGCTTCTTCATGAGCCTCGGCAAGGCCGCCGTCTACAAGCACATCCCGGCCTATTATCCGCAGAGCGTCGGCGCGGTCGGCGGCGTGGTCGGCATGATCGGCGGCCTCGGCGGTTTCATCCTGCCGATCGCCTTTGGCGCGCTGAACGACCTCACCGGCGTCTGGTCGAGCTGCTTCATGCTGCTCTTCGTGATTGTCAGCTCCTGCCTCATCTGGATGCACTTCACCATCCGCTGGATGCAGCGCGCCGCTGCCGTCGACAACGCCTCCCTTTCCTACGCCGCCGAATGAATCGGAGCAGACCGGACATGACCGAAAAACTCGTCATCATCGGCAATGGCATGGCGCCAGGCAGGATGCTGGAGCACCTGCTCGAGGCGGCGCCCGACCGCTACGTCGTCACCATCTTCAACGCCGAGCCACGGGTGAACTACGACCGCATCATGCTGTCGCCGGTGCTTTCGGGCGAGAAGGCGTTCGAGGAAATCGTCATCCATGGCGACGGCTGGTACATCAAGCACGGCATCACCCTCTACAAGGGCCACCGGATCGTCGCCATCGACCGTGATGCGAGGACCGTCACGTCGGACCACGGCGTGACCGAAAGCTACGACCGTCTGGTCATCGCCACAGGTTCGGTCCCGTTCATCATCCCGGTGCCGGGCAGGGATCTGCCCGGCGTGCTCAGCTATCGCGACCTCGACGACGTCAACGCCATGCTGCTCGCCGCGCAATCGCGCGCCAAGGCGATCGTCATCGGCGGCGGTCTGCTCGGGCTCGAGGCAGCCGCCGGCTTGAAGGAACGCGGCATGGACGTCACCGTGCTGCACGTCATGCCGACGTTGATGGAACGCCAGCTCGATCCGGCCGCCGGCTACCTGCTGCAGAAGGCAGTTGAAGCGCGCGGCATCAAGGTCGTCACCAAGGCCAACACCAAGGCCATTGTCGGCGACGCCAAGGTCGAGGGCGTCGAGCTGATCGACGGCACGATCATTCCGGCGACATTGGTGGTGATGGCGGTCGGCATCCGACCGAGCACCGCTTTGGCCAAGGAGGCCGGGCTCGAGGTCAATCGCGGCATCGTCGTCGACGACCGCATGCGGACCTCGGATCCGGCGATCATGGCGCTCGGCGAATGCGCGGAGGTCGGCGGCCATGTCTACGGGCTGGTCGCGCCGCTTTACGAGATGGCCCGCGTCGCGGCGGCCGGGCTGGCGGACAGCGAAGACAGGCGCTTCGTCCATTCCGACACGCCGACCAAGCTCAAGGTCACGGGCATCGACCTCTATTCGCTGGGCGACTTCGCCGATGGCGAGGACCGCGAGGAGATCATCCTGCGCGACGCATCCGCCGGCATCTACAAGCGCCTCGTGCTGCAGGACAACCGCATCATCGGCACGGTGCTGTTCGGCGAGACGGCCGATGGCGCCTGGTTCAACGACCTCAAGAAGAAGGCGACCGACATATCGGCGATGCGCGACACGCTGATCTTCGGACAGGCGTTCCAGGGAGGCATCTCCTCGGACCCTTTGGCGGCCGTTGCGGCACTGGCGGATGATGCGGAAATCTGCGGCTGCAACGGCGTCTGCAAGGGCAAGATCACCGGCGCGATCACCGGCAAAGGGCTGAGCGGGCTCGACGACGTGCGCGCCCACACCAAGGCCTCGGCCTCGTGCGGCTCATGCACGGGCCTGGTCGAGCAACTGCTGAAGCTCACGCTGGGCGAGGCCTATAATCCGGCGGCGGTGCAGCCGATGTGCGGCTGCACGAGCCTCGGTCATGACGACGTGCGGCGCCTGATCAAGGCAAAGGGGCTGAAGACGATCCCTGCCGTCATGCAGGAGTTTGAATGGAAGACTTCCTGCGGCTGCGCCAAGTGCCGGCCGGCGCTCAACTACTATCTGGTCTGCGATTGGCCGGACCAATATGCCGACGACTATCAGTCGCGCTTCATCAACGAACGCGTGCACGCCAACATCCAGAAGGACGGCACCTATTCGGTCGTCCCGCGCATGTGGGGTGGCGTGACCAGCGCCAATGAATTGCGCGCCATAGCCGACGTGGTCGACAAGTTCGAGATACCGATGGTCAAGGTCACCGGCGGCCAGCGCATCGACATGCTGGGCATCCGCAAGCAGGACCTGCCGGCGGTGTGGGCCGACCTCGGCAAGGCTGGCTTCGTCTCCGGCCATGCCTATGCCAAGGGCCTGCGCACGGTAAAGACCTGCGTCGGCACCGACTGGTGCCGCTTCGGCACGCAGGATTCGACCGGGCTCGGCATCCGCATTGAGAAGTTCATGTGGGGTTCCTGGACGCCAGCAAAGGTGAAGATGGCGGTGTCGGGATGCCCGCGCAACTGCGCGGAGGCGACCTGCAAGGATGTCGGCGTGGTCTGCGTCGACTCTGGCTACGAGATCCACTTCGCGGGTGCCGCGGGCCTCGACATCAAGGGCACGGAAGTGCTTGGCCTGGTGAAGAACGAGGACGAGGCGCTGGAGGTGATCGTGGCGCTTGTCCAGATGTATCGCGAGCAGGCGCGCTACCTCGAGCGCATCTACAAATGGGCCAAGCGCATCGGCACCGCCGAGATCAAGAAGCAGATCCTCGACGATGCCGAGAAGCGCCAGGCCTATTTCGAGCGCTTCGTCTTCAGCCAGAAATTCGCGCAGGTCGATCCCTGGTCCGAGCGCGTCTCCGGCAAGGACAAGCACGAGTTCCGACCGATGGCATCGGTCGGGTTCGCGGAGGCGGCGGAATGACCAAATTGAACTGGACCGCCATCGGCTCCATCGCCGACATCCCGCCGCGCGGGGCGCGCTGTGTCGCAACGCCGCAAGGCAGGATCGCCGTATTCCGCACGGCGGATAACCAGGTCTTCGCCATTGACGACCATTGCCCGCACAAGGGCGGGCCGCTGAGCCAGGGGATCGTCCACGGCGTGGCGGTGACATGCCCGCTGCACAACTGGGTGATCTCGCTGGAGACCGGCAAGGCGCTGGGCGCCGACGAAGGCTCGGTCAGGACGATACCGGTCAAGGTCGAGGGCGAACGGCTCTTCATCGCGCTTCAGGCTCTGGCCTCGAAAGCGGCCTGAGGCATGGAAGAAGCACGCGAGGTGAGGACCACTTGCCCCTATTGCGGGGTGGGCTGCGGTGTGCTGGCCGGGGTCGCCGCGGACGGCACGACGACCGTGCGCGGCGATCCCGAGCACCCGGCCAATTTCGGCCGGCTTTGCTCCAAGGGTTCCGCCCTTGCCGAGACACTCGGCCTCGAAGGCCGGTTGCTGCATCCGGAGGTTCTCGGCAAGCAAGCGAGCTGGGACGAAGCCCTCGACCTCGTCGCCGAAAAATTCCTGCGGGCTATCGCCGAGCACGGGGCGGATTCGGTCGCTTTCTACGTCTCCGGGCAATTGCTCACCGAGGACTATTACGTCGCCAACAAGCTGATGAAGGGTTTTATCGGCTCCGGCAACATCGACACCAATTCGCGGCTCTGTATGGCCTCGTCCGTCGCTGGCCACCGCCGCGCTTTCGGTGAGGACATCGTTCCCGGCGTCTACGAGGATTTCGAGCACGCCGATCTCATCGTGCTCACCGGCTCCAACACTGCATGGTGCCATCCGGTGCTCTACCAGCGCATGCTCGCGGCGCGGAAGGCACGTGGGACCAGGATCGTCGTCATCGATCCGCGCCGCACCGCCACGGCCGACGAATGCGACCTGCATCTGGCCCTCGATCCGGGCACGGACGTGCTGTTGTTCAACGGGCTGCTCGCGCATCTCGCGCTGACTGGAAAGACCGATGCCGATTTCATCCGCGACCATACGTCGGGCTTCGACACGGCAGCTTCGCTCGCCGGCGCCGACGCGCCGTCGGTCGCCCGCGTCGCCAAGGGTTGCGGGCTGGCGGCTGCCGACGTCCAGGCCTTCTACGATCTCTTCGCCGGCACGGAGCGGACCGTCACCGTCTACAGCCAGGGCGTCAACCAGTCGGCGCACGGGACCGACAAGGTGAACGCCATCATCAATTGCCATCTCGCCACAGGCCGCATCGCCAAGCCTGGCATGGGGCCGTTCTCCGTCACCGGCCAGCCGAACGCGATGGGCGGGCGCGAGGTGGGAGGTCTGGCCAACCAGCTTGCCGCGCATATGGACTTCGCCGATCCGTCCGCCATCGACCGGGTCTGCCGCTTCTGGAATGCGCCAGACATCGCGCGGCGCGGCGGCCTGAAGGCGGTGGACATGTTCCAGGCGGTCGCCGACGGCCGCATCAAGGCGCTGTGGGTCATGGGCACCAACCCCGCCGTCTCGATGCCCGACGCCTCACGCGTGCGCGCCGCTTTGTCCAAATGCGATTTCGTCGTCGTCTCGGATGTGGCGCGCACCGACACAACGCGCTATGCCGACGTGTTGCTGCCCGCCGCCGCCTGGGGGGAGAAGGACGGCACGGTCACCAATTCGGAGCGACGCCTCTCGCGCCAGCGGCCGTTCCAGCCGCCGCCGGGCGAGGCGAAAGCCGATTGGCGCATCGTCTGCGACGTCGCCGCCCGCATGGGCTTCGGCGACGCTTTCGCCTATCGGACGTCGGCCGATATCTTCCGCGAGCATGCCGCGCTCTCCGCCTTCGAGAACGATGGCGAGCGCCTGTTCGATCTCGGCGGCGTGGCTGAGCTCAGCGATGAAGAGTATGCCGCCTTTGCGCCGCGCCACTGGCCCGCGTCGGAGAGAGGCGAGCAGCAGACAAGATTGTTCGCCGATGGCCGCTTCCCGACGCCCGACGGCCGCGCGCGTTTTGTGCCGGTGCGGCAGGAAGCGACGGCTTTCACCGTCGATGCCGATTATCCGCTCGCCCTGAACACCGGCCGGCTGCGCGACCAGTGGCATACGATGACGCGCACCGGGACCGTGCCGCGTTTGATGGCGAACGCGCCGGAGCCGGTGGTTGATCTCCATCCGGCCGATGCGGCCGCGCGAGATCTCAAGGATGGCGACCTCGCTCATCTTTCAACCCGCTTCGGCTTCGTTCGGGCGAGAGTGCGGGTGTCGAACGCGCAGCGGCGCGGCCATGCTTTCCTGCCCATGCATTGGAGCGGCCATTTCGCGGCCAGGGCCTCCGCCGGAATGTTGTCCTCGCCGGTCACCGATCCGCATTCCGGCCAGCCGGAGCTCAAGCATGTTCCGGTCCGCATCATGCGGGAAGAGACCGGCTGGGCCGGCGTCCTCATCACGAGCCGCGATCTCAGGCCAACGGGCTTCGTCCACTGGAGCCGGCATGCGGTCGAGGGCGGCTGGGTCTACGAGTTGACCGGAACCGAGCCGCCGGACCAGGGCATCCTCCTGGCGCGCAAGCTGCTGGGCGTCAAACGGCGGGACCAGTTGCTCGAATACACCGATCGCCGCGGCCTCGCTTATCGCGCGGCCGCCATCGACGATGCCGGCGCCATGGCGGAAGCCTTGCTGGTCGCCGCTCCAGAGCAGTTGCCGGCCCGCGACTGGCTGGTCTCGCTTCTCGCCACGCGCCAGAAGCTGTCAGCGGCCGACCGCCATGCGCTTCTGTCCGGCCGCTCGCCTGTGCCCATGCCGCCTATCGGCCGCGTGGTATGCGCGTGCTTTCACATCGGCGCCAACCAGCTTGCGTCGGCCGTAGCCGCCGGATGCGACAGCCTCGAAGCGATAGGCTCGACGCTCCGCGCGGGCACCAATTGCGGCTCATGCCGCTCCGAGATCCGGGCGATCATCGATGCCCGCCAGGTGCAGGCGGCGGAGTGAGCCGCGCCTGTCACGTCACCGGTTCTACCGATCCTCGACGATCCGCAGATAGGCCGCGGTCACGAACAGCACGATGAAGCCGAACAGTATACGGCGGCCGCCTTCGGGCATCTGCAGGATGGTGAGAAGCGTCGTCAGCACGGTCAGGATCAGCGCGCCGATGATGGTGCCGGTGTAGCCGCCGCGGCCGCCGAATATTGAGGTGCCGCCGATGACGGCGGCCGCCACCGAAGGCAGCACCAGCGGTTCGGCGAGCGACAGCGAGGGCGCCTTGATCAGGCCGATATAGAGCAGGCCGGTAATGCCGGCCAGCAGGCTAGAAAGCACGTATAGCGTAACGATCACCTGCCAGTAGCGGACGCCGGAGAGCCTGGCAGCGCGCTCATTGTCGCCGACAGCATAGAGCAGGCGGCCGAAGCCGGTGCGGTTGAGCATGAAGACGATCAGCACTGCCACCGGCACGAACAGCAGAAGCGCGTTGGGAAAACCGAAGGTGACGCCGGTGCCCAGCCAGTTAAGGAAATCCGGGATTTTCGCGCCGGACGCGATCACGGTGCGCTGGTAGACCTGCAGGAAGCCGGTGCCGATCAGGCTGGTGCCGAGCGTCATGATCAGCGGATGCACCCGGAAGACTCCGACGCCGATGCCGTTGACGAGGCCGATCAGCACGGCGGGCAACATGGCCAGCAGGAAAGCCACCGCCGGATCCTGGTTGACGATCTGCGTCGCCATGATGAAGGCGCTCATCGTCGCCACCGTGCCGACGGAAAGGTCGATGCCGCCGGTGAGCATGGTCATGGTCTGGCAGCCTGCGAGGATCGCCAGCGGGATGGCGAACTTCGCCGTGTTGGCGAGCCAGCGCTCGTTGACGATGCCGGGGCGCAGCACTTGCAGGATCACCACGAGGATGATCAACAGGATGATCAGCGGGACCAGCGGCCGGTCCGCCATGAAGCGCTTGATACGGCGGCCGAACGAGACAGGCTGGGACATGGTCGCGATGTCGGTCATGGCGTTGCTCCCGCAGGGCGGCTCCGCATGGTGATGAAGGCGCCGAACATAACGACCGCGACCATGATCGCGCCTTCGATGATCGCGGTGACGTTCGGATCGATGGCAAGAAGAGTCAGGTCGGTACGCACAAGCCTAAGCACGAAGACGGCGACGATCGGACCGAGCAGGCCGCCCTTGCCGCCGCCGAGCGCGACGCCGCCCAGCACGACCGCCGCGACGCTGGCAAGCAGATAAGGCCCGGGGATGGGCGCGCCGATGCCGGTGCTTACGGTCAGCGACAGGCCGCCGAGCGCCGCGAACAGGCCGGAGAGCGCATATGCGACGACCCTGGTCCGCGCCACCGGCACGCCGCTGCGGAAGGCGGCGAGCTCGTTGCTGCCGATGGCGTATATGGACAGACCGAGGCGTGAGCCCCTGAGGGGAATCCACACGATGCAGAGGCAGAAGACGAGCAGCACCAGCGCCTTCGGCACCCAGGCATCGGCCCAATCCGGCAGGCCGGGGAGCGGCACTGTGCCGATGACGCTTGCCTTCAGCCATTCGGCGGCGGCGCCGCCAGGCGCTCCAAGCACAAGCAGCGCCGCGCCCTGCAGAACGAACAGCATGGCCAAGGTGACGACAATGTCGGGCACCCGGGTGACAACGATGAGGATGCCGTTCAGCGCGCCGAGCGCGAAGCCCATGGCCAGCACGAAGGGCACGACGAAGAGCGCATATTCCTCGCTGGCGCCGTTCATCATCGAGGCCGCGGTGACGCTGGTCAGCGCCATCATGGCGGCGACCGAAAGATCGATCCCGCCGGCGATGACGACGACGGTCTGGGCCGCGACGGCAAAGGCGTAGGGCAGAACCGCCCGTGCCAGCGAGCCGAAGTCGCCGCTGCCGTAGCCCGGCTGGATCAGCTTCGTGACGACGAAGAGGAAGATCAGCAGAAGCAAGAGGCCCACGACCCAGCCCTGATTGCGGAAGAAACGGCTCATGGCGTGACCTCCGCATTGGAAATTGGCTTGACGTCGGCAAGGATGCCGACATCCGCCTTGGCGCCGCGCGGCAGGCCGTACGCCGCGCGCATCAGCGCCGCCTCGTCGGCCTCTTCGACCGGGAAGGTGTCGACGACGCGGCCGCCGAAGATGACGATGACGCGGTCGCAGACACGCTGCACCTCCTCCATTTCAGACGTGTAGAACAGGACCGACTTGCCCTGGCCGGCAAGCTCGCGCAGCAGCTTGTAGATCTCCTGCTTGGTGCCGACATCAATGCCGCGTGTCGGGTCGAAGCAAAGGATGGTACGGGCGTCGGCGGCGATCCAGCGGGCGATGGTCACCTTCTGCTGGTTGCCGCCCGAAAGACGCTGCACCTCGCCCTGCGCGCGGGTGTCGATCTGCAATCTGGCGATGGCGCTGGAAACCACCACCTGCTCGCGGCGCATGCGGATCGGCCCCCACTTACGCAGCGCCGCGCTGAAGGGCAGCGCGATATTCTCGCGCACCGAGCGCTGCATGGCCAAGGCCTCGGCGCGGTCGCCCGGCACATAGGCGATGCCGGTCTGGATGGCGTCGCTCGGATGCGAGAATTTCACCGGCGCGCCGTCGACGTCGATGGTGCCGCCGGTCGGGCGGATCGAGCCCGCAAGTGCTGCGAAGAGTTCGTCCTGGCCCTGGCCCTCGAGGGCGAACACGCCGGTGACCTCGCCATTGGCGAGATCGAAGGAGACATCGTGTAACTTGGTGCCGAATTGCAGGTTGCGGACCGACAAGCGCTTACGAGCGCCGTTCGCGGCTTGATCGCCGGCCTGTCGCGCGGCGACGCGCGTCTTCTCGATGCGGGTGCCGAGCATCATCTCGACTATTCTTTCCTCGACCCCTGGCTCGATGTCGACGACGCCGACCGTGGAGCCGTCGCGCAGCACGGTCGCGCGGTCGCAGAGCGCGGAGATCTCGACGAAACGATGGGAGATGAAGATCACCGAGCGACCCGCATCGCCCTGCCGGCGCACGACTTCCAGCACCTTCTCGGCGAGGTTCGCCGGCAGCGCCGCGGTCATCTCATCGAGCAGAAGCACATCGGGTTCGACGGCGAGCGCCCGGGCGAGGTCGAGCACACGCAGGATGGCCAGGGGGATGTGGCGGGCCGTCTCGCGGATGTCGAGGTCGGGAATGCCGAGCTCGCGCACCCAGGCGCGGAAGGGCTCGACTGGAGTGTCGGTCAGCCTGAGGTTGGACAGGACATCGAGATCGGGGATCAGCGCCGGTTCCTGGTAGACAGGCAGCAGGCCGGCGCGGCGG
>Ga0315336_1004274_pt1 | contig 17248 bp, 12 predicted proteins | sample ASW5metaG_FD_204512 | JGI IMG/M metagenome (GOLD analysis project Ga0315336, IMG submission 204512) | Ammonia-oxidizing marine archaeal communities from Monterey Bay, California, United States - ASW #5 | ecosystem: Environmental > Aquatic > Marine > Intertidal zone | place: USA: California... | reverse complement strand
GGGCGAATTCATGAATAATCACATTGTAACCGTCGTGTTTGTGGCGTAAACCCACCAGGACTTCTTCCCAAGCAAGGACCACAACGCCCAAGTCCCACGACTCCCCTGCCCGCGTCTCGTTGGACATGCTGATAAGTCCGTCCTCCGTATGTTCCTCTTGTTCAGCAAAAAATGCGGTTTCATAGACGAGGATCGTCTTAAGTTTAGGGTAAATTTTTGCGTCGCGATTCAATAAAAGAATGCACGCTTGCACAGCGATCGTCACGCGAACTTCATCGGTGATTTCAAAACCGCCACATCCTTCAATGTGTTTTTCGGCAAGAAAGATTTGAACAGTGTTCAATAAGTGTTTTTTCATGGATTTCGGGAGGATATGGAAATAACGCATTTTCGATTCAATTATTTCCTCCCAGTGAGTCGGAAATTTCTGATTCGTTATTTTCTCGCGACGTTTTTTTCTAAGCCAATTAAATATCAATAAATTCCCCTCGGACATACTATTCGATATATTCGAAAAAATTCGTTTCCTTTTTCAAACGGTAGATGTTTATACTCCATTTTCGATTAATTTAGTTAATCGGTCAAATTAAACATGCGGTATCAACTTCAAGGGGTAAATGATGAGCCGAACAATATCGAGGACCACGTGTTCTCTAATCACGATTTGTATTTTTACTTCAGTCTTTTCCGGATGCAACAGCGGCGGCAGTAGTGGCGGCGGTGGCGGCGGTGCCGGCGATTTTTCGGGGCCCATGACGGGAATCCAGGTGGTGCCTCCCATTCCTACAACCAGTACCGGGTCGTTTACTGCGACGTGGGGGCCAGAACAGGCGTATCTGGACATTACCATCATTCATGATGTGCAGGACTCTACAGCGGTTCACATGCACGGGCCGGCAGCTGTCGGACAAAACGGTGCAGTAATTTTCGATATATTGGGGAACGGTACGGTCACGCCGCTTCGCTCGGAGCGTGGAGTCCAAGCTCAGGTGATGATAGAAGCAAGGTTCTTGGAGGTTGACGACGACTTCATTATGGATGTGGGGTTGGATTTGCATTATGTACAAATCCATTCGACAACCAATCCCGCCGGCGAACTCCGGGGTCAACTATTGGTGATGCCACAACTCATCATGCCACCGGCGTTTAGTGACATCGATGTGACGGACGCGAGCCTGACGTACATCGAAGGAACCAATTTGAACCAGGTTCGTCTGAACGAAGCGAGTATCAGACTCTTCAACAATACGAATGACATGTTCGATATTTTTTCATTTTTGGGCCCTGACCTCGCCGGGTTTGATTTCTACGGAAATGGCATCGACGTCTCGGCTCCAAATCAAAATGACGTTAGGACCTTAATGACCGGAATCTATCCGCTCAACCCTTGCATCATCAATGTCGACTTGAACGCCATGCCGATGGCGAGCTCAATCAATATGCTTGATCTAACGCTTCTTCCAACGTTGGGTTCGGTCACGAACATTCCATCGTCGGTTCGACTCACACATCGCCCTTCGACAATATTAGGCGGTCTCACAATGACCGCGATGTATTTGGGGGGACAGTCCCAGGCAGATGATGCCATTCCGCTGCTAGGAAGTGTCCCGTTGGTAGGGCGCTTGTTTTCCAGTGGAAGTAAAACGAGCCAAGCGACGAATCAATCATTGCTTATATTTGTAACAGCAAATTTAATCGACCCGTCTGGGTTACCTCGGGGATTCGAACCCTTTCCCTGCGGCGTGATTACGGATGGGATTGTTATTTGCCCGGAAGATCAGGGGGCCGTGAATAACGGTGACCGCCTTATGATTACGATGGGTTTGGACGATGCGGTACCAGTGGCGGACATGACGAACAGTTATCAGTATGCGTTCGTATTTGATTCGGACGGCGCCGGCGCGAATAACTACGAAGCTGCTCCAGCATTTCCTGAAGACTTTTTCCAGGGAACCGACAAGTGGTACTCGATTGAATATACACCCAGTGATGGTTGGAGGTTTTACGCGATCGACGCGTCGGGCGGCGGCAATCCCCAACGTGTGTTGACGGACGCCAAGATAATCATCATGGACAATGCCATTACGTTGACTGTTCCACAAGATGAATTTGTCCTCGACAATCCTTCTTACCGCGCCACGGCGTTCCGGTATACGGGCAAACTTGGGTCTGACGAGGACTTCGAACTATCGTACCACCCCGGGATTGGAGAAACCTTGGAGCCGATCTCGCTTCCGTAGTGAATAAACATGAATCAAATTCAAAAAGGCCCTGGAATTTTTTCGGGGCCTTTTTTTGTTCTTGTATTAGGTTGATGTTGGATAGATTCGGGAGTACACTTTTGAAGTTCCAATTGCGACCGTAAATTTTTCTTTTAGAACGAAAAAGGACGACAGACATGAGACTTTTGACAGCAACGAGCCTAATCGTTGGAATGATTGCACTATCCACTGCTTCCAGTTCCTACGCAGCGGGCGTCACGGTTTTGCACAATGAGCAAACCGTTGAAATCAAAAATGTATTGGCCGACCCGGTCAATCTTTGGGTATCCCCGGCCGACCTTCCTAAGGTGAACGGGTTCACACTTAAACCTGAAGGCGCCTGTCTGGACGATATCTGCATTCCTATTAAGCAGACGGAAGACAGCGACTTATTCGTAACGCGTCAAGGGCAAAAATGGGTGAACGTGACCGCTTTGGCCAACAAGCTCCAACAACCGTTCGTAGCCGACCGTGCAAATGGCGTGTATAGTTTCGGAGCGGTTCCCGCTACGAGGCAGTCTTTTCTCGAATCTGCTGTGGCTCCCGATTTCGCCCTCAAGGATAGAACTGGAAAGACGGTAAAACTTTCGGATTTCCATGGTAAGAAATTAATGATTGTGACTTGGGCGTCCTGGTGAGGCTGCCAATTGGATGTGCCCGTGTGGCAGTCTATTTATGAAGAACTCAAAGACCAGAATTTTGAAATCATTTCAGCAGCTCAGGATACGGGCGGCGAAGAAAAAGCTGGACCGATATTTGATAAAGCCAACGTGACGTATACGGCGATCGTGGACGAGAACCATACGATCAGCTCCCTCTTTAATTTTGTGAACGTTCCTTCTGCAGTTTGGATCGACGAAAAAGGTATGGTCGTTCGTATCGACGAAGGTACGTACACCAAGTCCGCCAAAGTATTGGGGAACACCATCGGTCACGACGGCTATGTGCCTGCCTTGCGCGATTGGGTAGCGAATGGCGACAAGAGTGAATTCATCATGTCCCCAGAAGAAGTGGCGTCCAGCATTCGGCCGCGTGCGAAAAACGAAGAACTTGCCGAGCCTGCATTTAAATTGGCGAATTATTTCTACAACAAAGGCGACTTGGATTCTGCGAACACCTATTGGGACAAAGCACAGGAGCTCAGCCCCGATAGCTGGAATTTTCATCGCCAGGATTGGTCATTCCTGAAACAAGCCGACACCATGACGAATTTCATGGGAAAAGTAAATTCATTGGGTGACAAAGACTACTACGCCCCTATGGAGAAACTGCCGGTCTCACAAGACTAATTATTCAATAAAATCAGGGATCATATCGATAACCGACCCCTTGTGCCGTCTTAATCAGGACCGGACACTTGGGGTCGTTTTCTATTCTTTTGCGAAGTTGTGAAATATGCTGATCCAATGTTCGGCTGTTGGGCATATGGTCCAACCCCCAGCAGTGGTCGAAAAATTTGTCGCGTGCAATGGCTTCCCCCGGATGGGCGTGGAGTAATTGTAGAATCTTCGTATCGCGGAGACTGATTTCGATGGTGTCTCCCCCCCGCTTCGCACGTAGTTCAGCCGGAAAAACTTCAAGGTCGCCCATCGTAAAACTGGATGGCGTATCCATGTGTTCTTGCTGCAGCGCGACTCTCCTCGTGACTGCACGAATTCGTGCGACCACTTCCCGAACACCAAACGGTTTTACGATGAAGTCATCGGCTCCTAGTTCCAATCCGAGAACCCGGTCGATTTCTTCGGACTTGGCACTGATGAACAGAATAGGGATGTGGGAGTCGGTTTGACGGATTTTTTTACACAGGTCATATCCGTTTATTCCGGGCATCATGATGTCGAGACAGAGAATATCCGGGTCACTTGACTCGTATTGAGCAAGGGCGTCTGTACCATCGACGGCACCAAGGACCGTGTAGCCTTCATTGGACAAAACGTCCATCAATCCTTGTCGGATATGGATATCGTCTTCTGCGACGAGAACCTTCATGGTGTCTCTCCTTGAACTGCCAAGGTGACTTTGAAATGCGCGCCTGATTCCGCCGGCACCAGTGTCAGGTCTCCACCGTGGAGCTGTGCCAGGTCGCGTGCGATCGACAACCCGATGCCCGTGCCGGAAACTCCTTCGGTCAAATCACCCTGGATACGATAAAAGGGGTCAAAAATTGCGGCTCTTTCGGAGAGAGGAATTCCGGGGCCATTGTCTTTCACGGAGACCTCGACCATTCCGTTGGCCAGTGACGTTGAAACGATCACTTCGTTCGATTGACGCGCGTATTTTTCGACGTTACTCAAAAGATTGCTGACGATTTGTTCGACAATATCCGGATCTATGGAAACATCCTGTGCCACGCGAGTGTCCAATTTAATTGCAATCGTGTGCTGCTCCAGCGATTTTCGGAAATTATCAATGACTCGTTGAAGATGTGCGTCCACGTCTACCATACTTGGCCTCAAGGTCAAACCTTTGGATTGCTTTCGATTAAACGTCAAGACATTCGTGATTAACCGACTCAAACGTTGGCTCTCGGACAAGATTACGTCAAGCCTCCCCCCTGCTTTTTCCTGCCCCGGTTCCATTTCATCCTGCATGAGTTCGGCATACATTCGAATATTGGTCAACGGTGTTTTCAATTCGTGAGATACATGGTTAACGAAATTGACTCGTTGCCCAGCTTCACGAAGTTCCCGCGTGTTTTCGCGAAAAAAGTACGTACCCAATCCTGCCACGACCAATGCCAGACTAACCAGACTGATTCCCAAAAACAAAACGCTGCCGCTTGAGCTACCGGTAAACGCATCAATGTGGCCGCGAAGGGACCATGAACCGAGGGGCGAGGCCAACGATAAAACCGTTGGCATCGCCGAGGTGGTGTCATAGTCGAAATCGCCCCATTGATAAAGACTGTTTCCTGATTCATCAACCAATTGAGTACCGATGTTGTCTCCATAAACTGTTCCCGGCGTATCGGGCAATTCACCGATGATGTCCGCTAGCATGCGTACGCGATTAATCTCCACGCCGTAAATCGCTCCAGATTCGGCTGGCCACCAATACATGAGTTGTAACCCGTCACCCCAAAACCACTCGTACCACTGCCCGTCGTTAGAAAATTGGCCCGGCATTTTGTTGTCCAAGGATTTAAAGCCCGCTGAAGAGCGGTCGGAATCTTCCAGTTGATTCGGATGAATGGCGCCGGATGCCCAAACCGATTCGGTACGCACAAGGAATTCCTTTTCCCGAGCGGTCATTTGCGCCATGTCATTTGGATACACCAGAATTCCGTCCGGGTCCACAGAAAAGAACTGATCGATACGGCCGTCTTTTCGTAGTGCCTGTCGAACGAGCGTCGGGTCTTGAAGACTCCAACTCGACTGTTTCCATTCTTGGGTCCATGCGGCCAACATACTGCTGATTTCAGTGTCGTGAACCCGAAGTTGTTCCGTGACGAGACCACGCACGCGGCTGTCCACCATTTCACGTTCCTGAGAAATGGCTCGCGCCCCCAGCCATCCGAGGACGACCAGGGGCAGGATGATTAACGCCAAATAGACAACCAGCAGTTTAGGTTTCAATGTTGGGCTCCGGTGCCTTTATTGTTTTTTGGGAGTGACACGCTGTTGGGTTTCAATTACGTGCTGTTCTTCTTTGATCATTTTTCGGCTACGCTTAAATTCGGCTTCGTCTTGGTCGAAAAGCTGAACTTGACCCTTTTGAGAAAGCCCATAGTCTTTGAGTTTTTTACTGTCATATCTTGCTGCATTTTCGTCAAGGAAAATCACATTGGATCCCAATACTTCTTTCGCTTCTTCGACCCGACCCTCGTCCCGCAATGCCAACGCGCGTTTGTTATTTGCCACGCCTTGCATATGGATAACCGAAGCCATGATATCTTTATTGATATTGCGTTCAACAGCTTGGGGAGAGGACTCTCCTTGGACCACGACGGCGTAGTTTTGTTTCAGGTTAGAATTCGTGTGCATGTTCGTGTATTCGACTTGTGCAACACCAACTTGCCGTTGATGGCCGACGGCCGTAGCGGCCACTTCCACTTCGAGAATCACGAATTTGGTTTGTTCAGTATATAACTGGTTCATGGACAAACGCATGCGCTGGCCGGAGATCTCGGCATCACGCCCGAGTACGCGTACCGGGCGAACGCCGTCTGGACAGGTGAATACGATATTGACTCCTTGAGCGACTACGGACAATACATCGCCCAATTCGGCTTGGAAGGCACGCGCCACGTCTTCAGGCGTTTCGGCGAACATATGGTTCCCGTCACTGTTCATGGCCAATTGCGTCATGAGATCTTCGTTGTAGTCCAAGCCCAACCCGATGGTCGAAACCGTGATTCCTTCGCTACCTAATGAGCGTCCCAACGCACCTAATTCGCCGGGCGTGCTTGGGCCGTGATTGGCCAAACCGTCCGACATAAGGATTACGCGATTGACACGGTTTTCGGATATGAATTTACGTACTTCGTACGCGCCCTTACTTACACCTCCAAAGAGGGCGGTGCTTCCGCCTGCCTGAATTTGATGGATCGCGTTTATAATGTTGTGGCGATCTGATGCCTTGGTGGCCGGAACCAACACGCGGACATTGGTATCGTAAGTGATGATGGACACGATATCGTTCGGTCCAAGCATATTAACGGCCTTGATCGCGGCCTGTTTCGCATGTTGAATTTTTTGACCCTGCATGGAGCCTGACTTATCCAGGACGATCGCGATATTCACGTCGGCCCGTCTGGTTTCAATCGGTCTAGGTAAACCGGTGAGGGAAATCTGTACATAGGTTGTGGCCGTTTTTCCGGCAGGGATGACCGGATTGCTGATTTCGACATCCACGTTTACCAGTTTCGCCTGGCTCATCGGGGCCATGGCCATAGTGATTCCCGCGACCATTCCGGCCATCCATTTTTTCATTTTCGATTTTTGCATTGTTCGTACCTCCTACAGCATCGCGAAACTTTTGCTCCGGCGCTTTGGGGCACACCGGGGTGTGCCTGGCTCAATTCGTTTCTATACTAAGATTACGAATCAAGAGCTGTATTGTAGTCAGAATCCTGCAAAAAGATGTAAAACATTTGTAAAAACCCTAAAAATTCCAATTATTTCGTTTTTGGCAGTTCACAGCAAATGAATACGCATAAACTTTGGAATGTGATAGGGTAAACGCCTAGTACATCAAACCATATCAGGAGATTTTTCATGTTCCCCCGTTCTCGATTACTCACTTTTGGCCTTGCACTGACGCTCGTCGTAGGCAGCGCATGTTCTGTCGTTGCCGAAGAATACCTTGGATTGCCCGCCGCGAAACCTGAATCGCAAGGGATGTCTTCGGAAAAGCTAGGCGCAATCAAAGCCCGCCTAACACCGTTCGTAGAAAAGGGACAACTTCCCGGATTTGTAACGGTCGTCGCGAAAAATGGCCACGTCGTCCACTTCGAAGCCTTTGGCAAACGGGATGTTGAACGAAATAAGCCGATGACGAAAGATACGATTTTTCGGATGTATTCGATGACGAAGCCAATCACCGGGACGGCGATTATGATTCTGGTGGACGAAGGAAAACTGAAAGTCACTGATCCGCTTTCGAAATACCTTCCGGAATTCAAAGAGATGACGGTGATGGAAGTGGCAAAGGACGGCTCAACAAAAATCGTTCCCGCCAAAAACGAAATCACCATCGAAAATTTACTGATGCACACGAGCGGCCTCATCTACGGAATTTTCGATCCCGGTCCATTGGGCGAATTCTATAATAAGAACAACGTGAACCCTGACGGTGCTTCAGGATACTCGTTGGACGAATTTTCGAAATTGACGGCGAAGATGCCCCTTAAAGCAGAGCCGGGAACCGAATGGAACTACAGCATTGCGATGGACATTCTTGGCCGAGTCGTGGAAGTCACTACAGGACAACGATTCGGAGATTTCCTTGAAGCTCGTATTTTCAAACCCCTGGGAATGAAGGACACCGCCTTCATGGTTCCGGCGGACAAAGCCGACCGGTTCGCAGCGAACTACGGACCTGAATCTGGAAAGATGGTGTTGATCGATGATCCTCAAGCAAGTCCGTATCTCCAAAAACCGAGTCTTGATTCCGGTGGCGGCGGTTCGGTCGGCACAGCGGCAGACTATTTACGTTTTGCCCAGATGCTGGTCAACGGCGGTGAGCTGGGCGGCGTCCGTATTATTTCGGAAAAGAGCGTCGAAGAAATGACGAAAAACCAAATGGGCGCTGAGTATGGAAAGAACCCAGTAAAAGTTGGAGCATTCGCATTGCCGGGAGTTGGATTCGGATATACAGGCGCTGCCATTCCGCCGGGAAGCGGACAGACGGTATTCGGGGGGCCGGGTGAATACACGTGGGGTGGATATGCCAGCACCGATTTCTGGATTGACCGCGAACGGAAACTGGTGGGTATGGTATTGACTCAACTTATACCGACGGCCACCTACCCAACCCGACAAATTATGCACGGGGCGACTTACGCAGCCATCGGAAAATAACACTGTATTTATTTTCAGTAATCATATATACTCCTAATTACAGGGTTGAATTGTTCAGCCCTGTAATTTTTTTGTGAGGTATTCCATGGCGACCCAATCCGAAAAAGCTGACCTGTTTCTAAAACTTCATTTAGATGACGAACTTCTCGTTCTACCGAATCCCTGGGACGTAGGTAGTGCGCGTATTTTTGAGGAAGCGGGTTTTCCAGCGTTAGCCACGACGAGTGCGGGTGTCGCGGCGACAATGGGGTACCCGGACAATCAACGAGTCACCAAAGACGAGATGTTGGACGCTATTTCGAGGATTGCGAGCGGAGTTCAGGTGCCTGTTACGGCGGACATCGAAGGCGGATATAGCGCAACCCCCGAGGGGACGGCGGCATCGGTTCAGGAGTTTATGCAAACGGGGATCGTGGGCGTGAATCTGGAAGACCGGGATGCTGAGAACGACGGAGTGCTTTTTGAAATCCCACTGCAGTGTGATTGTATTCGGGCCGTTCGCGAAATGGCGGACGGGGAAGCCATTCATCTCGTCATCAATGCACGTACCGATGTCTTTCTGGAAAATATCGGCGATCAGGAAACTCAGTTTGAACGAGCGATAGAACGTGCTCATGCGTTTATGGAAGCCGGCGCAGATTGTATTTTTATTCCGGGAGCCTTTGACGCGGAAACTGTTGCCGCTCTCGTCAAAGAAACTGCTGCCCCTATCAATATTTTGATAGGACCAACGGCACTCGATTTGTCCACGTTGCAGGATTTGGGTGTCGCGAGGGTCAGCAGCGGGTCAGGTCCCGCGAGGGCTGCGATGGGATTCACGCGAAAACTCGCGGAACAAATGCGGAACGAAAAGTCCTATCAGCTTATGGTTGACGAGGCCATTCCATACCCGGAAGTGAATGCACTATTCGACTAGTCATTGGTTGCTTCCGGCGGAGACACGAAGTAGTATGAAGGTCCAAAACCCCAGTACACTATTGAGAGTCAATACCCTATATTCGTTTCGAACCTGATGGGAACTGCGTATGTGTATTTTTAGATCCGGACGTATCGCGATGGCCGTAATTTTGGCGGCTTTTCTCTCGACCACACTCGTCTTCGCCGAACAATGGCCTGCATTTAGAGGTGTGAACGCTGCTGGAGTCTCAACAGGCCAAGCGGCTCCAGTCACCTGGAACCTGGACGACGGTACCAACGTGAAATGGAAAACGGCGATTCCCGGTCTCAGCCACTCCAGTCCTATCGTGTGGGACGACTCCATTTTTATTACAGCCGCTATAAGTACCGCTGCAGACCCGGAACTCAAAGTAGGATTGTACGGAAGTATCAATCCCGTTGAAAACGATGACGTTCATGATTGGCGAGTCTACCGCGTTGACAAAAATTCAGGTGAGATACTTTGGGAAAAGACCGCGCATAGCGGCATGCCGAAGATGAAACGCCATCCGAAATCGACGCATGCGAATTCAACGCCGGTTACGGACGGCAAACACGTAGTAGCGTTCTTTGCTTCGGAAGGACTTTACTGCTACGACTTCGACGGAAATCTCGTCTGGAAAAAAGATCTGGGCATGATGGACTCCGGATTTTTCATGGTCAAAAAGGCTCAATGGGGTTTTGCCAGCTCACCCATCATTCACGACGGGGTGATCATTCTTCAATGCGATATTCAATCGGGTTCTTTTCTCGCCGCGTTCGATGTCACTAGCGGAAAGGAATTGTGGCGAACGGAACGCTCCGATGTACCGACCTGGAGCACGCCGACGGTTTATTCCGTAAAAGGAAAAACACGAATTGTAGTGAACGGTTTTAAACACGCGGGAGGATATGCTTTCGATACAGGCAAAGAAATTTGGCGCCTTGAAGGAAACGGTGATATCCCCATCCCCACTCCAGTGATCTCCGATGACTTGATTTTCATCCATAACGCCCACGGACGTATGTCGCCCATCTACGCGATACGGACAAATGCCAAAGGCGACATTTCGCTAGACGACGATGCATCGACAAACAAATCCATCGCGTGGAGCATCCCTCGGGGCGGCGCGTATACGGCCACCTCTATTGTGTATGGCGACTATTTTTATAACTGTATCGACAACGGGTTTGTCAGCTGTTTCGAGGCGAAGACAGGCAAGCGTATGTATAGACAACGCATCGGCGAGACAGGTACGAGCTTGTCGGCCTCTCCGGTGGCTTCGGGCGGACGCATTTACTACACAACAGAGCAAGGAAATATCGTCGTCCTCAAGGCGGGACCGAAATTTGAGATTGTCGCCGTAAATCCTCTGGACGATGTGTGTATGGCGACTCCGGCCGTGTCGGATGGCCAGCTTATTTTCCGGACTCACCATTTTCTTATCTCCGTGGAAAACTTGGAGAATTAAGACATGAGAATGTCGATTTCCCCAACCGCCCTCGTAATATTTCTTGGCGTTGCCCCATTTGTCGTGGCCCAGAATTCGGCATCCTTGTCGACAAATGGCCTTTTTTACGAACTTTCCGGCGAAGGATCCCCGATTGTGCTAATTCACGGAACGAATCTCGATAGTCGATTGTGGGATGGGGACATGGATTGGTTACGGAAAGAAGGAAAAGTTCTCAGGTACGATCTGAAAGGCCAAGGAAAATCGCCGCTTCCGACGGAACGATATGCCAATCACGAAGACCTGATTGCGTTATTGAGAGAATTGAATCTGGAAGGCGCAACGTTGGTCGGTCTTTCGGCCGGGGCACAAGTCGCGCTTGACGTGGCATTGGACGCCCCCGAGCTGGTCAATAGGCTGGTATTGGTGTCCCCTTCTCTGGACAGGTTTACGCCAAAGGTGATGCCGCCGTATCTGGCCGACTTGGTCAAAGCCCTCCGAGCGAAGAACTTCGACGAAGCCAACGAGATTCTTCTCGCATCGAGTCTCTTCGCAGTTCCCGACGAGCACAAAGAATTAGTTCGAGCGATGGCCGAAAAGAATGCGACGATTTGGGAAATCCCATACTCGTTAGTAAAAATGGCTTCTCCGGTAGCAGTAAAACGATTGGAGCACGTTAAACCACCCACTCTAGTCCTTGTCGGTAATAAAGATATGGAGGCTGTGCATGAGATCGCAGCACTTCTCGAAACTCAAATCCCTACAGTCTCCCGCATAAATATTCCGAACGGCGGGCACTTGTTGAATTTGACCTCTCCAGACGAATTTCGTAGGACAATCGCCGACTTCATTAAAAACTCGACCGTCTCGAAATAATTTCCCTAACCAGCACGCATCGATTTTGCTTTGAGTCAGTAAGTTTCTATATTCTTTTGTCCGTCAAACCCATGCCAAGATCACTGGAGCGATATGTTTAGGCGCGTCTTCCACCTTCCAAATTTATTCGATGAACTGGAAGAACGGACCGTGCCGTTTTGGCATTACGCAGCTGTGATCGCTACGGTTCTTTTCACATTCAACGGAATTCTACGTCAAGTCGAATTTCTAGCCGACGATTGGGCTTTTTTTCACCAGGCTTCTCTAAGTTGGTCGAATGTGTTCAAGCCAGCTGGTGAAACTCACTACAGCCCTATCATCCTAGGATATTTCCGAGTCCTGGTTCTTCTCTTCGGATTCAATCCGTTGCCCTTTGGCGCGATGGCGTTGGTCCTCCACAGTGCGAACTGCTGTCTCCTGTTACGGCTCGCCCGGCGTTTGGGCTGTACTTCCAGTGTGGCACTTTCCGTGGCATTGGTCTACGCGACCCATTATCTAATCTTCGAAGCCGTTTTCTGGCTGACTTGCAGCAGTTGGCTGTTGATGATTTTCTTTTATCTTCTCACGGTAAATTTGTATCTATGGGCGATGAAGCCAGAAGGAAGTCCTCTTCGTTTCATCCTACCGTGGCTAGCGGCGACGCTGTGCCTTTTTACCTTTGAAGCAGGAATGTCGGTATTTCTCCTATGCGTCGTGCTCGATTTCTTACGTCGCTATTCAATTCAATCGAATTCGAGATCATTGAAAATCTATGTTCCTGCCCTCGGGCGAGCGGCGCTTTTAACCATACCTGTATTGAGTATGTTCGTGCTGAAAACACAACTCGGCGGCCGATTCACGATGAATGAAGGTATTCAACTATCTGCGACCCCCCAATTGTTGGCGACCTATGCTCTGCAAACTTGGTTTCCTTCCCAAAAGTTGAGTTCTTTTTTCGCCAACGATCCTTCAGTTCCTTTTGATTCACCGATCATCAACATGGCAAATGGATCTCCAGTCCAATTGGTCGGCGTAGTCGCGGCGTTTGTCCTGCTTCCGGTCATCGCGATTTTATGGAAAGGCACTTCGACACAAAAAATCGGCCTGCTTTGGTTTCTGATGGCGGCCGGTTCGATGAGTTTAGGAACCAGCGGTATTGCTTCACGCTACTTTGTTGTAAGCGGTTTACCGGGCGCGTGGCTATTGGTGACTTGCGTTGCAGGTATGATTTCCTGGGCAATGAAGAGTACCCAAAAACTGGAGATCTCGCCCAATGCCGGCGTACCTTTTGGGGCATTCGTCGTTATCGTGATTGCTACCGGAATGTATAGTAACGTTACGATGTCGCGCCACTATGTAGATGCGACGAAACTGGTTCGAGACGCTACCCAATCCAACGTGTTGCTTTATGCACTTCAACACGCGTCGCCAGATCCGGTATTGGTGCTGAATCTCCCCGATCTTTATCTCCCCGAGAATCAATTCGACAATTACGATTACGTGCATCTGTTTCGGCAGCCAAACGCGCTTCCGTTGGCAGCCGTAATCCGACACGGCGACGACATCCCCTTGAACATTAACAACGTTGTTACGGGGCGTATCACAGGATTCCCGGGCGATGACAATGTTTGGAAATCCTATTCGGAGTATACGCGCGACCAAATTCACGCGATCGTGAATGCCAGACAAATCGTTTTGTTGGCTCGGATGAGCGAGGGAAAATTGGATTTCGAACGATTCCGAACACTGGGCGACGAATTGACTACCGACGATACATACGGTCGGAAACCGGTCGAAGATCTAACAGGTTTGGATCGGCTTATTATGAAAATCAAAAGAATGACACGGCCTGAAGTGCTCGAATATTTGGATTCCTTGGAGCCGAAAGATAAACCAGGAGTCGTTTCGGTCTGGAACAAGGCTTTTCCGTTTGAAGCTCCTGTCTCCGAATAGCAACATACTGAGATTCAATCGGCAAGCATAGCCGAAAGTTTCAAAATCGTATTCCAATTCCTGACTGTCGTGACCGTCGCCAGTTTTTTGTCGAAATACGTGGTGGTCAACTTGGTTCGAGCCATTCCATTTGGACAATGAAGATAGATCTCGCTCCCTACGACTTCAAACGCGTCTCCTGGCGAACGATTCGAATCCAATTCGTCGATAAGCTTTTTCGAGGGTATGTCTCTCAGGAACGCCACATGACACGTTTTGGGGTCTGCTCCACTCTTTAAAAAAGGATTCTGTTTTACGAGCACAGCGAACGCATCGACAGACCGTAACAGAATGGGAACTTGGACCTTGTGCGCTCTCTCGGCGGAATCTGCGACCATTTTCGAAATCTTCGGCACCAAAGATTTCTTTGCGTCGAAAACAACATTTCCACTCTGGATATATGTTCGGACATCTTTACAACCCACGTTTTCGAAGATTGCAGTCAGATCTTTCATCAGTAAACGGTTTTTACCTCCGACATTGATACCGCGGAGTAAGGCAACATGGGTACTCATGTTCAGGAGTTTACAACATGAAGCCTTTCAGTTTCATTGCAAGTTCTTCCCGATACGATGCAGCCCGTTCGAGTTTGATGTCTTCGAATCCTCGCACTTGTTGCGGTAACGCCGCGATTTCGATCGCATCACTTAAATTCTCCTGCGACAGATTATCTATAAGGACCGTCAGCGCGGCTTGGAACTCGGGAATCATCGCCCGCTCGACCTTACGCACCGCCGCATAGCCGAAAATATCGGCCTTCGTTCCGCGTAGCGATTTTCCTTTGGCCAACATCTTCATCAATGGGGCCGTGGTCATTGGTATGGAAATTTTATTTTTCAATCCTAACGCCCTCAATATCGGCGGGTGCAACTGCCAGGAAGCCGTCAATGGCCCATCGATCGAATTAGCGATGGGATCCAATCCTTCTTCGTCGAGCATCAATCGCGCCACTTCGTATTCATCTTTATACGCCAACAAATGGTACAAGCTGTTGGCAACGGTCGCAGTCAAGTCAGACGTACCCGGGGCGATCGAAAGTTCTGCCCGCGCGATCGTAAGAACACGGTCCAAATACATTTTGGCGTAATTGGAATTTTGATAATCGATTAATTCCGACGCGTATGTACTCAGCGGGATTTCTAGTTCGTTGTTTTCGCAAACATTACAAATCTCCCCTACCGTTTCCATCAACGCCTCCGATATTTCGACCACGAATTCAGATTCATCTGTTTTAATGAGCGCACCGACCGAACCTTCATTCGCTCCGAAACAACGCCCCCATCGAAACGCGGCCAAATTTTTCTCGACTGCAACGCCGTTCAAATGAATCGCTTCTTCTAGAAATTTGGGAGGAATGGGAATAGCACCGGCTTGAATGGCAACCCCCAGGAGAAAGACGTTGGCACCCGCAGATGCTCCTGTCAATTGAGTGCACAGCTGAATCGCATCCATCCATATGCCGGATCCGGTAGTGGCGTTTTGAATCAGCCTTTCTAGTTCCGGGACCGACGGTTGGGTGAGCGTGGGTTGAGTAATCATCGCACCCGTGGGCGAACCGCTGACCGAACCTACGACAATGGTTCTCTCACGAGACATGGCAGCCAGGCATTTGGGTGACGCTGCGGCCAATTGGTCGAACGCAACCAAAGCGTCCGCCTGATGGTCTCCGAGGTGGTTGGATGGAGGTGGGAACTCGGCGGTAGACAAGCGCAAGTCACTAATCACGGGCCCCGCTTTTTGACTTAGGCCAGTTTGATCGAGACCGTTAACGTGTTGGCCGGAAAGCATAGCGGCCGTACCGAGAATCTGAGCGGCTGTTACCACTCCGGTACCTCCTACACCGGCCATTCTGATCGACCACGAATTCTGTTCACTATGGGGAACGGGATCGGGAACAGCATCGATCGGGGCGATGGGATATTTGGTCCCCTTCGTCCGTTGAAGTTTTTGAAGAAGGCTGTTCATTCGTCCGCTTTTGGATGGTATGGCTTTCATAAATGACGGGCAGTCGCCATCCGCACACGTGAAATCGAGATTACAACTCTGTTGGTTAATTCGAGTTTTGCGACCGAATCGAGTATTGAATGGTTCTACAGACAAACAGGAACTTTTCTGTCCACAATCGCCACATCCTTCACAGATGCGATGGTTAATTGCGACCCGCGTCTCCGGTGTTGGAACTTTACCTCGTTTCCGTTTGCGTCGACTTTCGGCCGCACAGGGTTGGTCGTGGATGAGGACAGTTACCCCAGGTACGGCGGCTAATTTTTTTTGGGCTTCAATCAGGCGTCGGCGATCCCAGACGGCGACGTCCGACGGAAGGGTTATACGTCGGTAACGGTCCACATCGTCGGTGGTTATCAATACTTGTGCGACCCCATGCGCCTGGAGAATCTGGACGATCTCCGGAACGCCAACGCCGCCTTCGGGGTCCTGGCCGCCCGTCATCGCTACGGTGCCATTGTAGAGCAATTTGTAGGTGATATTGACGCCGGCCGAAACGGCGGCCTGAATCGCCAATTGACCACTGTGGAAAAAGGTACCGTCGCCGAGGTTTTGAAACAAATGGTCGGTATCAACAAAATCCGACATGCCAATCCAGGCGGCGCCCTCGTTCCCCATGGCGGCGAGACCGATGATGTCTCCAATACGTTCGTCATCCACCAAGAGTGCCATGGTATGGCAGCCGATGCCCGCTCCGACCAATGCCCCCTCGGGTACGCGAGTACTTTGATTGTGAGGGCAACCGGAGCAGAAGTACGGGCTACGATTGACGCTCAACGCGACGGATTCCTGTTTTGGTTCCGGGGGGGCCAAGCGGTCTTTCAGTCGGGTTTCAAGACGACTGCGAAGGCCGTCGATCATCCGGTCCGCGTCCAGCATCCCATCAACGGGTAATAGTGGAGCGCCATCGGGATCATGTTTACCCGTGATTATGGGTCGGTCAGTTTCATGATATAGGGCTTCGCGCACCCATCTTTCGAGGGTCGGATTCATTTCTTCGACAACGAACAGCTCGTCCAGCCCACGGGCAAAATTTCGAATCGTATTCGGATTGAACGGAACCGGCATATTCAATTTCATAACACGAATTCCGGCATTCGCGATCATTTCGGGTGTGGATAGCCCGAGGCGTCGGAGGGCTTCCAACAATTCGCGATAGGTGTACCCCGGCGCCATCAAGCCAATCCAGGCATCGGTAGGATCGATGGTGATTCGATTGAGGTGGTTGTCGGACGCGTATTGAACGGCC
>Ga0315336_1004273_pt1 | contig 17249 bp, 17 predicted proteins | sample ASW5metaG_FD_204512 | JGI IMG/M metagenome (GOLD analysis project Ga0315336, IMG submission 204512) | Ammonia-oxidizing marine archaeal communities from Monterey Bay, California, United States - ASW #5 | ecosystem: Environmental > Aquatic > Marine > Intertidal zone | place: USA: California... | reverse complement strand
AACCTATACCAACGTCTTCTTGCCATGAAAGTGCGTCATGACAAACGTCAACTTAAAGGTCGAGTGTATCTACTTGCTCCAGCAGTACTTATCGTCTGTGGTATAGCAAACACACTCATCGCGTGGGATTTTGGGATGATGCTGATCGAACACTACCATAGTACCGTTTATCCGATGTTCTTTATTCAAGGAAACAACCTAGCAGGCACAGCGTTGATTCTGTTGCTCAGCACCCTGCTGGTCCGCTCTACAGCCACTCGCAAATATTTCGGACATAGCCAACTAAAAAGTATGGGCATTATGCTGACGGGTTTCGTTCTGCTGTGGCTTTACTTATTCTGGGCTCAATTCTTCGTTACTTGGTTCGGTAATTTACCCAATGAGTTTGGGCCACTATGGAAGCAGATGTATGGCCATTACAGTCCCTATTTCTGGGTCATGCTTTCCTGTGTATTCTTTATTCCTCTTCTCGCCTTTTTGAAGGCTGAGACAAAAAAAGCATGGTGGTCTCTACTGCTAGTGAGCGCGATTATCTGTTTTGGTATATGGATTAATCGTTACTTGATGATAATTCCAATATTTTTTGATGACCACCGACCATTTTCTTCGCTTACTGAGATTACCCTGGCTGTTGGACTTGCTTCAGGATTTTTAACAGTCCTGCTTTGGTTGCTAAATGCGTTTCCTCCCATTTCTGCCTGGGAGATGCACGAAGCAACAATCGAAGATGATCCGGCATATTGATTGATGGGGCTACTCAGCTAGAATAGCCTCAAGGCGTGGTCTGAATCGCTAAGAGGGGGATCCGTGCCAAAATACCCACAGCATGAAATTTGCGGCCAAAACAAACTATGCCGGGCTGCCCTGCTGCGCTCAAAGCTATTATGAATGCCACCAAGCGCGGGGAATTTTATAAAAGACTCTCCCAGAAAAACCCAAATCCCACAACTGAGCTTAATTACAATAGCCATTTCCAACTGATGGTAGCTGTCATTCTGTCAGCGCAAGCTACAGATATCAGCGTCAATAAGGCTACCAAAGAGCTGTTCAGGGTAGCTGGAACACCTCGAGCCATACTCGATCTAGGTGAAACCCGCCTTAAAAAATACATTAAAAATATTGGGCTCTTTAATAATAAAGCTAAAAATATAATCAAGGCATGCCGATGCCTGATAAAACAACATAAGGAGGTGGTGCCCGAAAACCGGTCCTCGCTAGAAGCATTGCCGGGCGTTGGGAGAAAAACTGCAAATGTCATTCTTAATACTGCTTTTGGCCAACCAACTATTGCCGTGGATACCCATATATTTAGGGTTTCCAACAGAACAGGCCTCGCACCTGGAAAAAATGTCATAGATGTCGAGAAAAAATTAAAGAAAGTGACGCCAAAGGAATTTCAGATGAATGCCCATCATTGGCTAATATTGCATGGGCGTTACGTCTGTAAGGCGCGAAACCCCAGCTGCGGCAAGTGCTTCCTCGAAGACTTGTGCGAGCACAAAAACAAAACTATTCAAAATAAGCCTTAAGGTAAAGATAAACCTGGCAGCCCTTTGTGCTCATAAAAATGAGCAAGAGAACTACTCTACACCGGCAAAGGCAGGCAAGAAGTAAATGCGTCAAAGTAAGCTTTCACCTGCTTTGTTTCAGATGAAAACAACTGGAGCTCCTGCTACGATGCTGGTCCGTTCATACCCAGTACAAAATCAGCGTTTTTTAGTAAAATTGCAATTAAATTTTTTCAGGCCTACGGAAGGTAAACAATGGACCAATTGCCCAATTTTCAGGACTTGAAGGTTTCACAGTCTAGTCAATCATTTAGCCGAAAAACAACAGGGTCCCTAGACCACCTGTTAATAGTATTACCAGAAAAACCGCATACTAAGCTGTTTCAAAAACTTCCTCAGGGTACTCAGCTGGAGCGTATTTTTAAGCGCTCAAAGATAGTTGGTCCCAAAGTAGTTACCTCTCGGCTCAATAATCAACGTGACACGGGCATATTACTTGGTGCTTACACGGACCAATCCGCATTCCAGCGATTAACTTGGGCTAGAAAACTGGTAGCTGAGTGTCTAAAAAATAATCCTGGTACTCTGGGAATCTCAGTTATTGGGCTAAGTAATGAAGAGAAACAAAAGATAATTGTAGCCATTGTTGCAGCCGCCGAGGCGGCAGCTTTCAAACTTCCGGAATTCAAAAGCGCTGAGAAATTTCGCTCCAGAAAACTCAAACAACTAAAGATCCTAGATGCTCAGCCCAGGATAGACCTAAGTGAAGTGCGTGCCAGCTCCCTCGGTAATAACGTGGCACGCTGGCTTACGGCATTACCCCCCAATGAACTGAACGCGAAAACATACAGGCTTATGGCTGAGCAGCTCGCAAAAAAACATGGAATTGAGAGTGAATTTTTTGGTGAACAAAAACTGAAAAAACTTGGAGCTGGTGCTTTTCTTGCGGTTGCCCAGGGAAACCCTAGCCGCGACGCCGGAATTCTGCGCTTAAGCTATCGGCCCAACAAGCAGGACAAACCTGACCTAGCGCTGGTAGGTAAGGGTATTCTTTTTGACACTGGCGGTACAAACTTAAAACCCTTTAAAGGCATGCTGGATATGCACAAAGATATGCAAGGCAGCGCCGTTGCATTGGGGGCACTGATTGCCCTATCAAAACTACAGGTTACCTATGCTATCGATGCATGGCTGGCAATCACCGAGAATCGAATCTCCGGCACTGCTTACAAATCACAGGATGTGGTCCGAGCGGTAAACGGGATGACTATTCAGGTTATTCATACGGATGCCGAGGGTAGAATGGTCCTAGCAGATACACTAGCACTCGCGGCACGCGAAAACCCGGACTTGATAATTGATTACGCAACACTGACCGGAAGTTGTGTAGTAGCCTTAACTGAGCGCTACTCTGGAGCCTTTAGTAACCGGGAAAAGTTAGCAGCTCAAGTTGCCCTGTCTGGCAAGAAAAGCGGCGAGCGGATCTGGTCATTCCCAATGGATGAGGATTATGACGAAGACTTGCTCAGTAGCGTGGCAGACATAAAGCAGTGCGCAGCAACTGGGTATGGGGATCATATTCTGGCTGCTCGCTTTCTTTCTAAGTTTGTGCCCGATTCAATTCCCTGGGTTCACCTAGACTTAAGCGCTGGCCAGCACAAGGGCGGGCTCGCTCATATTCCTTCTGACCTTACAGGTTTTGGTGTCCGACTCACGGTCGATTTATTGCAACACAACCAAATGATCCCGCAAACTGGGCAGCCCTAGCAACATGAACGAGGAAACGGATAAGCCAGAAACCACCGTTGAGCACTCCGAAATGGAAATGGCCCAAAGATTTAGGGGTTTTCTTCCTGTTGTCGTGGACGTGGAAACTGGGGGATTTGAAGTAACTACAGATGCCTTACTGGAAATTGCCGCTGTGTTGCTTAAGTTCGATTTGCATGGAAATTTAACCCTCGGAGAATCGTACTACTATCACGTAGAACCGTTTCCAGGCGCACGCCTAGATCCAGCCTCACTCAAAGTAACTGGTATCGACCCGTTCCATCCCCTGAGGCCGGCCCTGGAAGAAGGTGATGCACTGAAGCGTATTTTCGAGGAAGTGCGCAAGGATGTTAAAAAACAACAATGCAGCAAGGCAATCCTAGTCGGGCACAATTCATCTTTTGATCTGCAATTTTTAAATGCGGCCGTAGAACGAGCAAATATCAAACGAAATCCGTTTCACCCCTTCTCTACTTTTGATACAGCGACACTTGGTGGCGTAGCGCTTGGACAAACTGTGCTAGAGCACGCTGTCATTGCTGCGGGACTGGAATGGAATAAAGAAAAGGCCCACTCGGCCGCCTATGACGCAGGTATTACTGCGAAACTATTTTGTGAAATCGTGAATCGCTTTAAAAGCGTCTACGAAAAGAATATTTTCGTGCAAGAAAAAATAGATTCCTAATTTGTAATTTCTTGTTCGTTCGTTCCCGCTTTTTCAATTAGCTGCTTAAGTTCACCGGATTCATGCAACTCCATGACAATGTCGCATCCACCAATCAGCTCGCCATTGATATAGAGCTGTGGAAAAGTCGGCCAGTTTGAGTACTCCTTGAGCCCTTCTCGGACTTCGGGATCTTCAAAAATATTCACGTAGGAAAATTCAGCACCCACAGAACCTAAAATTCCGGCAGTCTGAGCAGAAAACCCACACTGGGGAAAATCCGGGGTTCCCTTCATATAAAGCAAGATTGGATGACTATCTAGCTGTTGCTTGATACGTTCATTCACATTCATATAGCTAATGCCTTCAATTTTCATCTGGAGACCCTTAATAACTTAAGTGGCGGAAAAGTCAAGGCCACCTAGTTACAACAAACGTTGAATTATGTATACCTCTGCCCTATTCTGTCTAGACCAACCGAAAAAAATATACTTGATCTAGATTTAAATAACGTAAAAACATCACCCGTATCCGGAGAAAACCCAATGAATCCACTGAGTACAATCAAGGGGACCTTGATATCTGGGCTTCTTATCGCCATCGCAATTGCACTCCTTCCTATAGAAGTCATACCCACAATATCATCCTCAGAATCAATCATCATATGGATCCATGTCCTGGCAGGGATCACCTGGATAGGGCTTTTGTATTATTTCAATTTCATACAAGTGCCGGCGCTAGCGGAAGCAGCATCTGACGAAGGTGGTCCGGGAGGGGCGGGAATCACAAAATACGTTGCCCCAAAAGCGCTACTGTGGTTCCGCTGGGGGGCGGTAGTCACGTGGCTATCAGGCGCTGCCTTTCTTCTGCACAACGGAGATTTCCTTGGTGCATTCACCCTAGGTGCAATGGGGTCCGGAGGGAGTGGATCAGCTTATCAGGCAACCATTGGTATCGGTGCCTGGCTGGGCACGATTATGTTTTTCAATGTGTGGGTGTTGATCTGGCCTAATCAGAAAAAAGTCCTGGGTATCGTCGAGGCCTCTGCCGAGGAGATTGCCAAAGCGAGGAAAGTGGCGGGATTGGCATCAAGGACAAATACCATGCTATCCCTCCCTCTGATGATGAGCATGATTGGAGCACATCACCAATACTTCGTGTAATAAGTTTTTTAATACTTTGATAGAAACCCGGAAGGGCTACCTTCCGGGTTTCTTTATTTCGGCAGCACCATCATGCCTGATATCCAAACCCCAACCTCATTGGGTATAAAAAAAATTGTAGCCCAGGCCCTTACAGAAGACATCGGCGATGGCGACCTTACAACGGCATTCATGGACCCAGATAAAATCGCCGAGGGACAGATATATAGCAATGAAGAAGCTATTCTTTGTGGGAGCGCCTGGTTCAACGAGGTGTTCCGACAACTTCACTCCAAAATAGAGGTTCAGTGGCACCATGCTGATGGGGATAGGATTGAGGCGGGAACAATTATCTGCAAGGTGACTGGACCAGCCGGTGCGTTGCTGAGTGGTGAACGCACGGCCTTAAATTTCTTGCAAATACTCTCAGGTACCGCAACCATAACCAGAAAATTCGTAGATGCTACGAATGGAACGAAAACAAAAATACTTGATACTCGAAAAACTATTCCAGGTCTACGACTCGCACAAAAGTACGCAGTACAATGCGGTGGCGCGGAAAATCATCGAATCGGACTTTTCGACGGAATCCTTATAAAGGAAAATCACATCTTAGTTGCGGGAAGCATTACTACTGCAATTACTTTAGCGCGTAAAAAAATGCCTAATGTCTTTATTGAAGTGGAGGCAGAAACTATTCCTCAAGTTAAGGAAGCGCTAGAAGCTGGTCCGGACCGTATCTTACTAGACAACATGACTACAGAAATGTATAGGCAAGCTGTCAAACTAAGAAATGTAGCCCAAGGAAAACAGGTCCAACTCGAAGCTTCAGGCGGTATCGATCTTGGCAATATCAATCAGGTTGCAAAAACAGGCGTAGATTATATTTCCGTCGGTGCAATCACTAAGAACGCAAGAGCAACCGACATCTCAATGCGATTTATATAGCTCATCCAATCTAACGGGTAACTTGCCCAACACTTTTTTCATCCCCTACCCTAACTCTTGTCCACGGTCGGTCGCAGCCCGAACAGCTTTCTTCAAAAGCGCATTAAAAGCATCGTTCCCCATTAAAACCTCAAGAGCAGCAGCGGTTGTGCCGCCAGGACTGGTTACTTGTTCTCTGAGTTCAGCTGCCCCGCTTTCCACCTGCATAGCGTAAGCACCGGCACCAGCCACGGTCGCCTCAGCTAGCTGCTTAGCTAATTTTTCTCCCAGACCTACTTCAATACCAGCCTCGATCAGTCCCTCAATAAGTAGAAACACATACGCAGGCCCACTTCCAGAAACAGCGGTCACAGCATCCATCGTTTCCTCCTTTTCCAGCCAAGCTATCTCCCCGATAGCGGCCATCAAATCTCCTATTAGCTTTCGTTGACTAGATTGAACATTCAGGTTGGGGCAAAGCACTGTAATTCCCTGATGAATTGCAGCCGGCATGTTGGGCATCGCACGCACAAATGTAACACCCTTACCCAAAACGTCTTCATAGAAACTAATCGGCTTTCCAGCCGCAACCGAGAGAAAGATTGTTCCGCTATCCGCTAGCCCGCGGTAAGCAGGTAGCAATGCTTCTAAATTTTGTGGTTTCACAGCAAATACAACGAGATCTACATTGAACCCCTCTAGAGCCCCGCTTAACTCTGTACTAGCAAAAACATTTAATGATTGTGCAGAACTAATGGCGCTGGCTTCCCGGTCCACAACTCTAAGATGTTTGCGATCTACGCCACGGGTAAGCCAACCGCCTAGTAAAGCCTGACCCATATTTCCGCAGCCCACCAAAATAATATTCGTTTCCACTCTGATCTCTGGAACTACGGCGCTCACAACTCCACTTCCGACGAAGTCTTCACTTTTGGAGAATCAAGTGTGACGCTTGGGTCATTAAAAGTCCCGAGATCCAGTGCGCCTTCTGTCCTAGCAACAAAACAGGTAACCGCGCCATCTCCAGCGATATTCACCGACGTACGCAACATATCCAATAACCGGTCAATACCAATAATCAGCGCAATACCTTCAACTGGCAGGCCGACCTGTCCAAGCACCATAGCCAACATAATAAGGCCTGCACTAGGCACAGCTGCTGTACCAATCGAGGCAAGCGTAGCAGTGAGAATAACCGTCAGATAATCAGCAAAAACCAGGTCAAATCCGTACACATTAGCAACGAATACGGTAGCAACACCCTGCATGATAGCAGTACCATCCATATTGATTGTAGCGCCCAATGGCACGGTGAAAGCAGCGACCGAGTTGTCTACTCCGAGGCGAGCCTTAAGGGTATTTAATGTAACGGGGATAGTGGCACTAGAGGACGATGTACTAAAGGCAAAAGACATAGCTGCCCGCATCTTCAAAAGGAAAACTATGGGGCGTAGCCCAGCAACCCTAAGTAGAGCAGTGTAGGTTAGCGCCAGATGCAACAATAAGGCAGTAGTTACTGCCAAAAAATAACCGGCCAACGGTCCCAATATGTCAATGCCCTGATTAGCAAAAGTGCGAGATATTAGGGCGAAGACACCAACCGGTGCCGTTCTAATCACCAAAAAAACCATCTTCATGATTACTTCGTTCAAATCATTAAAAAAGTTCAACACGTGACGCCCACGCTCTCCGGCCAATGTGATAGAGAAACCAAGGAGCAGTGCAAAGACAATAATTTGCAACATTTGCGCATCTGCCATGGCCGCAACTGGGTTGTCCGGGACCATGCCGATCAAAACCTCGCTGAAAGAAGGTGGTTCGACTGTCTCAAAAGTAACCTCACCAGACAACTCAAACCCCTCGCCCGGAGAAAACAAATTAGCAATGCCTAGCGCGAGCATGATGGCAACGGCAGTAGTCATCAGATAGAGCAGCAGCGTTTTCCCGCCAACCCGCCCCAAAGCCCGGAGATCGCCAAGCGAAGTGACCCCACACACGAGCGAAACAAGAACCAGAGGCACCACCATCATTTTTAGTGCTGCGATAAAAATCTGGCCAACTATGTAGAAAACTCCATCAACGAGGAACTCGTTGATCACCCCATCAGGATTCCCTAGCAAGTTCAGCAAAACCCCGAACACTATGCCAGCGCCCATTGCAATCACGATGCGTTGTGTGAAACTCATAGGGTTGAAAGCTATCCCTTCCCGTCCTAGCACGCAAGCGCTATCCGGTAACCAGAGAAACCCAAGGGGTTCCTACTTAGAGGCATTAAAAAATACACAATCTGCCGAGGGGCTCAAGCAAATAATGGGAGGAAAGTTCAGGAAAACACAAAATAGGCACAAATTTTTTCTATATTTTACTTTAAAAAAAATCTTAGAATTTTAATTATTTCTTTTAAATCAATATTTTATTTTGTAAATCTCGAATTAGATTTAGTTAAAACCGGAAAAGCTCATTAGAATTAGTTATCATCCGCAGTCCGTTTAGTCCCTGAAGATCAGGGCCTTACAAAAGCGGCGTTTTATTTAACACTGAAAACCTTAGAAATTAGGGAGAAATAATACTATGAACCACGCAAAATTCCTTGGTGCAATGGCACTGTTGGTATTTACTGCCGGTGCTAGCGCTGAGAACTACGGGCTCGATATGGGTCATTCAAGAATCTGGTTCGATGTTAATCATCAAGGCTATTCCACGATGATCGGTAGATTCTCAGAATTCGGCGGAACGATCGATTACGATGCGGATAACCCAAGTGCCAGTTCCGTAGACATTACTATCGCTGCAGACAGTGTAGATATGTTTCATGATGGCCTAAATGATCACCTGAAACGAGAAGAGCCTAGAATGGATTTCTTCGGTGTCACGACATATCCGGAAGCACGGTTTGTCAGCACAAACGTAGAAGATGCAGGTGATGGAAGCATGGTAATAACGGGAGACCTGACAATGCTGGGGCAAACCCATCCAGTGACTTTGGATGCCGTTCTCAACAAGACCGGAGAAACCCGAGGTGGTGCTGCAAAGGTAGGCTTTAGTGCGACAGGTAGTGTTGACCGAACCCAGTATGGAATGGGTTTTGGGGTGCCAGCTATTGGTGCCGAAGTTGGTCTGCGTATAGAAATTGAGGCCGTTGCTTCTGGCGATTAAGCCTTTAGTGTCAATAATAAATAAAAAGGGCTCAAGCTCAACTTGGGCCCTTTTTTAATGTAGCTCAGCAAGACTTACAGAAAGGATCAAGAAAAGGCATGGACAAATGGCAAGCGAGGTAAAACAAACCGATATTAAGATGAATGCTGACAATCTCTACCAAGAGGAGACTTTTACGGATCGGCGTGTAGGTACCATTCAAAGACTGACGCCTGTCACTCCGAGTGGTAGTAGGGATGATGCCCGCCCCGTGGTTTTCCTGGGCCAGACTCAAATTCTGACGCCCGCGGGCACCCTTCCTTTGAGCTTTGAAGTAGACGCGGATTCTCTGGAAGATGCCATTGAAAAATTTGGGGACGGCGCCAAAAGTGCCGTTTCTGAAGCAATGGAGCGCCTCGAGGAGATGCGCCGGGAAGCAGCCTCCTCAATCATAGTACCCGGAAGCGGCTCCCCACCAGGCGCTGGTGGCAATCCGCCCGGTGGTGGTGGCATCCAGCTATCTTAAAATAACCGCGTGAAAGAAATTTTTTCAGGAGATAAAAATGGTCACACGACGCGATCTGCTTAAATATACAGCCGCTGTCAGCACTACAATACCCTTGCATATCCGTCTATTGCAGGCACAGGAAAGGACCCTTATCAGTCGCATAATTCCCTCTACTGGAGAAGAACTGCCGATAGTAGGCTTGGGAAGCTCTGCCACCTTTAGCGAGATAGCTACCTCGGAAGACATTAGCGCCCTAAGCGAAGTCATGCGCACACTAGTGGAAAATGGCGGGGCCTTATTTGACACTGCACCCAGTTATGGGGGTGGGGTGTCCGAAAGAGTAGCCGGACAAATTGCCAATGAACTGGGACTGCAGGATAAAATCTTCTGGGCCACAAAAGTGAATGTTGCTGGACGACGGCGGGGCAGTATAGCGGATCCTTCGCAAGCCAGAGCACAGATCGAAGCGTCCTTTGAAAGGATTGACAAATCACCAATCGATTGCATCCAGGTGCACAACCTGGGTGATCCCCCCACGCAACTGGGGATACTAAAAGATCTCAAAGCAGAGGGGCGCGTGCGTTACATCGGCATAACATCAACCAATGAAAATCGTTATCCGGATCTCGCGCAAATTATGCGTGATGAGCCAATTGATTTCATCGGAATCGATTACGCAGTTGATAATAGAGAAGCGGAAGACATGATCCTGCCGTTGGCGCAAGATCAAGGAATCGGCGTGCTTGTCTACGCACCCTTTGGGCGAACACGGCTGTGGAGCAGGGTAGCGGGTCGTCAGGTTCCAGACTGGGCTGAAGAATTTGATGCAACTACCTGGGCCCAGTTTTTTATCAAATACGTAACTGCTAACCCGGCGATTACGGTAGTAACGCCGGCGACGAGTACGGCTCATCACATGCTGGACAATCTTGGTGGGGGTATGGGGCGGTTACCCAATGAAGCCATGAAAAGAAGAATGACAAGGTTCGTGAGCGCCCTGCCTTCCGCTTGATAGAAAAATGGGTGAAATCTGACAATTAGGGCTTTTTCATATCTTAAATGAGGAAAAGGGAAACTATGAAACGCATACTAATAATGTTCACGCTGGCATTTCTAATAAGTCCTTTGGTTGCATCAGCTCAGCCAGATACCAATATGACCACTGTACAACCATTTAAGCTTGGTACCTTTGAAATACAGGGTGACACTCGTATCGGTATTGTTCTAAATGATGAGCTTATTATAGAGCTGGACGCAGCCAACCAGGCACTGGAGCGTAATCCCGCTTATCCAGCGATACCAATGCCAAAAAACATGCGCGAACTGATCAGTCGATACGAGTATGGCCTAAAGTACAGACTGTACGAAATTGTCGGCAACCTGAATCTGAGTACTAATGATGGCCTTATTTCCCAGATCACGGACTTTATTTCCGGATCACGACCGAATTTTGTTCACGATGTAAGCCAAGTTCGTACACTTGCCCCGCTGATGCCGGGGAAAATGCTCAACGCCGCTGTTAATTTCTACAGTCACGTTGAAGAGGGAGGCACCCTGGAACAGCAAAGGGCTGCAGCAGAGGAACGCCGTAGAACTCGGGGCGTCCCCTATCTATTCATTAAGCCGACCGAGGGCGCCATTATTGGAAACGGTGACGCTGTTGTACTACCGCATGGAAGAAGCCGCATTGACTGGGAAGTAGAGCTCGCCATTGTTATCGGCCGAACTGCGAAATATGTCCCAGCTACAGAAGCAAAGGATTACATCTTCGGGTACATGGTTAGTATAGATATCTCTGACCGGGGTGGCCGCCCACCTGATTCACGCCCCGGATCAGATTGGTTTGTCGGGAAAGGACACGACACCTTTGCTCCTCTGGGCCCATGGATCGTGCCGAAAGAATTCTATGGGGACCCTATGGTGCGGCTGCGACAAAGGCTAAGTCTTGGCGGTGAAGTGATGCAAGATGCAGGGCCCGGCGATATGATCCATTCAATTTACGAGCTGATCGAATACGGATCCTCTATCATCACCCTCTTTCCGGGTGACGTACTCAACAACGGCACATCTGGCGGCACGGGTGCAGGAACAGCATATCGTGGTGAGCGCCGGTTTTTACAGCCCGGAGAAAATATTGTGGCCACCATTGAAGGCATAGGTACTCTTACCCTGCCGGTAAAAGCTGAGGGAGCCCCAAGTCCTGGCACCGGCTCTTATCTACCAGCGGACATGAATGGGCCAACCGCCAGTAATGCCCCACCTGCTGCAAATGCTCGTTAGTATTATTTAGCTGTAGCAGAGTCTCGCTAAACTCGCGGGGCTCTGCTTCTCAACTTGCAGCTTACAATTAAAGTTGATCAGAGAAATCCGCTCACTCTCGTATGAGATCTACCCTGAAAGATCCCCTGATTCATTTTCTGCTGCTTGGTGCAGCACTTTTTTTGCTGTTCCGATTTACTGCAGAGGAAGGAGGTGAGCGGACTATAAATGTAGACCAAGAGGCTCTGCTTACTTTTCTTCAGTACCGTTCAATTGCATTTGATCGAGAATATTTTGAGAGTTATCTGGAGGGCCTTGAGCAAGACAAACTTGAGGAGCTAATAGCTCAGTATGTTCGGGAAGAAACTATGTATCGAGAGGCCCTGAATCTCGGGCTGGACGAAGATGATTACAACATTCGAGAACGCCTAGTTCAGAAATTACAGTTCCTGGCCGAGGGATTTCAAAGCACTAATGCAGAACTCACAACCGAAGAAATAGAACATCACTATCAACAAAATATCAGTCTTTACTATATAAATCCCCGCATTACTTTTACTCATGTGTATTTTAGTTCCAGTGTTCGAGGCCAAGACGAAGCCATACAGCTCGCTCAAAACAAACTAGAAGAACTCAACACTAACAAAGTGTCTTTTGATGAAGCCGCCGATCACGGTGACCCCTTTCCTTATTTTGTTAACTATGTCGAGCACACACCTAGTCTAGTGGCAGGTCATTTGGGGGAAAATCTAATGGAAACCCTCTTCAAGATGACGCCCGATGAACACATGTGGCGTGGACCCCTTGAGTCACCTTATGGCTTCCACTTAGTCATGGTACTGCGAGTACAACAGGGGAGGCAGCCAGAGCTGGATGAAATCCTTGAGAGAGTCAAAGAAGACGGTAGAACCGAACGACTTCGAGAACTCACGGAAGCCGCAATCATCGAAATGACTACCAATTACAAAATCGAAATTGATCCATCCCTAAAAATAAGCACTTCTAGTAGCTCAACGGAAACGCCCTGATGTGCCAATTTGTCTGCAGAATAGTCACGGGACTGGCATTTGCTCTATTTACACTGCCTGCATTCCCACACGATCTTCGGCCGATTTTTGTAGATATAACGGAGGAGACGGAATCTATTATCACTCTGCGATGGAAGGTCCCAGGGTCTGTAGAGCGCAATTCTTTGCCAGAAATCATACTAAACGGTAACTGTACTGAAGAGGGAAAAACTGAAATTCTGCGTTATCCGGGAGATTATCAGAGTCGACAAACCTACCAATGCCCTAGCGGTGTCTCAGGCCAAGAGATGAAAATGATCTTTCCTGTGCCCAACCCATCACTAACAACCATTATTCGTGTAAGCAAAAGAAACGGGGAAATCCACAGCGGAATGCTAGGCCCGGGAGAATACACCTGGTCAATCCCTGAGCAACTGAATCGTACTGCTGTTATAAAAAACTATACAGTACTGGGAATCGAACACATCCTAAGGGGATGGGATCATTTGTTATTCATTGTGTGCCTAGTGTTAATTGCTGGATCGTTTCGGAGAATACTGATAACTATCACGGGCTTTACGATCGCGCACTCTATTACATTAGCGGCCTCAGCTTTAGATCTTGTGGCTCTACCAATAGCGCCCGTAGAAGCCGTAATTGCGCTCAGTATTGTCTTTGTTGCCATGGAAATTACCAAGGATCAAAAAAAGACTAATCTGACATACCGCTACCCAGCTATCGTTGCCACTTCATTTGGATTTTTGCACGGATTCGGTTTTGCGAGTGTTTTGAGGCAAGTAGGTTTACCCCAGACCGAATTACCTATTGCGTTACTTTTTTTCAACGTAGGGGTAGAAGTGGGCCAAATAATCTTTGTTGCCTTTTTGCTCGGTCTAAGCGCTACAGCTGTATTTGTTAGGGAAAAATCTAACTTTCCTGTCCCGGCGCTTAAATTACTTCAAACACAAAAAGCGATTGCGTATGGTATCGGAGCATTAGCAAGTTTCTGGATGATAGAACGCACTATCGGTTTTTGGATATAACTTACTATGCAAATAACACAGCCCTTTCTCGCCTACCGCATTGGTCGCACTGATGAAAAAATCAGCGGGCAACTCCAACGCATTACTCTGAATGATATCAGTCCTGGCGACATTACTATACGGGTGCACTACTCCGATATAAATTATAAGGATGCGCTTGCAGCTACTGGTGCTGCGCCTATCTTGAGACACTTCCCCCTTGTTGGCGGAATTGACCTATCCGGTGAGGTCGTTGAATCAACGGATAAACGCTTCAATATAGGGGATCTAGTCTTGGTTCTTGGTTGCGAGTTAAGTGAAAATCGGGATGGTGGCTATGCTGAGTATGCTCGGGTAACTGCCGATAGCCCAGTAGCCATACCCCATGGACTGGATACCCGATCTGTCATGGCAATTGGTACAGCAGGATTTACAACTGCATTAGCCATCCACAGAATGGAAATAAATGGACAAAATCCTGATCTGGGCCCCATTCTCGTAACTGGTGCCACGGGCGGCGTGGGAAGTTTCGCAGTCGATATGCTGAGTTCGAAGGGATATGAAGTACATGCCCTGACAGGGAAGCCATCAAAACGAGACTACCTTGAACGGCTAGGGGCGCATAAAGTAATCGATCGTAATGAGCTTAAAATCGGCGAAAAACCCCTAGAGAGTGCCCACTGGGCCGGTGCAATCGATAACCTCGGAGGTGATTTCCTCGCCCACATTACCCGGAGCATAAAACCTTGGGGAAACATCGCAAGCGTAGGACTTGCATCTAGCCCTGAACTCCGTACCACAGTTATGCCTTTTATTCTCCGTTCTGTGAGTATATTAGGTATCAATATGTCCGTGTCTAGAGAGTTAAAGATTGAATTATGGAATCGCCTGGCAAGCGATTTAAAGCCACGCCATTTAGAAGAAATCATAACCCGGGAGGTATCTTTGTTGGATCTCCCTCAAGCATTCAATGCCTTTATTGCCGGAGAAATTACGGGCCGTACCGTGGTAAAAATAAAATAGTCGTATCTATAAATCTAAGCTATTTCTCGCTTTCGGACAGAAAAAAGAATACCCACAAAAACCAATACAGCACCGATAATATGATAGCTAAATAATTGCTCGCCTAGAAAAATCATAGCAAAGGCTGCCCCAAATACGGGAATTAGGTTAATAAAAATAGTTGCGCGATTCGCCCCCAAAGAGCGAACAGAAAAATTCCAAAAGAACGTCGCAAGCAAAGTGGGAAACACTGCCATATAAGACACGCTAACGATCACATTTCCATTCAAGGTAAACGGGCCTACTATCGCGGCTTCAATTAAGTAAAACGGCAGTAAAATTACAGTGCCGGTCAAAGCTATCACAAATAACAAAATGTCAGCGCTCGGTAAATAATCCTGTCTGTGCAGATAGACTGCATACAAGGACCACCCAACAACAGCGATCAACATAACAGGATCTCCGGCGTTAATATCAAGTGCAAACAAAGCAACTAGGTCGGCCCTGGAAATCATTGTAAGGATCCCGATGAAAGCACAAATCACGCCCACCCCCTGGCGGAATGACAAAAACTCACGTGCCACTATCCAGGCAATTACCGCCGTGACTGCTGGTTGGGCCGCATTAACAATCACAGCATTAGTAGCAGAGGTAAAGTACACGGCTATCACCGCCAGACTACTACCGGCGGTCATGAATGAACTCACCGCAACAAGTGACTTCCAGTGATGTTTCAGCTGATACCACTCACCGGATATCTTTCTCCATACAAACGGTACCAGCACAATTGCGGCAATAAGCCACCGGCCGAACGTAAGCGCCAGTGGTGAGATATCCCCAACGACTGTTCGCACTACCACGGGAGAACTCCCCCACATTGCCATCGACAATATCGCTAAAATATAGGCTACAGGGTGATTAGTTGGCATTGGCTGCAGTGTATCAGCATCTCAGTTGACGTTATTCTATGCATAGTTTTGTAACGATACGAGGCTGGGTGGACTAAACTGTATCATCTAAACAATTTCCCGTAACACCAAAAAGAGGGAATGGAAGAAATGCTTTCAAAATTGAAAAAACTGGGCCCAGGGCTTCTATTTGCAGCCACCGCGGTAGGCGTATCCCATCTAGTTCAATCAACCCGTGCGGGCGCAGAATTTGGCTTAACATTATCAGTACTCATTATTCTTGCCTGTGTGATCAAGTATCCGGCATTTCGTTTCGGTGCCGAATATTCGGCTTGCACGGGAGAATCCGTCATTGCGGGTTATGAGCGGCAGGGACGCTGGCTTCTTATTCTTGTTTTTCTTGCGACGATCGTAGAGGGCATCGGTGTTATCCCGGCAGTCGGCCTGGTGTCTGCCGGGCTCAGTATGAACCTGCTTGCTATTGATGCTAATGTCATCCTTGTAACAATGACCATCGTACTGGCAGCCTCGGTTATTTTGCTACTCGGCCGGTACCGAATTTTAGAAAATATCACACGGGTTTTTGTTGTAGTTTTTTCAGTATTGACCATTGTGGCGGCTACAGCTGCAACTACCCAGCTGGCAAGCGGGCAACCATTGGGCGTTCCTTTTATTATCAATGAACAAAATCTATTCTTTGCTGTCTCTATCGCGGGTTGGATGCCGGTCGGCCTTAGTTGTTCGATATTTCTCTCCGTGTGGGTCATTGCACGGGGGCACTCGCAAGGACGCCCGGTGACACCCAAAGAAGCCCGATTCGATTTCAATGTTAGTTACGTGTCAACCCTGATATTAGCTTTGTGCTTTCTTATGATGGGAACAGCGCTGTTACTTGGCTCTGGTATTGAAATCGCGGGCAGTTCAAATGGTTTCGCGGCGCAACTTATCGGTCTCTTTACTCAGTCCATCGGACAGTGGGCACAGCTAGTAGTCGGGGTGGCGGCGCTGGCCGTAATGCTGTCCACGGTGCTGGCCGTTGTAGATGGCTTTCCACGAACCTACGCAAACATCGCATATAGACTAACTAAAAAAAATCCCAACTCATGGGATGAAGACCGTCTTTATCGAGGGTTTCTTGGGTTACAAACTGTAACAACCTTTATGGTCTTGGTTTTTTTGTTACGAAGTTTCGGAACTTTTATTGATTTAATCACGGCATTAGGTTTTCTCTCTGCACCAATAATCGCCTTTTTAAATCACAGGATCATGTTCTCAGTAGATCTCTCGGAGACTCAAAAACCGGCAGCCTGGCTCCGCTACTGGAGCATAGCTGGGATAATTGTGCTTACGGTGGTCTTCCCGATCTACCTTTATTTCCGAATTACTTAACAACCCATAGT
>Ga0315336_1004272_pt1 | contig 17252 bp, 10 predicted proteins | sample ASW5metaG_FD_204512 | JGI IMG/M metagenome (GOLD analysis project Ga0315336, IMG submission 204512) | Ammonia-oxidizing marine archaeal communities from Monterey Bay, California, United States - ASW #5 | ecosystem: Environmental > Aquatic > Marine > Intertidal zone | place: USA: California... | reverse complement strand
TGAGGACTGCCTTTACCCGGATAACGAATCGCCAGTCCATTGTTCCCACCCGGCGGCAACTTGAACTCCAGGCGTACTATGAAGTCCTCCAACGGCTCAGCCGTGTGAAGTATGCCACCGTGTTCAGGCTTGCAACGAATCGTGCCGTTCACGATTTCGTAGTTCTCGATATCACCAGCCCAACCCTCAAAATTGCGGCCGTTGAACAGTGGGCGAAAACCCTCCGCATTTTTGACAGCCAGAATTCGATTGGCTTCGCCTGGCAAGATTTTACGCACAAAAATATTTCGCCAGCGGATTTCACCTCCGTGCGTCTGTAGTTGAATCGGTCCCCTCGTAAACAGAGGCCGCTGCCGATCCCAAAAGTTTTCCATCGTTGCATCGTCGACCACTAACTGATCGTTCAACCAAACCGTCGTGCGAGCCCCGACCTGCTGAATGCGCAGTTGATTCCACTGGCCAAAAGGGCGGTCGCCCAGCACCAGCGGATCCTTGCCGGCAGCACCTGCACTGTTGTTCCAAAGTCCACCCGATCCTTTATCGGCTCCATTTTTCCACTTTCCCCCTTCCTTGGTAAAATCCCAGATCTGGACCTGCGGGGTTGCCCGCAGATAGATGCCACTGTCAGCCTTGGCAGCTGTTTTGTATTCAATCAACAGTTCCAAGTCCCCAAATTCGCGATCTGATGTGAGATAAACACCCTGCCCGTCATTAACAATCTCATCTCCCTCGATGGTCCAGTGCTGTTTGAGGTCCTCCAGATCGGCCTTTCGTTTTTGAGTTCGCTGCTCCTCGCTCATCGCAGCCAATTTGCGCGGATCGAAATGGCCCATCCCATGCCAACCACTGAAATCCTTACCGTTAAAAAGGGGCTCAAACCCTGGTGGAGCATTACCGCCTGCCTGCACAGCCGGGGAACAGAAAATCAAGGCACACAACGCAGTAAACATAGTCTTCGACGGCTTCATCGAGATCCTCGCATTCACAGAAACGGCAACGAACAAAACGGCACGGTCGATACCACAGCCTTCAGACCACAGCTTTGGTCACCCCAACAATCTAACCAAGGTTGGTGTGCCATGCCACTAAATCGTCTTAATTACCGGGAAGAACGTCTCAGAAAAGTCCAGGTTCGTTCTCACTCTCAAGCAAACAGCAACGCCAGCAGAAGTATTGCAGACCGTGCAATCGTTGACGATAATCAGAGGGTAGTCCTCTTCGGCAGGTCGATATTTTCGCCTGCCACGAGATTTGGCATCTTGATATCCCCTGTTTTTTGGAAAACCCCTGTTTGTTGGAGCCACGCATGCCTGCTTCCCATCATGTTAGCCGAAGAAGTTTCATCAAGTCCTCAGCCGCTACTGCTGTAGCCTGTGGGGTCTGGAGCGGGCGGGCCGCTGGCGAATCGGACTCGCCCAACGAGAAGCTTCAAATCGCGCTTATCGGTACTGCGAATCGAGCTGCTGCTAATATCAAAGGAGTTCGCGGTGAAGCAATCGTAGCGATCTGCGATGTCGATAACAATTATCTTAACAAGGCCCAATCAGAATTTTCTGATGCCAAATCTTTCACGGACTACCGCGAGTTAATTGATCAAGCAGGGGATCGTATTGATGCGGTTGTTGTGTCAACACCCGATCACCATCACGCCCCTGCAACGATCCGCGCCATTCGCGCGGGTATGCACGTCTACTGTGAGAAACCACTCACTCATACCGTCGAAGAAGCGCGACTTGTCACGGAAGCCGCCAGGGCTCGTGGAGTCGTAACACAACTTGGCACCCAAATTCACGCAGGTGACAACTACCGACGAGTCGTGGAGATGATTTGCGCAGGAATCATTGGCGATGTTAGCGAAGTGTACGTGTGGGTAGGCAAAGGCTGGGGAGGAAGAGGTAACGATCTTCCTACCAAAGCTGAGATCCAAACTCCGCCCGAGACGCTAAGCTGGGAACACTGGTTGGGACCAGCCCCGCATCGCCCATTCGCTCCTGGCCGATATCATCCGGCACAGTGGCGGCGGTGGTGGCAGTTTGGTGGGGGAACCCTGGGAGATATGGCCTGCCATTACATGGACCTGCCATTTTGGGCTCTGGAGTTGAAGTATCCTACCAGTTGCAAGTCAACGGGGCCCGAACTGGATCCCGAAACCTGCCCAACAGGGATAACTGTCGAATATGAATTCCCTGCCCGTCAACAACGACCCCCGGTGAAGCTTACCTGGTATGACGGTGATCATGTTCCTCACAAAGTCGCCGGGCAGCGGGTTCCCGGTAGTGGGGTCATGTTTGTTGGCTCCGAAGGAAAACTGTTCGCCGACTATACAAATTACCGAATCTTTCTGGACAATGCCTCTGCCGAACCCCAACTGCCGGAGCCCACGATCCCGAACTCAATTGGCCACCACGCCGAATGGATCAAGGCCTGCAAGGATGGCTCACCTACCACCTGCAATTTTGACTACTCGGGGCCTCTTACCGAAGCCGTGTTGCTCGGAAATATCTCCTACCGGACGGGTCAAAAACTCGACTGGGATGCCCAGCGGCTGCAAGCTATCAATTGCCCCGCGGCCGACCACCTGATCCGCAAAACGTATCGCCCCGGCTGGGAAGTTGCCTGAGTTGCCAACCACACTGACAGGGTCCACCATCTTTACGGACACCCTAATTTCCCAAGTAACGCAACTGGATTTTTGTGTCGGGAAGTTTTTGTTGCAAGGCAGCTGCCCCCTCTACAGTGACCGCTGTGCGCGTCACCCTGAGATCTTTCAGTGCACTCAAACCCGCCAGCTGAGCCAGGCCCGCATCAGTCACCTGGGTAGAACCGAGATGCAGGAATTCAAGCTGCTTCATATTGCGCAAATGATTCAGGGCTCGATCGGTGATTACCGTGTTGTCAAGGTTCAGCCACTTGAGATTCACAAGCCCTGCCAGGGATTTCACACCGTCGTCGGTGACTGGAACGCGCCACAGATTGAGTCGCTTCAGGCCAGTCATCCCGGCAAGATGACTTAAACCAGTATCAGAAACCTGCGCAGCCTCACTCAGGTCGAGTTCTTCCAAGGCCGGAAGTTGAGCAAGGTGCTTGAGCCCGTCGCTGGTAACCTGGCTCTTCGCCACGCGCAACTTTTTGAGGCGTGGAAATTGTTCAAGTAGCGCCAGCGCGTCGTCCCCTACAAGAGTCGCGGCCAGGTAAAGCTCCTCCAAACGCTGGCAGTTTTTCAGGTGTTCCAGCCCCTCTTCGCTGATCCATAAATAATCGCAACCAAGTGCCTTGAGATTCTTGAGCCCAGCCAGCTGCTTGAGCCCCTGGTCATCGACGTTGGTCAGCCCCTTTTTTCCAGAGAGCTTTAACCCACGCAATTTTTTCAAACTGGCCAGGTGTGCTAACCCGTGATTACTAATCGGACAATCCCGTAAATCGAGGATTTGCAGCGTGGCCAGTCTCCCCAGAATGGCCAGGCCGTCATCGTCGATATTTCGCTCGGTCAGTAACACGCTTCGAATTTCGGGCAATCCGTTTAGCAACTGAAGATCGTCATTGGCAACCTCGACATTGCGAAAGTTGACCTCAGCCACGTTGTTTTTTTTGTCCCGCTTGATCTTCGCTCCCAGCTGCTGAAGTGCTGCCACCGAAGCAGGATCATCATCTGCAGCGAAGGCACACCGCGTGGCCAGCAGAATCCCGCAGACAATTTTGAACAAAACCTTTTGTTGCTTGATCATAAAAACATCCTCTCGAGACTCAATAAATTATAAAACGAAAGTCCCGAAATGCGACCGCAATCCAACCCACCCAAGAACTGGGCCCCGCAAAGATTAATTCCAGTCTTGACACAAGGTAGCGGACAGGATTTGTCAAGGATCCTGTCATCGTTCATAATAAGGAACTGCAACAAAACCAGAACTGAGATACACCGTGCCTGATCATTGTCAATTTGCAGATCGATCCATTGGGAAGATGCTCAATCTTCACTGGGCTTTAGCCGCCGGAGTGATCTCTCTGGCCGGTTTCCCTTTGCGAGCCGTCGGAGAAACCAACATCCATTTTGTGCGCGAAATCCGCCCGATTCTGGCCGACAAGTGTTTTACCTGTCACGGGCCTGATTCGTCCCAGCGAAAAGCGGGACTGCGACTCGACCGCAAAGAGTCTGCCCTGGCAGCGCTCGCTTCAGGCGCAACAGCAATTGTGCCGGGTAAGCCCACAGAGAGCGAGCTCTTCAAACGCATTACCAGCGACGATGCCACCTTGCATATGCCCCCACCCGAGGCAGAAAAATCGTTGACCGAGCAGGAAATTGAGTTGCTGCGATCGTGGCTTGCTGAGGGAGCCCCATGGGAAGAACATTGGGCATTTGTGCCGCCGGTGCGTCCAGACCCACCGCCGGTCGATCAGGTCAACTGGCCTCGGGGGGAGCTCGATCGCTTTGTGTTGGCACAGCTTGAAGTCACAGGGATCAACCCGTCAACTGAGGCCGATCGTGAAACTTTGATTCGTCGGGTAACGCTGGACCTGACCGGCTTGCCACCGACACTCGAAGAAATCAATGCATTTCTTTACGACTCAACTTCACAAGCCTACGAGCGGGTCGTCGATCGCCTGCTGAACACACCGCGATATGGCGAGCACATGGCCCACTTTTGGTTAGATGCTGTTCGCTACGGCGACACCCATGGCCTGCACCTGGACAACTATCGCGAAATCTGGCCGTACCGCGACTGGGTCATTTCGGCCCTGAACCGCAATCTTCCATTTGATCAGTTTATTACGGAACAACTTGCTGGAGATCTGCTACCCGGCGCCTCGCCCGCACAAATCATCGCTACCGGTTTTAACCGCTGCAACGTCTCGACAAATGAAGGAGGCTCGATTGCCGAGGAAGTCTACGTCCGCAATGTGGTCGATCGCGTGGTTACGACGGGAACCGTATTTTTGGGACTGACCCTGGACTGTACCCGTTGCCATGACCACAAATACGATCCACTCAAGATGGACGATTTCTACTCGCTGTTCGCCTACTTCAACAGCATCGATGGGAAGCCGCTCGACGGCAATCGCAAAGACCATGCACCTGTCATGAAAGTGGCGTCGGCACAGCAGCAACAAACATTGACCCAGCTCAATCGCAAAATTCAAGAACTCGAAACCCGGCTCCAGGAAGACTGGGAATCGGTCGATCGACAGCAACAGATTTGGGAAAAACAGTTCACAAAAACTCCAACAGCCGATGCCGAAGAAACTCCAGCAGCGGATGCCAAAGAAGGGACCATCATTTTGAATGATTGGTATGTGGTAGGTCCCTTCAAAGACGACAAACGGTATCTGTTTGGACACCGACAAGGACCCGAAGTAAAAATCGGTAAAACCATTTCACTCGCTGAAGAGTTTAGCCTGGCTACCGGTGAAAAAGTTTCTTGGAAACGGCACCCCGAATGGAAAGATGGCGAGGTCTATAACGTTTTTTCTCAAGAAATGGCAGCCCATTTTTTGGTTCGACAGCTTGATTCGCCCCGGGCGCAAAAAATCGACATCTCCCTTGGAAGCGATGATGCCATTAAAGTCTACCTCAATGGCAAGTTAGTTCTCGAAAATGATGTTTCACGGGCAGCCCAACCCGATCAACAGCAGGTGGAACTCGATCTAGTGGCGGGTGAAAACCACTTGCTCGTAAAAATCGTCAACTATCTGGGCCGTAGTGGGTTTTACTTCAAAGCAGCTGCCGGGGTGAACTTGCCGGCTGAAATTCGCAACATCGCCCAGCAGGATCAAGCCCAACGTGATGAAAAACAACGTGCTGAACTGAGGCAATTTTATCGCTTCAAAGTTTCCCGGGATGAAGATCTCGCGGCAGCGCTGGCCGAGTTGACCGCTACCCGTAAAAAACACTCCGAGTTGGATGCCAACCTGCCCACAACGCTGATTTGGCGCGAGCGGGCCGAACCCAAACCGGCTTATTTTCTTGTCAGGGGTGCCTATGACCACAAGGGACCGGAACGTCCCCGGGTGACCCCCTCGATTCTTCCCCCCATGAACGAGGCCTGGCCCAACAACCGGCTTGGCCTGGCCCACTGGCTGACCGATCCCGGGCACCCGTTAACGGCTCGCGTAACCGTCAACCGGTTGTGGCAACAACTGTTTGGCACGGGCCTGGTAAAAACAGCGGACGACTTTGGCACGCGTGGCGAGTCACCGAGTCATCCAGAACTTTTGGATTGGCTGGCTGTGGAGTTTATCAAAAGCGGCTGGGATTTGCAGAGCATGATGAAACAACTGGTAATGTCGGCAACCTATCGCCAGGCATCTGACATGACTTCTGAATCCTTAAGCCGCGATCCCGAAAATCGGCTACTCTCACGGGGATCCCGTTTCCGCCTCGATGCAGAAATGTTGCGCGACCAGGCGCTCATGGTGAGTGGACTGCTGGTCGAAAAGCTGGGCGGTCCGTCCGTCAAGCCTCCTCAGCCGGACGGGCTCTGGTTGGCCGTGGGTTACAGCGGTTCCGATACGGTCCATTTCGTGGCTGATACGATACCCGAAAAGATCCATCGTCGCTCTCTCTATACGTTCATCAAGCGAACGGCTCCGCCACCCCAGATGAGCACCTTTGACGGCCCATCGCGAGAAGCTTGTTCTGTTCGCCGGGAACGCACCAATACCCCTTTGCAAGCCCTGATCTTGATGAACGATCCGCAATTTGTCGATGCAGCTCGGGCACTTGCTTCGCGAACTCTCGTTTCCGGAGGCAACACCGATGCTGACCGGGCGAACTTCATGTTCCGCACCTGTACCGGTCGACACCCGACCACCAAAGAACTCAACGAGTTGACCCGCGCCGTGCAAACCGATCGCGATTACTTTGCAGCCAATCCCACGGCTGCCAGAAGCCTCGTCTACGGAAATCCCACGACCGCCAATTCCGATCTGCAGAAAATTGGCTCCGAAGTGGGTGAAACAGATATCGAAAGCTGGGCAGCCTGGACCCTTGCTGCAAATTTGCTTTTGAATCTTGATGAGGTCGTCACGAAGAACTGAGTTTCAAAAAATTTCCCAAACAAACCGACAAGCCTGTCATGAAAAACCAATCCCGCATACACCCCGGTGCCAATCCAGTTCAAGAGCACTTCACGGCTATGACCCGGCGCCATTTCTTTGCCCAAACGGGTCTTGGCTTGGGAACAGCCGCGCTGGGCAGTCTGATGCCGGGGCAGGCCGTTGCCGCCGCAGGTCAACTTGCAGCGCCCCATTTGCCAGGTAAAGCAAAGCGGGCAATCTACTTGTTCATGGCCGGGGCGCCATGCCAGATGGACACGTTCGAGTACAAGCCCGCCATGGACGCCTGGTACGACAAAGATCTCCCCGAATCGATCCGGCAGGGCCAGCGGCTGACGACCATGACCTCGAAACAGGCGCGTTTTCCGATCGCCCCCTCCGCATTCAGTTTTGCCCAGTATGGCGAGTCGGGTGCCTGGGTGAGCGAACTACTTCCATACCATGCCAAAATGGTCGACCAGATCACTTTTATTCGTTCCATGACGACCGAAGCGATTAATCACGACCCAGCCATTACCTACATTTGTACGGGACATGAATTGCCGGGTCGGGCCAGTCTGGGCGCGTGGCTGAGCTACGGGCTCGGTTCCCTCAATGAGGATCTGCCGAGCTTTGTCGTGATGACACCCTCCTGGACTGGAAGAGAAGACGCACAAGCATTGTACAACCGATTGTGGGGAGCTGGCTTTCTGCCCAGCCAGTATCAAGGAGTCTCATTCCGATCGACTGGTGACCCGGTACTGTTTCTTTCCAACCCGCCCGGTGTCAGCAGAGAGCTCCGCCGGCGGATGCTCGATCGCCTTGCATACTTTAACCAGAGAACGTTCGATCGCATTGGTGATCCGGAGACCAACACGCGAATCGAACAAGCAGAAATGGCCTTTCGCATGCAAACATCCATCCCCGACCTGGCCGATTTCTCTGACGAACCAGAACACATCCTGAAAATGTACGGGCCCGATGTGACCAAGCCAGGAACTTACGCAGCGAGCTGCCTGCTGGCGCGCCGCATGGCAGAACGAAATGTGCGGTTCGTACAGATTTTCCATCGCGGCTGGGATCAGCACGGCAACGTGACCGGCGACCTTCCCGATCAATGCCGCGACGTCGACCAACCCTCTTTTGCCTTGATCCAGGACCTCAAGCAGAGAGGACTTTTAGACGACACACTCGTCGTATGGGGAGGAGAATTCGGGCGCACGATTTACTGCCAGGGCGACCTCTCCCGAGAAAACTACGGTCGCGACCATCATCCACGCTGTTTTACCATTTGGATGGCCGGCGGTGGAATCAAGCCGGGGATGAGCTATGGCAAAACCGACGACTTCAGCTACAACGTCGTTGAGAATCCCGTCCACGTCAACGACCTCAACGCCACCATCCTGCACTGCCTGGGAATTGACCATCGACAACTGACCTACCGCGTCCAGGGGCTCGATATGCGGCTGACAGGCGTTGAAGAACAACATCCGGTCGATGCCATTCTGTCCTGATGAAGTCCTGCCGGTAATCAACCTTGCCGAGATGTAGAAGTGGTGGCCGTTGGGGCCCATGTAGCTCAACCCGCCTCCCGCTCCAGCCACACCTCCAGACCCTGTACGTTGATTGCAATATCGAGGTCAAGTAATGACTTCAGTTCAGCATCGCTGCCCGCATAACCATGGTCGCGAACTCGCTGGAATAAATAGCCCTCGACTGCTGTGTGAAGTGCCGTTGCGCTATCCTTCGAACATCCATGTTTCCTCGCCAGTTCGACTAACACATCAAGATCACGGTGCAAATCATCGGCCAGACGTTGCTCACAATCGAGCTGGCCAAAATGGGCCAGGTGGATTTGCTGCGGAGCCTGGCTCATGATTCGCTCGATGGCATCGTGAGCGGCAGGGGGATCGAATTGAACGGGTGCCGTCGCGGGAAAAATAAACGGTCCTGCGGCTGTATCCAACTCTCGATAAGAGATACCAAAGCTGTCCCCGGTAAAAATACCGCCGAAGTCAACATCGGCCAGACAATAATGGTGCCGCGCATGTCCTTCGGTGTGGAACACTTTCAGAGAACGTCCCGCCAGATCAAAGGTGGCCCCGTCTTCGGCAATCAAGATGCGATCCTCGGCAACGGGTACCGTTGATCCAATGTGCTCGGAAAACACCGTTTCCCCAAACACGGCCAGTGCACCCTGCACCAGGCGCGCAGGATCAACCAGGTGTTTTGCACCACGTGGATGGACCACCACGCTCGCATTGGGGCACGCCTGCAGGAGGTGCCCCGCAGCCCCGGCATGGTCAAGGTGAATATGCGTGAGGAAAATGATTTGGATCTCTGACGGATCGATCTGCTGAGCAGCCAATGCCTTGAGGACCACGGGTGCAGCTGCTGCCGGTCCTACATCGACCAGCGCCGCCTGCCCGTTGTGCCAGACAAGGTGGCTAGCCGCCTGACCCGGGCGAAAATACTCCGTGTCGAAGACCAGAATTCCATCTTGTTGTTCGACGAGTCGTCTTGTTGGCACCTTCTACCTCGCTTAAATCAGTCCGTTCGTGTTCGGATGATGAACAACCGGCTATTATATTCGTGAATGCCCAAGTTGGGTCGATCCCAATGAAGGCCATCGCAACTCGTTGCATAGGAAATCCTCCCTTGCTTGTTGTTGCGAAGTCGGTCGTGATCACACTGGAGATCAACCACCACCGAGCCAAAGAGCAAAACGGCAGGCTTTTTCCACTTCCGCTCACCAGGTTGTGGTATCTGGCGTATGCCACTGGCGTTCCTCACCCGTCCAAAACGCGTACAACTCGGCGTCTTTAAGGAAGAAGCGCAGGCGTACCGGCTTACCGCAGAGGACCTTTAGATCGGCCCCATCTCCCCACGACACAACATGTCGAACATGGTCCGTGTTTACAGGCACGCAGTTCTGTCGGCTAAAAGGAGCGATAACCGCACCGTTTTCATCGAGAATTTCAACCTCCAGATTACCTTCACTGGCGTCGGCATTAATTCGCAGGGTATCGTTCACTAATTGCAGTGGTCGTGTCGTAAGCGTCCCTTCCTCACTACCCGCATCGAGCGAAAAGAAGCCATCGAGCCGCAGGGTTCCCAATCCAATCTTGCCGGTGTTGGGACTCGATTTGTGATCAGAGGTGCGCCCGCTGTAGTAAATCCATAATTCATCGCCCACGCGCACCGGACCCAGCGAACTGGCCGTGTTGTTGGCATAGTCCCACGGCACCCGAGGATCAAACGGGTCGACACCGGTGTGAGGTGTACGGGAATTCCTGGCACGTTGGTAATCAGACGGCAATGGTGAGAGCGGAATCCACGCCTCGTCGCTGGGCCGCTGCCAATGTTTGCCATTGCGGCTTACCGCGAGCTGTACATCGAGCAGTGCATCGGGTTTTTTAATGTAGCGTCCCCATATACCCAGGAACAAAGTCTCGTAATAGAAGGGCTCGAGATTGTAAACCACCTCAGGTGCCCCTGCAGGCGTGCCACACATGAAGGAGGCCTGCCCCCAGTTCAAGAAATCGTCGGTCTCCTGGTAGCCACGCCCGCGCACTTCCGCCCCGTCCGAAGGCCTGCGGTAAAGCGACTTGGTGCTGGCGAACCAATGTTTTTGAATGGGATCCCAATGTACGGTGGAGCGGTCATAACCATCGATATCGATGCGACCATGTTCGGTCCAATGAATCCCATCGGGTGAAAAGTAGGCGCGGTGCCCCAGGTTCCGAATTTGGGCTTTGTACCGACGTGCTGGATCGGGATCACGCGGGTCGTAAATGATAACGGTGCTGTCGGGCGAACCGGGAATGACAATGTTGTTCTGTTTGCTCCCCTTGTATTCATGAATCCCTAAATTGGGTCGCTCCCAATGAAGGCCGTCGCGACTCGTGGCATAGGCAATCCGCCCGTGCTTGTTGTAGCGCTCGGTGTAATCGGCGTTGTATTCTGGCGAATAAGCGAGATACCACATGCGGAACCGGTCGTGATCGCGGTGGGGATCAAACATCACGGTCCCAAACAGCAGGACGGCAGGCTTTTCCCACTCCCGCTCTGGCTCCAGGAGAGGATTGGCCGGGTGTTTTTGGACGGGGTGTAATGTTCTCCGGAGGCCATCCATCTGCCAGATAACCCAGTCATCGACAAATAACTGCTTTGCATTGTCGACACGAATCAGACTGGGTGGCTCGGGTACTGGCTGATCAACCCGCGACTTGGTGGGATCAAGGACCGTTGGCAAACCGCCAACACAATGCGACGCCAGCAACAGGGCGACAGCACCTGCAAAACAGTGGGAAATTTTTACAACGAACGTCATCTAAAAAGTTCCTCCCGACCACACATCAATTAAAAAGCTCTTCCAGGCCACACATCTATTTACTTTTTCCGCGACCGGAACACGCAACGAACGGGCAGTATGAAGCTGCTACGCCCGAGAAATATTACGTTTACTATACCACAATCGACCGACTCACGGTCATGCCGGACCTTTGCAACTGCTCAACCTGTCGCGTTCGCCGGTAGAGATTCCCATAAATAGCGCCTGCCAGCACACCCAACAAACCACCAAAAGTGGCATGAAATATTGATTTGCCGATGGCACCCCTACCGCCCGAAAGCGATGTGCGAAAGTTCGGTCGCTAGCATCTGCAGTGATGTCGAACTTCCAGTGATGTCAAACTTCACAGTGCTCTTTTGTAACATGATCCTGACCTGTACCATTTCAGCCCAACACAAGTTTTTGGAAACACAACGTTTTTGGAAACAACAGCGTTCTTGAAAGCTACCCCATCATTACGCGCAAGCGAACCCCTGAAAGGGCAAACTCATGCACAATCTCACAAACAATCTTTTGCCAATCATTGTCGGCATAATTGCATTATTGTTTGGCCGCACGCTCTTCTGGTTGTTTGTCGGACTGGCTGGTTTTCTCTTCGGGCTCGAAATTGCTCCCCAGTTATTCCATCTCGACTCAACCATGATCACCTTCCTGGTGGCGTTGCTGGTGGGCATTGTGAGTGCCGTCCTGGCCATTGTTCTACAACGGCTGGCATTCGCTCTCGGTGGTTTTTTCGCTGGTGGTTATGTCGGAAATATATTGGCCGATCAACTCCAAGCGAGTGATTCTTCCATGATCTGGTTCGTCGTGGGTGGCGTGATCGGTGCGGTGTTTGCCGCCTTGTTGATGGACTGGGCAATCATCATCCTCTCTTCGCTGGTAGGAGCCATCGCGATCGTCGACGGACTCGGCATGCACGGGGGGTCAGTCGGCCTGATTTTGTCCCTGGTACTGCTGTTGGCCGGCTGCATCTTCCAAGGGCGATCGTATGAAGGTCGCCCGGCCAACATCTGACCCCGCCAAAGTGGTTAACCACCGCAACTGGCCGGGCCAATCCTGCGGTGCCATGAGGTTGTATGTCGCCACAAGGCTGGGCCTTTTGTCCCGGTCTGCAGCAGGCCGCTGTTGCTGAAAATTCGTCGAATCGGGAGCTACCGCAACCACTGCCGCTGGGTGAGATCCGCATCAGCCACCATCGCTGACTCGTGTCGTGCCACAGTCTGCTGTTACCCGTTCGGATGGAATTTTCCCCAAAACCTGTTTTGCACGGCAGTAGACTGCTCCGCGGCCTCATGTTAACAGAACCTGTCTTCAGGTAGAACGAAGTCGAACAGCAGACAAATACAACGCCACAAATGGGAAACGTGGTCTCTACTCTTTGCAAATCGTGTTTTGATCCTCTAATTTGCTCAATTTGCGTTACAATCACTACGGTGAGCAAGTCGGTTGATCACCACAATTGAACCTCGCCAGATGACTACAATTCGTTGTTCCTGCCTTGGACACCTTCCAGGCACCGTGACGAGAATTCCACCCATGCCACCCCGTTTGATTCGATGGTTGCTGTTCTGTGGGTGGTTGATTCCGGTGTGTGGCCTCTGTGCCGGGCAGGCCGACGCCGGCAAACAAGACAAACGACCGAGCGTGCTCTGGATCATGCTCGATGATGGCCGGGCCGACGCGCTGGGCTGTTATGGAAAACCGTGGGCCCAAACACCGAACATCGATGCCATCGCGGCCGACGGCGTGCGATTTCAAACAGCAATTGTGCAAAATCCCGTCTGCACACCATCGCGCACCTGCATGAAAACAGGTCTCTACGCACACCAGACCGGGGTCATGGCCATGGGGCGCCCCACGAAAACGCCCGGCGGGTATCGTCGAAATGTCTGGTCAGCATCGCAGCAACAAAACCTGCTCAAAGCGTGGTCGCAACGTGGCATCCCCGTCAAAAACATCGGCAAGATGCACGTGTTCAAAAACGACTGGCACGACCTGGGCGACTTCGGTCCGATTTTGGGTCACGTGGCACAGCCCACCGCGCTGTTCAAACCCGAATGGAAGGGCAAATTGCTTTCGTCCGTTCACACCAAGACCCATCATTGGATGATTGGTGGTCAACTTGACGTGCCTGTCAGTGAATTGAGGCAATCGCGAATTGGCGACCGGGCGGTTGCCGAGTTAAAAAAACTGACCGCCCGTGACGACCCCTTCTTCTTACGTGTCTCGTTTCACGCCCCGCATGTGGCATGTTACATCTGCCCCTCGCATTTCATCGACCCGAGTACGATCGACCTCCCCCTCCCCATCGCGGAAGAAGTTGCCAACAAACCGAAGTTTGAACGGGAGAATCTGCATACTTATTCCGGTGCCGCCGATCTCTCGCGATCAGAGATCGACCTGGCACGCGGTACCTACTATGGAATGGTTCGCCTTGTTGACGATCAAGTCGGGCGAATCATGCGGGTCTTGCAAGAAGCAGGGCGACTGGAAAATACCATCGTGGTGATCAACTCGGACCAGGGGTTCCAACTCGGCGAGCACGGCCTGTGGAAAAAACGCGATTTCTACGATACGAACGTTTGCGTTCCCCTGATCATCTCCGCCCCCGGGCAACTGCCAGCTGGAAAAGTTGTTGGCCTGCCTGTGGAAATGGTTGATTTTCTTCCTACGCTCATCGAGCTGTGTGGCATGAACCCTCCTGCGGATATTTCGGGCAAAAGTCTCATGCCCTTGATGCTGGGAAAGGTTGCCTCCTGGCGGGAAGCCTGTTTCAGTGAGCACGACCACAGCGAGGATATGTATGACGAGTTGCGGCAAGGTGGCGGTCGCCGCGTCATGGTCCGAACCAAGGACTGGAAGCTTGTCTTTTTCATGGACGAACGCCTCAAAGACCAGGATCCCGCGCTCTATCACCTGATGACCGACCCCTACGAACAGCAAAATCTGGCCCATGACCCGCAGTACGAAGACGTTGTGGCAAAGCTTATTGCCATGGCCAGAGAGTGGGATGGCCAGTCCTGAAAGCGCAATTCATAAGATTCGGTGGCCAGACAAGTCCGCGCTCGATATGGAACAGCTAACCCAAACCATTTTGCGTTGCCCGTACCTTTTGGCTCGTGCGGTCTGGCTGACTGCCGCCGGACACGGCGTCGGGGCATTCAGGTTGGCAGGTCACCGAAACCGCTTGTGTGCATTTGGCCATCACGATTGCTTCAACAGTACGTGATGATTCGTTAGACCCGCAGCTGTCGTATCACTCAATTCACGAGTACAACGCCTTCGCGTTCGATGCGATCGAACATTGACTTGTACTCGGCCGACCCGTCGTCATCCCAGTACTCGGTGGTAATCGGGGATATGTAGCTCATTGGGATGAGCCGCCGGACATCCGGCCGAACCATAAAGATAGATTGTTTGGGGTCTGCGATGTTGTACATGGTGGTGCCGTTGGCGAATTTTGTTTTGACAATCCACTTTGGATGTTCCGGAAGCTTGAGTTGCTTCAGCCGATCCAATGCCGCACGGTCCAGCGTCAGGCCCAACCCTGGTTTCTCCGGGACGCGCAGGAATCCGTTAACCGGCTCGAGCCGCTCTTTCACGACGTCCGCTTTCCATGTTTCACTGTCGCAGTGAAAATGAAAACTGGCTGTTTTGAAAGCAGCCTGCATATGCGTCGTCATGGTCCCCGTGATGGCACCGCCAACATTTTGCAACATAAAGGGAGCATCTGCTGCCGCAAAAACCCCGGCGTGGCGAATTGCGCTACCAATGGTCGCGTGCCCCACCATGTAAGCGTCTGCTGCCTGACGCAACACATCAAACGTAAAACCCAGCGGACTATGATGCAGCACGATGGGCAACCGCGATCGCTTGCGCAATTCAATGTAACCTTCAATGTTTTGCACGTTCATTGGGTCTTCAAAGCAGCCGGCAATGGGAAACTCGGCCATCTTCTCAAGCAACTCGGGCGTGTGATCGTTCGTGCCACCCGACGTCAGGTCAAAGTGAATCTTAAAACCCTCCGGTGCGACTTCCTGCATGGCTTGCAGTTGGTCGATCACGTTTTCAAACGGTGACAGGTGAAATTTTAACCAGGTGTAACCGCGGGCCGAGTATTCTTTGACCGCTTGGGCCATCCGGCGCGGATGGGTGGAAACCGTCCAGGCACCAACCGGTACAAATCGCCGATGCCGCCGGCCAAACAGTTTGTAGACCGGGACCGACGCCGCTTGGCCCATCAGGTCGTACATGGCCGTGCCAAGGCCCAGTGACGTCTCGTCGCCGATCCAGTGAAACGGGTTACTGCCGATATACTTTTCGATGACCTCCTGGGGTTCCCGGCCGTTACTTTCACCCAGGCCGACGAGCCCATTATCGGTGTGCACCACATAGACCGTACGGCGCGACGGCCCATAGTAATGGTCCAACTGGTAAGCGATCCAGTCCTCGTAGGGCAGCATGATGTCGTGGACTTCGATGTCGGTGACCCTGATCGGTCCGTGGCGAGAATTGGACTTTTCCTTTGCCGCCAGTGCAATTGGCGCAATGTTCATCGCGACCGGAGCGGCAGCCAAACCGCTTGTCATCGTGATCAGAAATCCCCGACGATCAAACATCTTGCAAGCAGGTGTGTTCATAGCAACTCCACGACTAGCTCAACGCGACACCTAACGCACGGGGCAAACAATATCGGTGTCACGGTACCAACTGGGGACAGGGTACCCCTTCCAGTCAGCAACACACCTATTCTCAGGCATCCCTTCCATCTTAATATCAATTGACACCCGGGCGTAGCGAATTTATCGACCCACGCATTTGTCCGGCTATCGACTCGTTGGGCGAATTTGCCACAATCTCGAGCGCCGGGAGAGCCTTGACAGCTGCCGGCCCCAATCGTACCAGGCACAATTCTAAAAAACTGTTTTTTCTGATCGATAACACCCTGGTGAGGCGCTCACGACAATTCGGATCAAAGTCCTGATAATACCGCGTTAAAAAAAACCGATGCACGCAACTATGAATCAACCAGCGCCGGCTGACCGGGCAGCCATCTGGTCCGGACCTTAATTCGAAGCCTTGTGGATCGCGTCGATGGCTCCCTGCATCGTGCGCGCCACATGTTCGTTTTCGTTTGGTGAATTTTTTGCGGCTTCAAGTGCGGGCAATGCCTTGACTGCTGCCGGGCCGATTCGCTGCAGACAGTCGGCCGCGGTTGTCTTGTTCATCAGAAATGGATCTTGCAATCCGAGGATCAATCCATCGACGCCAGCCGGCCCCATCTCGTGCAATGCCAAAAGACTACCGCAACGAACGATCGGATCGGGATTCTCGAGCCCTCTTTCAAGTGCCGGGACTGCCATGGCTGCCCTTGGGCCAATCGCACCTAACGCATTGATTGCCGGCAAACACACGTCCGGTTTCTCCACCAGTGCGATTAAAGCGGGAACCACCTCTTGGACACCATCATCGTCAATCTCCACAACCACTAGCGCCGTGGCGGCTGCACGCTGCAGGGAAGACGATCCATGTTGCAATGCCAGACCGATCTCCCCGGCTGACTTGTCGAGAAAATCCTCTCCCTCCCAACCACTGGCAATGAACTCTCGATCAGCCCGGGGAGGATTAAGCTCACCTGGCGCTTCGGACAATTGCAGAATGAACCCGGCCGCCGTGTCCCGTAGGGAAGCGTATTGGGTCGGGCCGATATTAGGACTCGGCTCCACCCAGTCGAGTTCCCAACCATGTTGATAACCCGAGGCGTACACACCCTCCAGAGACTCTGCAACGATTTGTTGTTTCAGGCTATCCAGCCATAGACTTGCCTCTTTGGCTGCCGCCAGGTTGGGGTCTGCAGCGGCAAGCCGCG
>Ga0315336_1004271_pt1 | contig 17252 bp, 15 predicted proteins | sample ASW5metaG_FD_204512 | JGI IMG/M metagenome (GOLD analysis project Ga0315336, IMG submission 204512) | Ammonia-oxidizing marine archaeal communities from Monterey Bay, California, United States - ASW #5 | ecosystem: Environmental > Aquatic > Marine > Intertidal zone | place: USA: California... | reverse complement strand
TACCGACAAGATTGCGACGGTTTTCAGCTTCGGCCTCGTGTTGTTTTCGTTGTTCAGCTTCCAGTAACCTGGATCGCAGAATCGACATGGCGCGAGCCTTGTTTTTGTGTTGAGAGCGCTCATCCTGACACTCCACCACTATCCCAGATGGGAGATGCGTGAGGCGCACCGCAGAATCGGTTCGGTTGACGTGTTGGCCACCGGCCCCAGAGGCACGAAAAGTGTCGACCCGCAGATCTGCAGCGCCGATCGCTACATCGGTGATTTCGTCGGCCTCGGGCATGATGGCCACCGTGCACGCCGAAGTATGAATCCGGCCTTGAGCTTCTGTTTCTGGTACCCGCTGTACCCTGTGGGCACCGGACTCGAACTTCAACCACGAGTAAGCCCCTCGACCGACAATTCTGCTGATTATCTCCTTAAAGCCGCCATGCTCGCCCGAACTCTGGCTCATGGTTTCGATTTTCCATCGTTGTTTTTCGGCAAAGCTGCTGTACATACGGAAAAGGTCTCCAGCAAACAGAGCGGCTTCGTCACCGCCTGTACCGGCCCTGATTTCAAGAAAAATGTTCCGCTCGTCGTTGGGGTCTTTGGGGATCAAAAGCTTTTGCAATTGGCCCTGAAGTGTATCCAGCTGTATCTGCAGTCCAGGCAGTTCCTCCTGGGCCATTTTCCGGATCGAGAGGTCATCGTCGTTGACCATAATCTCGGCCTGGTCGAGCTCCTGCGCCAGCTTTTGGTATTCCTGAAACTGAGTTACCACAGGGGAGATATCCGCAAGTTCAATGGACAGGTTGCGGAATGAATCCTGTTGAGCGATTACGTTGGGATCAGAAAGGAGCGCGTTGATTTCTTCTTGACGCTCGGCCAGTTGTTCGAGCTTTTCCTGAATCGAAGGATTCATGGATCAGTCCGGTAGCTTGAATAGTTTTCGAGCAGCGTCTATGAGAGCTCCGTTGCCGTCTTCATCGGCATGTTTTAGAGCCTGGCTGGGTGCATGAGCGAATTTTCTTGAAAGCGTACGGGCAAATGCTTCAAGGACTTCTCCGGGATTCTCTCCATTTTCGATACGGCGCTGAGCCTGGCGAAGTTCACTATCTTGCAGGGCATCGATCTGTCCTCGGATAGCGCGGATTGTAGGTATCGACTCCAGCGATCGAAACCAGCGCATGAAACGGACTACCTGCAGATCGATGATCTTTTCAGCATCATCAGCAGCATGTCTGCGCGAGCCAATGTTCTTTTCTACGATTTCCTCAAGATCATCTACCGTGTAAAGGAAAACGTCTCTGAGAGATCCAACTTCGGGTTCAATGTCACGCGGTACCGCAAGATCAATCATCAAAACTGGTTTGTGGCGGCGTGCCTTTAGAGCTCGCTCAACTGTGCCCTTGCCGACAATGGGCAGTGTGCTGGCCGTAGAAGCAACAACGATATCAGCCTCATGAAGTCGGTCTGCGATGCTTGCCAGTGAGATGGCCTCACTGTTATGCCCGTCTACCAGTGTTTGTGCACGTTCGATCGAACGGTTTGCAACAATAATGTGATTCACACCACTGTCACGACAGTATCGAGCAACCAGTTCAATTGTTTCACCGGCGCCGATCAGTAGGACTGTCTGATCTGTCAGCTTGGAAAATATCCTGCGGGCAAGGTCGACAGCTGCAAAGGCCACGGATACAGCGTTGGCACCAATGAGAGTTTCGGTACGGACCTGTTTTGCGACGGAAAAAGTATGCTGAAAAAGACGATTGAGGATTTTTCCCGTCGCCCCTGCATTGTAGGCGGTTGTAAATGCGGATTTCATCTGGCCCAGGATCTGAGGTTCTCCAAGCACCAGTGAATCAAGACCAGATGCGACTCGAAAGGCATGCTGAACAGCTTCCTCACCAGGCAGACAGTAAGTTGCAGCATCAAGGTTTGCAGCATCCAGTTGTCCGTAATTGCACAGCCATTCAAATACCTGATCTGGTCGAGTATTGTTCTGGTGACAGTAAATCTCGGTTCGATTGCAAGTCGATACAATGGCGGCTTCTGCCACGTTGCCCGAACTGACCAGCGAACGTACGGCACCTGGTAATTGTTCGCTCGTAAAAGCGGCCTTTTCACGCAACGAGATCGGTGCGGTACGATGGTTGAGACCGAACGTCAAAAGTTGCATGGAATCAGGGGGAGGAGAAGAGCAAGATGGGTATTTTTCGTGGCTGAAAACCACCTGTCAAGGATAACACGGTGGGATCAGTGTACTTTAACCCGTTTGTACGGCCTCCAGAGCCTACGAGGCTTGCCGCTTGGTGTTATTCTCCTGAAACCGTCTGGCTCTGGCCATTCAGTACGTTTGTGTACTACCGTGTTCGGATCATGCGCTATATAACAGCAATCGTTCTCCTTATCTCCGCTGCAGTGAGTTGTGCTGTAGTCCCTGCACAGCAATCGGATAACGAGCTTGTGGTCCAGGACCAGAATCACGACGAAATTGCCCTGTCCAGCGAGTCTAATCAGACGTCAGAACTTATTTTTCAATATTTGCTGGGAGACATCGCATCACGCCGAGGTGACGGTTTACGGGCTGCTGAGTCGATGGCCAAAGCAGCTCAAATCAGCGTCGATCCACAAGTTGCTGTCAGGGCCTACCGCCTTTCCATGCATGCCGGGGACTTCGAACGCGCTCTCAAAATGACGGAGTTGCTTAGACGGCTTCTGCCGGAATCGGATCAGCCGTATTTTATGGCGTTAAGGGTACTGGTTAGTTTGGGGCGACATGATGCGTTCTTTGACCACATGGTGTTATTGCTCGACAGGACCAGCTCGTCAATGGGTTCTCATCTCAGACGAGCGAGCCAAATTTTGGGGGAGGAGCCCGATCCTGTCGTATGGATGCCGGTCATGGAGCGTCTTGTAGAGCGTTACCATCGCGACCCACAGGTGTATCTAGCACAGGCCTGGCTGGCTTATAGGGCCGAACGTCCAGAGATCGCGGACAGTGCGCTTAACCAGGCACTTGTGGTGAGACCCGGCTGGGAGAAGGTTGCGATGATGCGCTTGTCGTACCTCAACCAGTCCGACAATAGAAAACAACTGACCGACTATGTGGAAACATTTCTCCGGAACTATCCCGACAGCGGCGAATTGAGAATTACCTGGGCCAGACTGTTGGCTGAGTGGGACGAATTCGAGAAAGCGCTGACTCAGTTCACTAAACTTGTCGAACAGGACCCTGAGAATAAAGAGGCGGTTTATGCGGCCGCTGTGCTTAACATGGAACTGGGGAACGATCCGATGGCGACCCGCATGTTTGTACGCTATCTGGAACTCGATCCTGAACACGACCAGTCCAGATTATTTCTTGCCCGGATCGCAGCTGGACAAGATCGTTTTGACGATGCGCTCTCTTGGTTATCCGCGGTAACGAGCGCCGAGCATATTTTTGACGCGCAACTGAGAACTGCCTTCGTGCTTGCAGATGCCAAAAGGGCCGATGAAGCACTGGCACATCTCATACAGATGGTCCCAGATTCGGTACCCGAACAGGTGCGAATCTATCTGGCCCAAGAAAGGATTCTGCGCCAGTCTGAAGGATTGGAAGCAGCGTTGGAACTGTTAGACGCAGCGCTCATTGACGTGCCAGGACACGGTGACCTTCTTTATGCAAGAGGCCTGGTAACAGCGCAGCTTAAATTGATCGACAAGCATGAAGCTGATATGCGTCACCTGATCGAGTTGGAGCCGGATAATGCGCATGCCTACAACGCTTTGGGATATACCCTGGCTGATCAGACAGACCGTCTCGATGAAGCATTGGTGCTGATCGAGCGAGCGTTGGCCTTGCTTCCTGAAGACCCATTCATTTTGGACTCCATGGGTTGGGTGCATTATCGGTTGGGCAATAACGACCTTGCGCGGGAGTATCTGCAAAAAGCGATCGATCTACGTCTGGATGCGGAGATTGCGGCGCATCTCGGAGAGGTGCTGTGGATGGACGGGGAGCGCGATCAGGCGCGGGAAGTATGGCAACGCGGGCAAGAAGATAACCCGGATAATTCAGTATTGCGAGAGACGTTGCGGAAGTTCGAACCGTGAACGGCAAGCGCTGGTTTAGCGTCTGTCTGTTGGTCTCGGCCTGTGCCTGTGCTCAGGCGACATCAGCGCCTGTTGACCCGAATCCGCCGACCGAAAATACGTTGTGGCAACAGAGGCAGTTGTTTTTATCGGATTATGAAACGTGGAATCTCGGTGCCCGCCTGGCGGTTAAGGCCGGTCGTCGGCATGAAACGGCGACTATTTATTGGCGACGTCGTGGAGTCATCAGTCGTATAGATTTGTTCGGTGCTTTCGGTGTTGGAAGGGTTCGGATATCCGAAGATCCGCAGGGTGCTGTTTTGGTAAAGAACAATGCGGATTCGATTAACGGTCAATCGGCCGATGAAGTGCTGTACAGAACTCTCGGTTGGCATGTGCCGTTTAAGCAGATGGGATACTGGTTGCGCGGATTGCCTGAACCGGAACTACCTGTGACGATCAAACTCGATAAAAACGGCAGGTTGGAAAAGCTCGTGCAGTCGGGTTGGCAGGTTACGTTCCTGCAATATCGAATTTACGCGGGTCGAGAACTGCCCCGGAAGCTCTATCTTGTTGCTGATCCCGATATGCTTCCAGCCAGGATTCAGCTGGAGGATGATCAGGCTGAGAGTTTCAGTGTGAAGATTGTGATCAGTCAGTGGCACGATGGTGACGATAAGCTGCAACCTTCAAGATGAAAAACTGGCCGGCACCCGCAAAATTGAACTTGTTTCTACACGTCGTGGGTCGACGTGGGGACGGTTATCATGAACTGCAAACATTATTTCAGCTACTCGATTTTGCTGATGTACTGCGCTTTGAGGTGCGAAATGACGGCGTGATTCGCCGCGAAGGCGGGGCAGGTCTGCCTGAGTGTGACCTGACAGTACGGGCGGCCCAAAAACTACAGCAATTCGGGGGAACCGACCTTGGTGTTGATATAAAGCTTGAGAAAAGAATTCCCGTTGGTGGCGGTCTGGGCGGTGGGAGCTCAGATGCGGCCACTGTGCTTTTGGCACTAAATCGGCTATGGGAGGTACATGCCAGTGTTAATACACTTGCTCGGCTGGGGTTAGAACTGGGCGCAGATGTGCCGGTTTTTATCCATGGCCATTCAGCCTGGGGTGAGGGAGTCGGTGAGAAAGTGACCCCAGCGGTGCTTTCTGAGAGAATTTACTGTGTTGTGGTGCCGCAGGTGAAGGTTTCCACTGCTGCTATATTCAACGATTCCGGATTGACACGAAACACGCCGCGAATCAGAATACCCACCCTTTTTAAGGACGGTCTTAACAACGACCTGGAACCGGTCACATGTCGGCTTTATCCAGAAGTGGGTGAGGCGCTTTCCTGGCTCCGCCAGTTTGGAGAGGCCAGAATGACAGGAAGTGGTTGTGGCTTATTTGTGGCCGTGTCGGACCGACAAAGTGGGGAAGAAATTTTGGGGCAGGCGCCAGCAGGCATCAGCGGGTTTGTTGCGGCCGGCATAAACCAGCATCCACTAAGGACAACCGAGCCAGTTGGGGTGTAGCCAAGTGGTAAGGCACCGGATTTTGATTCCGGCATTCCCAGGTTCGAATCCTGGCACCCCAGCCATATTGGTGTCGAAACCAGTGGAGGAATATTGATGGCTTTCGACGATCTCACCGTGTTTACCGGTAACGCCAATCCTGAGCTCGCTCGGGAGGTAGCCGGGCATCTGGGTGTCGGATTGGGACGCGCTCTGGTGAGCACGTTCAGCGATGGCGAAGTCAACGTAGAGATTATGGAGCATGTGCGGGCAAGTGACGTATTTGTCATCCAGCCGACCTGTGCACCAGCCAGTAAGCACCTGATGGAATTGCTGGTAATGATCGATGCGTTAAAGCGTTCCTCAGCAGAACGGGTGACGGCTGTGATGCCTTACTACGGTTATGCGCGTCAGGACCGGCGTCCTCGGACGGCCCGGGTCGCAATCACCGCTAAACTGGTCGCCGATATGATCGGCGTAGCAGGAGCCGACCGGGTAGTTACCATGGACCTGCATGCTGATCAGATACAGGGGTTCTTTGATGTGCCGGTAGACAATATTTATGCGGCACCAGTACTGAACAGTGAATTGTGGCGGCAGCAGCCAGAAAACCTGTTGGTTGTTTCTCCAGATGTCGGAGGTGTTGTTCGAGCGCGGGCCATGGCCAAGCAGTTGGGTGCAGAACTGGCGATCATTGATAAGCGTCGTCCAAAGGCCAACGAGGCCAAAGTCATGCACATTATCGGGTCCGTGGACAACCATACCTGCGTGTTAATGGACGACATGGTCGATACCGCAAACACACTGTGTGAAGCCGCGTCGGCTCTGAAGGATGCGGGCGCGAAACAGGTGAAGGCTTGTTGTACTCACCCGGTGCTCTCAGGTTCGGCCGTAGAAAGGATTACTGAATCTGACCTGGACGAAGTGGTTGTAACCAACTCTATCCCTCTGAATGAGGAAGCTGCAGCTTGTGACAAGATTCGCCAAATCAGCATTTCCGAGCTGCTTGCCGAATCGATTCGCCGAATCGCTGAGGGCGATTCCGTGAGTTCGCTTTTTATGGAATGACAGGTCGGAACGGTTATCGAAGATTAATGTGGGAGTTAAGGAGAGCAAGAGATGAGTACTAATTTTGAGTTGAATACCAAGCCGCGAGACGTGTTCGGCACCAAGGCAAGTAGACGCCTGCGCCGTTTAGACCAGGTGCCGGCGATGATCTATGGCGCTGACCAGAACAACGAAGCTGTGCTTCTTGACCATAACGAGATCATGCGTAATTTAGAAGTTGAGGCTTTCCATTCAGCGATCATCTCTTTGAATACCGAATCTGGTTCACAGCAGGTGATTCTGCGCGAGGTTCAACGCCATCGATTTCAACCTAGGTTGGTGCATATCGACTTTCAGCGGATAAAGGCAACTGAAAAGCTGCACATGAAAATTCCGCTGCATTTCGAGGGGGCCGATGAAGCCCCGGGAGTGAAGGTTGAAGAAGGCATTTTTTCCCCACTGATGACAGAACTCGATATCACCTGTTTGCCGAAAGATCTGCCCGAATATATTAAGGTCGATGTTTCCGAACTGGGTATTAATGATGTTATACATCTTTCTTCGGTGGAGTTGCCTGAGGGTGTTGAATTGACCGTGCTTCTTCACGAAGGTGAAGATCCAACTGTCGTTACCGTTATGCCGCCGCGAGAGATCGAAGAGGAAGTCCTCGAAGTTGAAGCAGGTGTCGAAGGCGAGGAAGGTGAGGAAGGTGAGGAAGGTGAAGCCGCAGTGCCTGCCACCGACGAATCAGCTGGCGACGCGGACTCATCTAAAGAGTAGGCCGAAGAGTAATAGCCTGCCGGCAATCACCGGGCCTGTAGCTGTGGACTCGGTTGTGGCGTGGTCGATATTCTCTGAATGGACCAGATAAGTCTAATCGTCGGATTGGGAAATCCGGGCGCTGGCCATGCTGGTACCCGGCACAATGCTGGCTATTGGTTTCTGGAGGAACTCGCGCGCCGCTATCCACTGGATTTCCGTCTCGAAGCACGATTCAAAGGCGAACTCACTGAACTGCAGATTAATGGACGGAAGCTGCGGTTACTGCGACCGAATACTTTTATGAACTTAAGTGGTGCATCAGTCGCACCGTTGGCCCGTTATTTTGATGTTGCACCTGAGCAGATTCTGGTTGTGCACGATGACCTTGATCTGCTACCAGGTGTTGCGAGAATCAAAAACGGTGGCGGTCACGGCGGTCACAACGGATTGCGTAGCTTGTTCAGCGACCTGGGATCCAGGGAATTCATGCGCTTGCGTTTGGGGATTGGCCATCCGGGTAATTCAGATGAGGTTACCGATTATGTGTTGCGGATGCCGTCAGCGCAGGACCGCGAGTTAATACTGGAAGCAGTCCAGCGCTCTGCTGGGTTATTCGAAGACATGGCAGCAGGTGAATGGGAGCGTGTGATGAACGATCTGCACAAAGGCCCGAACAGGAAAGACGACTGAATGGGGTTCCGCTGTGGTATTGTCGGACTGCCCAATGTTGGCAAGTCCACATTGTTTAATGCCCTGACCCGTGGGGATGTCCAGGCCGAAAACTACCCTTTTTGTACTATTGATCCGAATGTTGGGATGGTGGAGGTCCCGGATCAGCGGTTGCCTAAGATTGCAGAGTTCGTACAACCGTCCAGAGTGATTCCCGCCGCCATGGAGTTTGTGGATATTGCCGGATTGGTGTCTGGTGCCTCCCGGGGTGAAGGGCTCGGCAATCGTTTCCTCGCCCACATCCGTGAAGTCGACGCGATAGCCCACGTGGTACGTGCTTTTGAAGATCCCGATGTCAGTCACGTGGCAAATCAGGTCGACTCCCTGTCTGACATTGCCATTGTCGATACCGAGTTGGCCCTGGCGGATTTGGAGACAGTAGAGCGGGCGCTGGATAAATCCCTTAAGGGGTCAAAATCAGGTGATAAGACCCATCTTCAGATGGCCCACCTGCTAGAGCGGGTTCGAGTTTGGCTGGACAGTGGTGCACCGGTTCGCAGCCTGGCACTTGCACAGATAGAGCGAGCAGCACTGAAACCACTTTGCCTGTTGACCGCCAAGCCGGTGCTGTACGTATCTAATGTCGACGAACACGACCTGGCTGGTGGAAAGGGATCAAACGTAGAGGCTGTTAAGGCGTATGCACATGATTCTGGCGATGAGCTGGTTTTGGTCAGTGCCAGAATTGAGCAAGAGATCGCGATGCTTGATCATCAGGAGCGCAGCGCATTTATAAATGATTTAGGGTTCACAGAATCCGGTTTGGATCGGGTGATTCGAGCCGGCTATTCGCTGCTTGGCCTCCAGACCTTTTTTACTGCAGGACCTAAAGAAGCACGGGCCTGGACCATCAAATCGGGAATGACCGCATCAAACGCCGCCGGAGTGATCCACACTGACTTTGAACACGGGTTCATTCGCGCTGAGACCATTGCTTACGACGATTATATTGCACTCGGTGGGGAGCAAGGAGCGCGTGATGCGGGGCGGTTGCGCCTAGAAGGGCGAGATTATGTTGTAAATGACGGTGATATAATGCATTTCAGGTTCAATGTCTGACCCTTTGGGTTGATCATACGTACGTTAGACAGCCTGTGTCTCCTTTGGCTATGTAGCTCAGCTGGTTAGAGCACGGCACTCATAATGCCGGGGTCGGTAGTTCGAATCTACCCATAGCCACCATCTTTTCAATGGCTTACGACGCTCCTTATTTGTTGAGGTAGGGCACTGTGACCAGAATGTGACCGACGATCGAGCCGACTCACAGCAGACTTCAGATTATTTCTCGGATCAAAGACGCAATTAGTTTTGTGTCAATTCATTTGGTTATAGATAAATCCAACTTACTGGATGCGCCAACTGGGATAGAGTGAACAGTCGGACACTTCCCACCTGGCCCCTCTCCTATCTGATCCTTTAGAGCCCCAGCAGTCTATCCTGAAAAATGGGGCATCCATCTCAATTACCGAAGCCTCTCCAGGGTTCCAAAATACGACGACATAATCTGCATACGATGAATAGTCGAAGGAGTTTGTTGCAGAGTTAAGTTCGCTACCTGCCAGCAAATTCAGTTCTTTGCTATAGATTTTTCCAGTATTCATGAATTTCACACAGCCGTCTGAGTGCTCTTCTGCGAATGTTGAGCAAGTGACAAAAGCGGCTAGACACGCAGTGAAACTAAGCTTATTCATTTGGCAATCATAGCCCCAAATAACAGTGGTGTTGATTTGAACCTAAAGCTAAGAGCTTACGGTTTTGATAACTACGAAAAGCCTAAAAGCTCCCCCGCTGCGCGGAACAGATATTCCGACTTTATCTTTATATAAAAAGGGGTGGGGGGCTTGCCAGCGCGAAAAACAAGTTAGCGATGAATTGGGCAATCCCTAATTAAGGTCGTTTTTTGACCGTATATTGTTTAAGAAAGAAAAGTGATAAAACTATAGCTTCTATATCACAACCCTGGAGGAATCGACATGCCGTTCGGAAATGCGCATACGATCCATGCCCGTGAGCATCACATGGGTTGGAACCCAGCCAATACTCCAGTCCGAACAGTGGCCCCCGGAGATACCGTGGAGTTCGACTGCATCGATAGTTCCGGAGGTCAAATCACTGAAAATACAGTAGCTACTGACCTAGCTTCAGTGGACTGGACACAATTTGCCCCTTTAACTGGTCCGGTGGCGGTAGATGGTGCCGAACCGGGGGACGCACTCAAGATAACTATCGAGTCCTTCCAACCATCTGGCTGGGGATGGAGTGCCATCACCAACATCTTCGGCATCTTGAATGACCAGTTCCTAGAGCCATTTCTGAAAATTTGGCACTACGACAGACTTGGTATCGAACCAGTTGCCTATGCAGACATTGCCCGTGTTCCACTTAAGCCTTTTCCAGGGATCATCGGGTTAGCTCCCGGTGCGGAAGGTACCCATCCTGCACTTCCTCCGTATCCTACTGGTGGAAACTTAGATCTTCGTGATCTAGCAGCTGGCACGATTCTATATCTGCCTGTCGAGACAGCTGGGGGGTTGCTATCGCTCGGTGATACCCATGCAACCCAGGGCAATGGTGAACTTGCAGGGACCGCACTTGAATCACCGATGTCTGTAGCACTGCGGGTGGAATTGGAGAAGGACTATCCTCTAGGCGGGCCAAGGTTCATTACTCCTGGTCCTGTTGTACGTCATCTCGATGGTGGCGGTTACTACGGCACCTGTGGTGTCGGACCTGACCTTCGAGAGGCCGCACGCATGGCAACAACTGAGATGATTGATTACCTTGCAAGGGAACACGGATTAGCGCCAGTTGATGCCTATTTGCTTTGTAGTGTGTGCGGCGATCTCGTCATCAGTGAAATGGTCAACGCACCGATTAATGTTGTGTCACTTTATTTTCCACGATGTGTTTTGGAATAAACCTCCACTGGAGGTAGTTATGAAATTAAATATCAGCGGCCATTGTTTGTGTGGTGCAGTTAGTTTTGAATGCAGTGCTGAACCGATATTCCAAGGCTCTTGTCATTGTGATGATTGTCGCCGGTCGAGTGGCAGTCTTTATGGTTCGTTCGTTTTTGTTCTGACAGAAACCGTAACTATCACTGGTCAGACACACTCGTATCAGCATAAGAGTGACCGGGGCAGCACTATGACCAAAGAGTTTTGCCCAACGTGTGGATCACAGATGTTTTCGATGAACACGCACTTTCCGGAACGGCGGGGAATAAGAGTCGGAATCATTGATGATGCCAGTTGGTTTAAACCAGACGCGTATTTATACGACTGTAAGAAGTTGCCGCACACACCGGTCGACCCCGAGACAACCACGTACGAAAGGTCAAGGACAGCTTAAGATGAACGCAGTGAAAAACTCAGTTCCCCGATTTAATTCACCGGCAGGCTTTAAGCTGTCGACAGAAATGGTCAACGCATACTCACAGGACGGTGTACTGGTGCTTGAGAATATGTTTTCTGACAGTGAATGTGATGCCTTAATTGGGCGTGCGGAAAAACTAGTTTCATCTTATGACCCTAGTCAGGTGCAAACCAAATTTTCCACAAGAAATAGTACTCATTATGGCGATGAGAACTTCACGACGTCGGGATATAGAATAAATTTTTTCCTCGAGGAGGGTGCCAGCGACGACATGCAGTTACTTAATAAGGACAAAGTTAAGTACATTAGTAAGATTGGCCACTGTCTGCACGATCTCGATCCAGTTTTCGATCAATTTTCTCGTGATTCAAGGCTGGAGGCAGTAGCACTAAGCCTTGGTTGTAAGAAACCCCTACTCACTCAGTCTAGCTACATCTATAAGCAACCAGGAGCAGGTGGTGAGTTCCTCTGGCATCAAGACTCAACATACCTTTTGACTGAACCGATGAGTTGTTTTGGACTTTGGATAGCTCTTGAAGACGCGACTATAGCTAATGGATGCCTTTGGGTGCTTCCGAAACATCACACCGAGCCGATACGGAAGCGTCTCCATTACGTCGGTGGTGAACTAAGGACTGACGTACTGAATAGCACCCCATGGACTGATACAGGTTCGGTTGCGTTAGAAGTCGCACGAGGCACATTAATTGTTTTGCATGGCAGTCTACCGCACAAAAGTGACACTAATCGTGCGAAGGATTCGAGACAAACTTACGTGCTGCATATAACTGATGGCTCAAGCATATATAACGAATCTAACTGGCTCAAACGTCCTAACGATATGCCACTCCGCGGATTTCAAAACTAGAGAAATTTAGAACCTCTGGATTGGCTAACTAGCCTTCTCGAAACTCGCTAAGTTTCACAGCGTGAAATTGCCGATCGTGACTAAGTGGCATTTTCCGCCTCTACCTCACCCAGTTCTGGAATAGGGCCTGAATAGTAGGGGAGTTGATCGATCCTCGGACGCCACTGACCTGTGCGTTCCAATTCGGTCAAATGGTCTGCGATCTCCTCCAGAGTAGCAAACCATACGCTACCTTTGTTGTGCATGTAACTGATTAACTTGCGGATAGCCGAAGCCCGTGCGAGCCTACCACTGAGAAAAGGGTGCCATACAGAAACCCACAGCCCCCCAAATTCCCAGGCAGCGTCAAACTCTTCCTGAAAAACCTCACATGCCTGACGGGTAGATTTGATGGGCATAAGCGTATTGAAATCACGACTGAACTGGTAATGCGGCCAATCATCTAACCCGTAGTGTGAGGGTATTTCGTAGGCGCGGCCACGGGCGTTGGCTATCACGTAAGGCACGTCGTCTCCAAACAACGAGGCATCGTAACGGATGCCTTCGTCTATTAGTATGTCGAGCGTGTTTCGCGAAAAACGGTATGTCGCCGCTCGGTAACCGCGGGGTGGTTGACCGGTCATGCTGATGATCACTTCTTTGCTGCGCTGAAACCAGTAACGTTCCGTCTCAGCGTTCATAGTATTTGCATGTTCGTGCAGGTAGTGATGATGGCCAATTTCGTGCCCATCGTCCAAGATTTGTTCGACCGCGCGCGGGTATCGTTCCATGCACCAGGCTGGTAAGAAAAAGGTTTGGCGCATACCGAACTCGCGGTAAATCGATAGTAATCTTGGTAAAGCAATCTCTGGACCGTAGCGAAGTGCAGATGTTTGCGCGATTCGGGTATCTGCACTGGCGTGGTGACTCAAGTGCAAGATACTGTCTGCATCTAAGTCAAAGGTGAATGCAACGGCGCATTTTGCGCCATTAGGCCATGGCGGAGCGTTGGTGATCATCATGGGTCTAATCCGATTTTGGTCAAAAATGCGATGAAACAAAGATCAGTTTAATTGATTCTGAATTTATTGGAGGCAGACAAACGGTTGCCGCAAGATCAGTGTGACCAGAATGTGGCCGACGGGAGTCCACTCCAGTCCATTCCAGTCACATACACGTGGGGTCGGTGTGTGTAAGTGATTAATTTGATGTGACTGCTAGTTTCAAGGCTAGTGTCGCAATGCGAAGGTCGCAAGTGGATTCGAGTTGGAACATCACTAATTGTGAGACTATGAGCAGAATCTAATGATTCAGAGCTCACGACCGATTTTGAGTCCTTCATAAACTGCTTCTTCGGCCGTTCGTGGTGCCAGGCAATCACCGATCACCTGCAATTCGCCGGCATAGCTCTTGAGCGTTGATTCCAGCTGGGTATCGGATTGATGACCCATTGCCAGTACCAAGGTGTCGACTTTCTCCAACAAGATCGGATCATCGCTTGTAGTGTGTTGGAAGTACACGGTGTCCGGGTCCACACCGACTAGCCGCGCGTAAGGTGTAACCTCGACCCCCAGGTGGTGAATACGAGCAACTAATGCGTCGCGTACGTATTGCTGCAGGGTCTCGCCAGCGTGTGTACCATTCACACACAGTCGCACATGGCTCCCGGCAGCCGCGAGCCGCTCTGCCACCCCGAGTCCAATCCAGTCCGGACGCCAATCTGCAATAACCACCGAGGCACCAACATTTACCGCACCAGACAACACCTGCCAGGCGGTTACCACATGGGCTTCGTCAGCGCCGGGTAGGTCGGGCACGTACGGAGTGGCCCCAGTGGCAATGACAAGCGCATCCGGGCGTTCGGCAGCGACCAGCTCCGGGGTGACTTCAGTCCCGGTCACGACCTCGACACCCGCTTGCAGGCATTCGCGGTGCAAGTTATCGATCAAGCCACCAAACTCGAGACGTGATGGCAGGAGCTGAGCAAGCAGTGCCTGACCACCGACCCGCCTCGTCTTTTCATAAAGGGTGACAGCGTGGCCACGTTCGGCTGCAACGGCAGCGGCTTTCAGCCCCGCGGGACCGCCTCCGGCAACGATGACACGGCGACGGTTGTCAGCTCGATTCTTCACACCAAGTGTCCGTTCCCGCCCACTCTCTGGGTATTGAATACACGAAATGGGGAACCCCAGCAGTCCATGCCCCGTGCATGCCTGGTTGCAGGCAATGCATACGCGTATTTTGTCTGATGCACCGGTGATAGTTTTAGCAGGCATTTCCGGATCCGAAATTAACGCGCGAGTCATACCGCAAAGATCAGCCTCCTGGGCACAAAGAATGCGCTCCGCAGTTTGTGGTCGATTGATACGGCCTGTGACAATAACGGGAAGCGAAAGTGCCGAGGTCAGTTTTGTGATTGCCGGCATAGCGTAATCGGGCGGCATTTCCATGGGAGGAACGATATGGGTGGAGCCACCAAGAGTGCTCGCCGAGCCAACCACAAAGCTAAAGTAGGTCAAATCTCCGTCTGATTCTAGCTGCTTACATATCTCAAGCATCTCCTCACCATTTGCCCCGTCAGGTACCAGTGCCTCGACCGATAGACGAATACCAAGTACTCGGTCACCAATGTATGATCGAATACAGGAGATAATCTCGCGGATCATCCTCAACCTGTTCTGAAACGATCCCCCGTACCCATCGAGGCGTTGATTGATACGTGGACTCAAAAACTGGGACAACAGATAGCCGTGACTTGCCAGAATCTCAACACCATCGAGCCCAGCCGTCGTCAACCGGGCAGCGGCGGTACCGTAACCTTCGACGACCTCCTTGATTAAATTGCTGGGCATGGCACGTGGCATAACATGATGACGCTCCCCCGGCAGCGCAGAAGGTGCCCACGTGACAGGCGTAACCCCATCCACTTTACCTCGGGTTTCGCGCCCCGGATGAAAAAGCTGCCCCAATACTGGGCAGTCGTGTTGATGGCAAGCCTGCGCTATTCGCCGATAACCAGGGATACACTCGTCACTATCGGCGCGAATAAAGTTAGAGCTGAACCTTGCTGAACTATGTACACCTGCGACCTCGACCACGATGAGTCCCGCGCCACCGGCTGCTCTGGATTCGTAGTACGCAACTAATTCGTCACTGGGAACGTCACCTGACAGATGGGTGTGGTGCGCAGTAAACACGATCCGATTGGACACCTCGATTTCGCCAAGTCGAAACGGCGAAAAAAGAGTTGGAAATTGGGCCATTCTGATACAGGCTAACTCTGCCCGTACAATGCTTCGAGCACCAGATTCTTCAGATGGGAAACGGCGTGTTCACTCCAATCAGCGTTTTGGGGAGCGATCATGACGTAACTCCGATCGAAGCTCTTAGACCGCAAGCCGTGCTGGATTCCCTCCACAACACTCACATCTTCGATGTTGACGACGTCCGTAGCAAAGTGAATCTGGTTCCATTGCTCTTCGGTCGGTTCTGCGTAAGGCAAATAGAAATCATAAGTTTCTCGGGTGCGCTCCGGCCCATCCGGCATAACGTGTAGGACTCGGAACCCCCCTCCTGGAATAGACATAGGGCAGAGATTTGGCCACAGCCACCAAGTGAGAAGCTGTGGAAAGTTTGCACCTTCGAGTTTAAATCCTCCTTCTAACCCCGGGTTGGCATCGCCAACGTGACTCAGATACTTACCCTTGGGCTCGATTCGGTAGCTTTCGTCCAGGATACTGCCCAACACTGGGTGGACCACCGGCGTGTGGTAGTTCTCGTTGTAGTTATCGACCACATTCTTCCAATTGGATTTTACGAAGTACTCACTACGATGCACGAAATGCAATTCATCGAGTCGTGGCTCGTAAGCGCGGAACTCATCCGCGAGTCCTGGTACCTGTGTTGCCAATGATGAGGCTTTCGGATCCAGATTAACAAAAACAAAACCGCAGAACACCTCTACCTGCACAGCAGTCAGGCAGAATTTCGACGGGTCGAAACCCGGAACGTGCTCGCTGTTTCTGGCGTAAATCAAACGACCGTCGGTTGCGTAACGCCACGCATGATATGGACAGATGATTGAATCGACGTGACCCGACCCTTCCAACAACCAGTGTCCTCTGTGACGGCACACGTTATAGAATGCATGAAGCGTGCCACCGTCATCCACCATAACGATGATGCTCTCCCTGCCGACTATGCAGGTGATGTAGTCGCCGCTGGTCTTAAGTTGTGAGACATGGCCCGCGAAATTCCACGCACGATAAAAAATTCGCTCGTACTCTAGCTCGAGAATCTCCGGATCTATGTAATATCGTGATGGTAGCGAATAAGCATCATCAGCCAAGTCGACCTGGGAACTAGGTGCATCGGTCTCTGGCACTACATTCTCAGTCATTATGATTTCCTAGATTAGGTAAGTATATCCACTGAGTAGAGAAAGAATAAACATCCTGTCCGGCATGCACAAGCGTCAGGACTTACCTATATGAATAGGACACGTTTTTATTGGTGGGCCGTACAGAGATCGAACCTACAACCACCTGGCAAAATTCAGATGCTTTAAATCAAGGGCTCTATCGACACAAGCAGTGTGACCATAATGTGACCGACGGGAGTCTACTCCAGTCCATTTGAGTCACAATCAGTCACATTCGCGCGGGATCGGTGTGCGTATGTGGTTGATTTACATATACTGTGTGACTTAGTGTTGGCACTCATAATGCCGGGGTCGGTAGTTCGAATCTACCCATAGCCACCATCTTTTCAATGGCTTACGACGCTCCTAATTTGTTGAGGTCGCACACTGTGACCAGAATGTGACCGACGATCGAGCCGACTCACAGCAGACTTCAGATTACCCATTGCCAAGTGAGCGTATCGCTCGGTCATCTTGATTGTGCTGTGACCCAACAACTGCCGAAC
>Ga0315336_1004270_pt1 | contig 17258 bp, 7 predicted proteins | sample ASW5metaG_FD_204512 | JGI IMG/M metagenome (GOLD analysis project Ga0315336, IMG submission 204512) | Ammonia-oxidizing marine archaeal communities from Monterey Bay, California, United States - ASW #5 | ecosystem: Environmental > Aquatic > Marine > Intertidal zone | place: USA: California... | reverse complement strand
TGAATTGTGGCGGGTGACCGTTCGAATTGAGGGAATGTTGCTCGAAGGCAGTCTCGCGGATACCACCCCCCCACTAGATCAATAAAGAGGGAACCGTGAATCTCGGTTGACCAGCAGACCCTGAGCAAAATCTCTGCTCGATTTCGCACGCTGCCGAACAAGTGCAAATGTACCAAAAAGGCCGTTTCACGGAACTTTCCAGTTCAAAAGGATCACGTTCACTGCAAACCGCAAGGTGTGGATAACGGCATTGACCCGACAGCACGAAAAGCCAATCATAAAGGTGAAAGGTTTTTCGCGACTGGAGTTACACGTGCCGTTCCCCATCCCCCAGATCACGACGATCCTGCTGCTGGTCCATCTGGGACTTGGCTGCTGCTTGCACCATGCACACACCTATGCGGTAACTTGCCACGACACGCTTGCGGCGACTGCTGACTCATGGTGTTGCGACACTCACGCAGACAATGAAGGCACTCACGAGTGTGGGCAGTGCGGTCATAGCGACGCCCCCCTGACTGGCAAAGAGTCCAAATCGCACCGGCATCATTGTGATGGCGACCGATGCTCATTTGTGCGATCGGAACCGTTGCCGGAGCAAAGGGGCGAATCGTGTTTCGACCTCTGCCCTCTTGATGTAGCTCTTTCGTCAACCAATATAGAACTGCTTCACTCTCGCCAAACGGTTGACTCGGACCATTCGCTTTGCGGTGGCGGTCTACCCGTGCGCGCACATCTTCTGTTTAGCGTGCTACTGATTTGATCTCCCGTTGATTCGGCCGGTACGACGTGTGTACCTGTGTGCACTTTGTGTACGTCCCTGGAGTGGATTTCCGGTCTGCCACGTCGTCGTAACAAGCTGCCGGCCCGGCAGTTCACATGCAGCCTGGAATTGGCTACGGCAAATCAAAAACACTTTCCCACGTCGACGACGGGAGATCATCACCATGAAACATCGACTCGAACTTTTCAAAGCACGCTGGCTGGCGATAGCATCGACGGTCATTCTACTTGCCGTTGTCATTACCGCGGCTGCGACCTACCAGCTGTGGTTGCCGCGTGCAAAGGACTTGATCGCGTCAAAGGAAAAACCGACCGACGATCATTCTGGCCACGACCACGGGCATGAAGACCACGGACATGAAGACCACGGGCATGAAGACCACGGGCATGAAGACCACGGGCACGAAGACGACGGGCACGAAGACCACGGACATGAAGACCACGGGCATGAAGACCACGGGCACGAAGACCACGGGCACGAAGACCACGGGCACGAAGACGACGGGCACGAAGACCACGACGATGCCAACGCACTCGAATTAAGTAAAGGGGCTTGGAAAAACATCGGCCTGAAAACGGGAATCGTCACTCTGCAAAGCTACGTCAAAACTGTTTCAATGCCAGCGATTGTGGTTGAGCGGCCTGGGCGCTCCCAAGTTGAAATCACGGCGCCCATCACTGGCATTGTCACGCGAGTCTATCCGATCGAAGGCGAAGCGATCCAGCCAGACCAGCCGCTGATTGATCTTCGATTGACCCACGAAGATTTGGTTAACGCGCAGCGCGAATTTCTCCAGTCGACAGAGGAGCTTGATGTCGTCAAGCGAGAGATTGCCCGCCTCGAATCCGTCGGCGAGGGAGTCGTCGCCGGGCGGCGCGTGCTCGAACACAAGTACGAACAGCAGAAAATCGACGCGGCGCTACTCGCTCAACGTCAAGGCTTGCTCTTACACGGATTAAACGAACAACAAATCGATGGGATTCTGACATCCCGTCGATTGCTTCCCACGCTCACGGTTGCTGCCCCGCCGTTCGATGAAGCCGCCGACCACAACGAAACCGAACATCTCTATCACGTGCAAAGCATTCTGGTCAAACGTGGTCAATCTGTCGACTCAGGGGAGGCCCTCCTCATGTTGGCCGACCACTGCCTTTTGTATGTCGAGGGACAGGCGTTTGAAGACGATGCCCAGCGACTAATTCAAGCCTCGCGTGAAGGCTGGTTGGTAGACGTGTCTCCTGTCTCGAACGGAAATACTGGTGGCGAAACAATTCCACTCAAGGTTTTCTATGTCGCCGACAACGTCGATCACGATTCACGAGCACTGCGATTCTACCTGATTCTTCCGAACCAGCTGATTCGCGACGATCAGGAAAGTGGTCAGCGTTTCGTAGCGTGGCGTTTTCGACCGGGGCAACGAATGGAAGTGAAAATTCCGCTCGGCCCGCCCTGGGAAAATCAGATTGTGTTACCGCCGGAGGCGGTGGTTGAGGAAGGTGCCGAAACATTCGTTTTTGAGCAACACGGCAATCACTTCGATCGCGTTCCCATACATGTCGTCTATCGGGACAAGGACGCGGTCGTCGTCGAAAACGACGGAAAATTGGTTGGCAGCACGGTGGCGATGTCCGGCGCATTCCAAATGCAATTGGCCATCAAAAACAACGCCGGGGGCGGTGTTGATCCGCACGCTGGGCACAATCACTAGGCAAGGGGACACCTGTGCTGACATCGTTCTTAAACGGCATTATCCGCTTCGCACTGCATAACCGCATGTTGATTGCAGCGCTGGCGACGTTTGTTTTGTTATACGGTGGTTGGCAAGTCTACCGTTTGCCCATCGACGTCTTTCCCGATTTGAATCGCCCGCGTGTCGTGGTAATGACCGAAGCGCCGGGGCTCGCACCGGAAGAAGTCGAATCGCTCATTACCATTCCGCTGGAGACGGCGTTGAACGGCGCGACCGGCGTGCAGGCAGTACGAACCTCCTCGGGCGTGGGGATCTCAGTGGTTTACGTCGAGTTTGATTGGGGCACCGACATTTACAACGACCGGCAGGTCGTCGCTGAACGACTTGCCCTTGCCAGTGAACAACTTCCTGAAGGCGTCAGTCCACAGCTCGCACCGATTTCGTCACTCATGGGCCAAATCATGATTGTCGGAATGTACAGCCAGGTGAACGACGAGACACTGGCCTTCACTTTTGACGGCAACGTGGTCGAGCAACTTAACGCGGAAACTTTGCCGGATTCGCTTCGACAATCGTTCGGCCAACACGGCATCTTCCTTTCGGACCAGGCATCGATCGCTGTACAACAATTCGCTCGCCAATGGTTACTGACCGACCCCGAAACCGGGCGATGGTTTACGCTCGTACAAACAGGCGACGAGTTGCAAGTCCATCGAACGACTTCGATGATGGCAATGCGCACACTCGCCGATTGGGTGGTACGACAGCAACTGCTTACGGTTCCAGGCGTATCGCAAGTTTTCGTAATGGGTGGCCAACGCAAACAATTTCAGGTGCTGATCAACCCCGATTTGCTACTGAAGTACGGTGTGACACTTCACGAGGTCCAGTCGGCACTGGAGCGCAGCAACCAGAACGTCACGGGTGGCTACCTCGACGAGCAGGGACCAAATGAATACCTCGTTCGTGTACTTGGTCGCATCCGGACGACACGCGAGCTTGAAGAAGTTGTTATCAAACATCGAGATGGCCAGTCCATCACGCTCAGCCAGGTTGCCCGGGTCGTTGAAGGACCACAAGTAAAACGTGGTGACGCCGCTGCTTACGTACGTCAAGACAACAAGGAGTTCGCCGGCGGTCCAGCCATAGCACTAACCATCAACAAGCAGCCTGGCGCGGATACGCGTACTGTAACGCAGCAGATTGCTGAGATCATTTCCAAGCTTGAAGATCATTTACCCAAAGACGTAAAGATTACTCCTGAGCTCTACCAACAAAAGGCGTTTATCGACTCGGCAATCAGGAACGTCGTCGAGGCACTCCGGGACGGGGCGATTCTCGTTGTCATCATTTTGTTCTTGTTCTTGCTCAACTTCCGCACCACCTTTATCACCCTTACGGCTATCCCCCTTTCAATCGTCATCACAGGCCTGGTGTTCCAGGTTTTCGGCCTGTCGATCAACACCATGACGCTAGGCGGCCTGGCCGTAGCTATTGGTGAGTTGGTCGATGACGCGATTGTGGATGTCGAAAACATCTTTCGTCGACTTCGCGAAAATCGACTTTGTGCGAACCCCAAACCGGCCCTGTTGGTGGTTTTTCAAGCTAGCGCCGAGATTCGTAATTCCATCACATTTGGCACCTTGATCGTTGTGCTGGTGTTCATTCCTCTGTTCGCGTTGGGGGGCATGGAAGGGCGCTTGTTCACGCCCCTGGGGATTGCCTACATCGTCTCCATTCTGTCTTCGCTGTTGGTGTCGCTGACGGTAACGCCAGTCCTGTCATACTGGCTGTTGCCCAACGCCCGCGTTTTGACCCATCAAAAAGAGGGCATCTTGCTGCGGTTTCTCAAGTGGCTTGCGGGATTTGTGATTAGCGCGAGTCTGCGACTTTCGGTGCCAATATTGCTTCTTGCTTTGCTGGCTGTCGGTATTGCCGGAGGCGTGGTCTGGCAGTTGGAACGCGACTTTCTGCCACCGTTTAACGAGGGCGCGGCTCAAGTCAACGTGCTGCTTCCCCCGGGCACCTCACTCCAAAAGTCGAATGAAATTGCGGAAGTCGTTGAACAACGTCTCCAGGAAATCGGCGACGTTGAGAGCTTCGTTCGAAAAACGGGAAGGGCGGAACTGGATGAACATGCCGAGGGCGTTAACGTCACCGAAATCATTGCTTCCTTGAATCCACATTCTCCACGCAGCCGCCAGCAAATCCTCGATGACGTTCGCGAGCGACTTGCGGATATCCCGGGAATTGGCGTTGCCGTCGAGCAGCCGCTGGCGCACTTGATTTCGCACATGATTTCCGGCGTGAAAGCACAGGTTGCCATCAAGCTGTACGGTGACGATCTCGGTGTACTGAGACGCAAGGCCGACGAAATGAAGGCAGCCATTGCGGATGTCGCGGGTGTGAAAGACTTGCAGATCGAACCGCAAGTTGTCATTCCACAAATGCGAATCGAAATCGATGGGTATCAGCTCAAGCAGTATGGCCTCACGCGGGGCGACATCACCGAGTTCATCGAAACCGCGATGAACGGTGAGGTTGTGTCCGAAGTGCTCGAAGGCCAACGTAAATTCGACTTACTCTTGCGGTTGGACGAACCCTATCGCGAGGACCTGGAAACACTCAAGCGACTCACCATTGATTTGCCAGGCGGCGGCATGACCATGCTTGCGTCAGTCGCAAATATCTATCCCGGCAGCGGTCCGAACACGATCAACCGCGAGCAGGTCCGCCGCCGGATTGTGCTGCAATGTAATGTGGGCGACCGAGGCCTGGTCGATGTCGTTCAGGAAATCAAGCAGCGACTTGAACCCATCCTGGCTTCCCTACCAGAGGGTTATTTTGTGGAATACGGCGGGCAGTTTGAAAGTCAACAATCCGCCTCGCGTATGATTGCCATTCTGTTCACCATCTCGCTCGTCGCGATGTTCCTGGTACTCTACAAGATGTTCCGCAGCATGAATCTTGCGCTGCAGGTGATGGTCGCATTGCCGATGGCCTTTATTGGTAGCGTAGCGGCGCTCACCCTGACCGGGCAAACCCTGACCGTTGCGGCGATGGTTGGATTTATTTCGCTTTGTGGCATCGCATCGCGCAACGGAATTCTGTTAATTAACCACTACCTGCACCTGGTGCAGTACGAAGGAGAAAGTTGGCGTCGCGATATGATCGTGCGGGCAGGGCAAGAACGCCTCGCGCCAGTGTTGATGACGGCCCTGACGTCTGGTATCGGTCTCGTGCCGTTGGCAATGGCTGCTGGCGAACCAGGAAAAGAAATACTCTATCCGGTAGCCACCGTGATCATCGGAGGGCTGATCAGCAGCACGATCCTGGAGTTTCTCGTGCGGCCTGCCTTGTTTTGGCAGTTCGGCATGAAGTCGGCCCAGCGCGTCACTGAAGAACAACTTCAGGAAGTCAATCTGGTAGAGGAAAGTTAAAAAAGTCAACAGGCCTGGACCAAAAGTGCTCTGCCCGTCGGAAACGTGCAGTTTTCATTGGGTGATCCTTTTCGATAGTTCGCGCTATGTCATCATGGAATGGGACGCCGAACTTCAAGCCACAGGATTCTAGCCGATTTACTGGACTTTCTGCTCGGTTGCCGCTTACACTAAACAGTACCTGTTTCCACCGAAGGAGTTAATGAAAAAAAGAGAGACTGTTCCTGATTTCGACGGAAGGAGAGTGGAGTGCCTACTGACTGGAACTCATTTCAAACGTTGATCTGTATCCGATTGACCCCAGCTTATCAGCCAGCTTTTCTTGGCAGGCGAAGATTCGCAACCCACAACTCTCAATGCAAACAAACTTTTTATCGACGGAGAAAGTCGGCTGCGCTGTGGACCAATAATCGACGGCCCTTGATCAGGCAGGCGTTCTTTCCCGGGATTAGTTATCCGTCGTCCCGTCGCAGATCTCGTTCATCGTAAAACCGTCCAGATGAACCGCCAGTGAAGTTGGCGACGGCGTGCAGTGCCGGGGGAAGACACAGAACTTGGGGAAGATACCTGGTGATCTTCCGCCCCTGACTTCCATTCTCCGGCTTCTATGGACCCTCACCCTCGGTGCCCTCACCCGAGCATTGGGTCGCCCGGTAGTGGAAATTGCAGTATGCTTTTGCTCGACCTCTACCATCAACGCTCCAGCAAACACAAATAAGAGAACGCCATCGACCATGCGAACCCTGTTTCCCTTCGCCTCCGCACTGCTTCTTGGCCTCATCGGCTGCTCGGCAGCACCAGCCCCCCAGCCCACGGTCGTAGATCTTGCGCAAAAGTACCCTGAACAGTGGCCCGTATACAGCCGCAGCGCAGGAGCGACACGATTCTCTCCATTGACACACATCGATCGCCAAAACGTCAAACAGCTGGAGGTAGCCTGGACCTTTCACACTGGCGAACTGGAACATGTTGCCGGGAGCAGCCTCGCCGAGGAACTCACCTTCGAGTGTACACCGCTGGTTTTGGATGGCGTGATGTACCTGGTGACTGGAAGCAACCGCGCAATTGCGCTTGATGCAGAGACGGGAAAGTCGCTCTGGTCCTATGACCCCGGGATCGATTTAGATGGAAACTACTCTGAGACGGCTGCGCGGGGGAGCGCTATCTGGGAACCTGCCGAAGGCGATCCACATGGTCGTCGTAAACTCTTCTACGGGACTTTAGACGGACGGCTCATCGGGCTCAACGCACAAACGGGAAAGCCACTCGCACAATTTGGGAAATCGGGAGAGGTGAACCTGCACCCCTTCGCAATGCCTGCTGAGCCCATTGCTGAAGACCAAACTATGACCGCCATGAAGGAATATGGAACCGGAAAAAAACTCCCGAAAAAGTCGCCGGCTGATTTTCCATCCGTTGAGGCCTACAACACCTGGGCGTTCGGTTCGCTGGTCATCCCCCAAGTCACCTCCCCGCCGGTCGTCGTCGGAGATCTGATCGTGGTAGGAACCGCCATCGCAGACAACTTCAGCGTCGAAAATGGCCTCGGGATCGTGCAAGCCTTTAGTGTCCACGATGGCCATCCCGTCTGGTCCTGGGATCCGATACCACGCAACCCGAAAGATCCCGGATATTCCACCTGGAGCCAGCACGACGTGGGCGGAGCCAATGCGTGGCCGCCTCTTTCGGCTGATCCAGAGCGAGGCCTGATCTTCGTGCCTACCACCTCCGCAAGCCCCGACTACTACGGCGGCAACCGGCTAGGGCGTAATGCGCACTCAGATAGCCTGGTCGCGCTCTATGCAAAGACGGGAAAGCTGGCCTGGTCGTTCCAGATCGTACGGCACGACCTCTGGGACTATGACACGCCACAGCAGCCGATTCTCTTTGACCTGAATCGAGACGGAGAAAAAATCCCGGCGGTCGCCATTGGGAGCAAGGTCGGACACTTGTTCGTGCTGGACCGGCGCACCGGGAAGTCGCTCTTCAAAAACGAAGAACGGGCGGTTCCGCAAACCGACATCCCGGGCGAAGAAACGTGGCCAACCCAGCTCTTCCCGGCGGAACTCCCGACCTTCGGCTTGCGCCGAGTCACGACCGAAGATGCCTGGGGCCGTACACCTGAAGAACGCAAGGTCGCACGGGAACAAATCGCCTCCCTGCGGTGGAAGGGCCTCTTCACTCCACCTTCGTTCCAAGGCAGCATCCAGGCACCGAGCAACGGCGGCGGCATGAACTGGGGAGGCCTGGCCTACGACCCACACCACCAGCTCCTCATCACGCCGGCAACCCGCATCGCAGCTATCGTTTCACTCCAGCGCCCCGAACCTAAGCAATCGGAGGCCGGCGAGGGTGGAGAACGCCTGGCTCGCGAGGTACGGCGGATGCTTGGCACTCCTTACGTGATGACCCGCGACTACCTTTGGACGCGGGGCAAAGGCACGTCAGAATTTGCAAAGCGGTACGGGATTCCAGAACTCGTTCCCCAGACTCCACCACCCTGGGGCACGCTCTCAGCAGTCGATCTCGAGACGGGTAAGCTCGCCTGGGAGATTCCGCTTGGGAACATGATGCTGTCCGCCCCGGGAGAAACGGGCCACGGCGAAACGCTGGGGTCATTCAACTTTGGCGGTCCCATCGTTACAGCTGGAGGACTTATCTTCATTGCTGGTACTGTGGACCCTTACTTCCGGGCCTACGATGTCGAAAGTGGCGCAAAACTCTGGGAGTTTCGTCTACCCGCGCCTGGAATCGCTTCTCCGATGACCTATGCAATTGATGATCACCAATACGTAGTCATCGCCGCAGGTGGCCACGGCAAGCTCAAGACTACGCTCTCAGATGCCCTCGTCGCCTTCCGCCTGCCCACACCGTAGAACCTGGATCATTCTCGAGAGTGAATCCGACTACTTGGGAAGCGCCGTGATGATTTCCTGGGGAGTTGGGCTACTGCCTTGTGGTGCCCGGCGGCGAAGGCTTCTGCTCAAAATGCACCCATTTGCACTTCACCATCGTTCGCCTGCGGCCTGCCCGGTGTACTCCGCCCCTCATCAACATACCGTTTGAGTAGTGACTTTAATTGATCGACCACGTCAGGATGCTCGGCGGCCACGTTTACCGACTCGGCAATGTCGGTTACCAGGTCATAAAGTTGGATGCTGGGGAGGTTGGCTTTTCGTGCTTTGGCGGGCCTGGGATTGCTCCACCCCCCCGACCCACCGCAGAGCAATAGTTTCCACTTGCCCCTGCGAATGGCAAAGGAACCGTTGATCGAATGATGAACCGTGGCCTCGCGTATGGGACCAGTTGCAGTTTGCATGAACAACGGCAACATGCTTACCGAATCTTCACCCGCGTTGTCCGGCAACGTGAAACCGGTAATGTCCGCGACGGTTGCCAGTAGATCGGTGTGGCAAATTGTGTCACTGGACGAGGAGCCGACTTTGATCACTTTTGGCCAGCGTGCGATGAAGGCGACTCGGTGCCCGCCTTCGAAGAGATCGGCTTTGTGACCACGGTAGACATGACTTGGGTTGTGCCCACGTTCGACCAGGAATGGAAAATCAGCGCCCGGCGTCGCTCCATTATCACTGGTTACCATGAGCAGCGTGTTGTCGGCAAGTCCCTTCTTTTGCAAGGCATTCATAACCTCGCCAACCGTCCAGTCGACTTGCATCACGAAATCTCCCCAGTCGTTAAGTCCACTTTGGTTCTGAAATCGTGGCTGTGGAATGATGGGCTTGTGGGGAGCAGTTAACGGGAAATAGAGCAGGAAGGGTTTATCGGGGGTTTGTGCTTCGATGAACCTCACCGCCTTTTCCGTCAGCTTGTCGAGTACCTCGATATGTTTGAAATCATCACCAATGGGACCGGCACGCCAACACTTCTTGCCAACAGACTCCGGCACGATTTTGGTTGGAACCGTCGTGACCCGATGGTTCTTGATATAAACATGCGGATGCATGTCCAGCGATGCCGCGATACCAAAGAAATAGTCAAATCCGACCTCGTTCGGCCCTGACGAAATCGGCTGCGTGAAGTCAATCTTTTCCCACGTTTCATCCCGGCGCTCGAGAGGGGGATCCTGTTCGTCTTGCAACCCCCATTTCAGTCCCAAATGCCACTTTCCCACACAGGCGGTACGGTACCCCAGTGGCTGAACCAACGACGCAACCGTCAAACGATCTGCCGCAATCAGCGGCGGTGAATAGCCCCAGCCGACCCCTCGTTGCAAGCGAGTCCGCCAGGCATACCGTCCCGTCAGCACTCCGTATCGGGTAGGTGTGCAAACCGCGGACCCGGAATGCGCGTCGGTAAACCTCATCCCTTGACTCGCCAGCATGTCCATATTGGGCGTGGCGATTTTCGATTGCGAATTGAAGGCCGTCACATCGCCAGGGCCCAAATCGTCGGCAAGGATGTAAACGATATTGGGCCGCGTCAAATCTTCAGCAGCATCGACGTTTAAAGTACTCTGCCAACCGATGCAGGCAATGGCCAGCACCAACGGGACCGCTCTCACGATAGCCGGCTGGGACACAAATCGATCGGTCCTGTCAGGGATCGTGGTAAACGTGATGGAGAACATGGACCATGAACCTCCAGTTGACCGATGACTCGACCGCAAATTGATCTGCCCGGCGCCAATCGGATAGCCAGCTCCACTCGCAAAAGATGACTCCTTGCTGCACAAATAAAGAGCCAACCAGGCAACTTCTTGTGACTACAGCACCTTTACTCCTACCATAAGCAAATTGGCCTTCGATTGCCAGCTTCGACATCGTCGAGGCCATGTTGACGATCGCGGCCCGGCCATCCGCTGCGGTTTTCGATACCACCGCACGCAGGCAGTTGCCCGGAACGGTCACGGCGGACGGTCAACCAGAAACACAAACACCATCGGGCGAGGCTAACTCGGCGCCGACTCTTTGAGGTCATACCCACTGGCTCGCAGAATCATCTCCTGTACTGCCAGTTCGTGCGACAAGGGATAATCGGTCTCTTTTTCCCCGCGTAGTACCGCAGCCATGTCCCGAAAAGCACTGATAAAGATCCCCGGTCCCTGGGGCAAGGTCACCTCCTGGTAGCCGGTCGTGTATTTGCCCTGGGGCCTTTCGAGCGCCAGCCGAAAGCTATTTCCGCTGAGCGGCCGGAGATCGAAGGTGCCGAACTCGCCACACACCGTAAACTGCCGACGCAAGAATCCCTCGTACTCGACCAAGGTGCTGCGGACCGACGCGATCGCATTCGGATAATCAAAGACGGCCAATTGATTGTCCACCAGCGCGTCCTGATCCGGATGTATCTGGCGGGCGAAGGCGGTCACCTGCTGAGGTTTACCCATCACGCGCACCATCGCGTCGATCACGTGGCAGCCAATCTCGAACATCGACCCCCCGGAAAATCGGGCCAAGTGCTCTCTTTGGGCCGATCCTATTTTTTTACTCATGACCGCGTGAACTTCAAACAGATCACCCAACCAACCCTCGGCTACCGCACGGTAGCAAAACTGAAATGCGGGACGGTATCGATAAATGTACCCCATTTGCAGGTGTAGCTTGCGGCGTGCAACCTCATCGAGCAACTCCTTGTAGTCAACCAGGTTCTCACCGGCCGGCTTGTCCAAATGGATATTCATACCCGCTTCTACGCATCGCCGGGCAGTTGGCAACAGATCCTGCACCTCCGTTTCAACAACCACCGCCTGGAGTCCGCTGGTATTGAGCAACTCTTCTTCGGTCAGCAGGGGCACATCCAGATAACGACCGGTCAGCTTTGCGCGGCGCTCGGGATCGTTCTCGACGAGTCCTACCACTTCATACTCATCAGTAACCTCGAGTAACTGGGTAAAAACGCCCGCAGCATGAGCGTGCCCGGTACCAATTTGACCGATTTTTATTTTCTCAGGCTTTGCCCCCGCAGCACGAGATGTCGAGGCAGCAAGCGACGCGCCTACCGCTGCCACACCAGCACCTGTCAAAAACGTACGTCGATGCAAATTTGTCATGGAGTGCTCCTGTTACCTTTCGATTGCGATTGTATCGATAAACGCACCTTAACAAAAATGAAGTCGCCCCAGGCACCATGCTGTATTGGCCTGGTTAAGTGAGAAGTTCCCACCATATTTGGAATAAAGGCCCTTGCCAGGCAGGTTGAAATCAAATTTCAACCACCGTTGACCGCTCGGTGCCTCCACAAAACCGAGCAGTTGCCGAAAGTCTTGCACGATACCCCACGGGCCAGTTCCCTCAGATCAGCGGCTGGAAATTGCAGATCGTATGGCGCTGGACACTCAAACAGTGCGGTGCATTGCCTGCAATGAAGCTCCTCCAGATTGCACTCTACTGGACGAGGCGGTCAATTTGTAACGATTATTCAAGTTAATTGGGTAGAAAAGCCGATATGGGCCAAACCGGGTATATAAAAAGAAGAAATAAGTACCGCGAGACCCGACCTTGCACGCTTCAAGACAGGCCGACCGCTATTTGGGGGAAACTCGGCTATGGCGCATGGCCCTGGTCGGTCTTGTCACCCTGACTGGCAGCCTTGGCAGGGCCGCTGAGCATGATGGCATACCAGCTCCGGCCGCAACGATGCCCCGCCCGGAGAAACCGGTCGTGGTTCCGGCACCACTGGCCGCCACTTCAGGAAAACTGGTCTCCAGCGGTATCGCCGGACTTGCCGTGAATCGTCGTTTGCGCCGGCTGGGACCATGCTCGGGCGCATGCGAGGTGAATTGGTACGCCGCTCGTCTTTGGGTTCGTCCCGAATATCTTGCCTGGGATATGAAAGGTTTTGCGGTCCCGGCCCTGTTGACCACCGGTTCAACGACGACAGACCCCGCCGTGGCGGGACAACTCGACCAACCCGATACCGTGATCTTGTTTGGCGACGGCGGCCTTGATGGCCGTTTACGATCTGGAGGCCGGCTCAATGCGGGATTCTGGTGTACGCCAAGGCAGTGCCAAGGGTTCGAACTCAGTTACTTTGGCGCTCAGGGATATGATACGAGCTACCAGGTCGACTCGGATGAATTTGCGGTGCTGGCCCGCCCGTTCCAGAACGCCACAAATGGGCAACCCGACGCTCAGCTGATCGCCTACCCAGACTTAATCGACGGTGCGGCGACGGTACGGGTCGACGTTGAACTGGCAGGAACCGACGTCTTTTTTCGCAAAGCTATGGTCTGGACACCGTCGGTACGTATCGATTTCTTGTCGGGATACCGGTATGGACGCCTTCGCGATGAAGTTCATATCGATGACACCAGTATCTCACTCGATGCAGCCAGTGGTGAGCCCGTCGATACCATTGTCGATCAGCAAGACCGCTTCCGCATGGTCAACAACTTCCACGGCGGCGAGGTTGGACTGTTGGGCCGCTGGTGGCACGGCTGCTGGTCGTGCCAAATCCTGGCAAAGGTTGCCCTGGGAGGCGTGCAATCACGGTACGGGATCCGGGGCGCCACTACCATCTCCGATCTGATCGACGGTGAATACGTGGCCACCGACTACGAAGGTGGACTGCTGGCCCTGCCAACCAACATGGGAAGTGGTACGTCGTACGACACCTCAGTCCTGTCGGAATTTGGAATCAGCCTCGAGTACCAGTTTCGCACCGACATGCGAATAGCGCTGGGGTACACACTCCTGGGATGGAGCAATGTCGTGCGGGTCTCGTCAATTATCGACACAGAAATCAATCCCACCCAAATCCCGCCGGGATCCCTGGTAGGCGTGGCAGTTCCAGGCACACCGTCTCTTCACCGCACCGGTTTCTGGGCCCAAGGCCTGAATGCTTCGTTCGAATACCAGTTCTGAAGCCGCACTTTTGCCCCTTGGAACAGGCACCGGGCGGAACAGATCCAACGCCCCTCCGTTCCCGCCACCGGCAGCAGTTGCCTCCCGGGGCTACTCGGGAGGAGAGCTCGCGCCGGGCCCAATCTGCCGGACGATCCCACTGGTGAGGCTCTCCAGGCCAGCATCGGTTTGCACCATCAAGGCCCCCTCATGATCGATACCACGGCAAACGCCAGCGATCCGCCGCTTGCCAGACTCGACTTCCACCGCTGCCCCTCGCAACATGCAATGCTCGTGCCACCGGTCAAGCAACCGTAGTTGCCCGGTTGCCAGCGCAGCATACTGCTCTGCCAGGCTATTTAATGTGGTGATCAAAAGGTCGGGCAAACTGAGATGTCGACCTGTCACATCGGAAAATGAAGTGGCGGTTGCCCGGATCGTGGCTGGGGCCTCCTGCACGGAGTTATTGACATTGATGCCAACACCAACGACGAGGCGCTCGGGACACGCGGCAGGTCGCTCGAGCAGGATTCCGGCTATTTTTCGCGACTGGAGATAAATATCATTCGGCCACTTCAGCTGGAAAACGGCGGTATCGTCAAACGCGTTCAAGGCGTGGCGAACCGCCAGCGCCGCAGCCAGGGAGACGCGAGTGTCACCCGCTGGCCGCTGGCTGTTTGCAAAATCAACGACCAGGGTAAACGTCAGTGCCCCCGGCCCAGCCCACCAGTGATTGCTCCCACGTCCCCTGCCGGCCGTTTGCAACTCGGTGAGTATGATCAGTGGGGTTTCGCATTCTTCAACCCGGGCGAGTTGCAAAGCACGATCGCTGGTCGACGGTAGCTGCGGATAGTATTCGACCACTCGCACCGGCGATTCGACTTTGATGCGTTCGAGGTCGGTGGGTTGAAAAGCACGTTCCATAGCAATCGACGAACGGGGAAAAAGTAACTGACAGGCCTTTGGGAAAACACCTTAACCAGTCTTCACGCGGCGAGGCGAGTGTAAGCCGGTCAGAATTGCCTGTCAAATCGAACCTTAACCTGCTTGAAAACTTTCGCGATTTGAGATGTTGTGGCTGGAGACAACGATGTGAAATTGGTCTGCCTTTGTTATTCGCACCCACCATCACCCCCACGACCCTGGTGTGACCCGGAGGGCGGGCGATCGGCCCCGGTTACTTGCAAATTAACTTGTGTGCAATTAGAATACATCGGTTATTTACGGGGCATGTCCAACTATCGGTGCCCGCCGATCGGTACTGCTTTTCATGCGAACTGGCAACGGACAGTTGAAGTGTGCAAGTCGTTGGTCAAGCGTGGAGTCGCGAGGTAGGTATAACTGTCCCCTCTTGTTTGCAAGGCCAAACCGGCTATCGATAGAACATCGTGCGCCGCACACGCCAGTCATAACGCTGATGACTGCCCTCGACTTGGACACCTTGACTTGGGCGGTAACAATCGACAGGGAAACCAAGGTCATGAACAATGAACGATTCCGTCAAACGACTGCGGCCATTCTTGTAACGCTCGGTGTTTTGCTCTCTTGGGCTGTTGCCACCGAGCCAACTGCTGCACCGTGGGAGCCCACCGGTCAGGAAACCCCAGAGTCTTTCCTCGCTCAAGCCGGCGAATTGAATCAGCCCAAGCAGGTTGGTGTCTATTATGAGGCAACCGTGCCTGACACACTCGACCTGGCGGAGCGTGCCAGTTGGGCAGTCAACCACTTCACGTCGCTGATTAGCGAAGAGCGCGATTACGAGATGTTCTGGGGAGTCCATGGCCTGCATTACGGGGCGGACATGCTCGAGTTTCTGGGCCGTCGCGGACACTGGAAGCAGTGGGGATACGATTTTAATCAAATCAGTCCTCCCGTGATGCACTGTACGTTTTCGCCGCTGATGGCCTGCCAACCCAAGGCCATGGAGGCGTTGGCGATGCTGCGACTGATGGCACCCACCCAGCAGAATCTGGAACGAGAAGCCAGGATGCTGGAAATGCTGGCATCGAAAATCGGCGAGGATGGAGTCTACTACGTTTATCCCGATCCCAAAAAATGGTGGCTCGGCCCCGCCGACTTGCCACCTTACGCCAACACGCACGGTCAGGCCCGGATGCTACGTGCCATGATCGCCTGGTACCAATACACGGGCAACGATCGATGGAAAGACCTCGCCGACCGAATGGTGGACGGAATGGATCGTCACCTCGTCGTCCACAAGGAGAACTACGCCTACGTGCCGATTCACGGCCATCTCGATCAGGGATATTTCCGTGCCTGCTACCTCAAGGGGCAAGGTTGGAGCGACACGTCCGAACCCAAGGACGTCCGTTCGGGCGAAGAAAGCTCGCTGTTCAATGACCAGGGACATTGGTCCGGAGCACTGGCGACCTGGTACACGCTCACGAACAATGAGCAGGCGCTTCGATTATCGGGAGAAATGGCCCGTTTTATTGCCCAACCCAAGTTTTGGGGCAGCTGGACCGTTGAGGACTATCCGGGCGTTGTGGGTAGTGAACACGCTCACTGGGAAGGGCATTTTCATGGGACGGTCAACACGTTGAGGGCAATCCTCGAGTATGCAATCGCCACGAACGACCCTCAACTCAAGTTGTTTGCCAGGGACGGGTACGAATGGTCTCGTCAGGCCGGCATCGCTCGCATTGGCCTGGTCGGAGACGGCCAAGGTTGTGGGCTGGGACGTTTGCTGGGAGTAGCCATCAAGCTGACCGAGGCCGGCATTGGCGACTACTGGGAAGACGTCGACCAATACATTCGCAACCAGGGTGTCGAGATGCAATTTGCGCCGGAAGAGATCTCCTACATGAAGGAAATCGGCGCCGGCAAACCTCCGTCACCCCATGCGGACGATCCCTGTTATACAACGAAAAATGTCTATCAAACCGCTGTGGGAGGTTTTTCCTGGCACGCTCCCTTCAAAGTTGGTACGGCACTCTGTTGCAGTCCGCATGGCGCTTTGGGCTTGTTTTATGTATGGGACGCTATGTTGCGCTATCAAGACGGCGTGGCACGCGTAAACTTGCTGCTGAACCGTGCCTCGCCATGGATAGACATCGACAGTTATTTACCCTACGAGGGAAAAGTCGTGATTCGAAACAAGACGGCGCGGGAGGCATTTGTGCGCATTCCGTTGTGGGTCGATCATGATGCCGTACAATGCACACGGCAGGGAAACAAACAATCTCTCGAATGGTTCGGCAATTATCTCCGCATCGACGGGCTTGAGCCCGCTGATGAGCTGGTCATCACTTTTCCGATGCGGGAATGGGTCGAAACATGGACCGGCCCGGAGCTCAGCAGCTACGGGCTAAATGCCATTGATTTCGGGGCACAATTCAAAATGCGTTTTCGCGGCAACACGCTCGTGCAACTTACTCCTGCTCTGGGCCACAGTTTCGCGCCGGATGGACCGGGCAAACCGATTCATGGACCAGACTCGCCGCTCTACCAGAAACGGCCGGAAAAGTACAAGTCGGACAAGGCACCCCTGAAAAGTGTGACCCGGTATGTAACGCCGCTGACGG
>Ga0315336_1004269_pt1 | contig 17258 bp, 14 predicted proteins | sample ASW5metaG_FD_204512 | JGI IMG/M metagenome (GOLD analysis project Ga0315336, IMG submission 204512) | Ammonia-oxidizing marine archaeal communities from Monterey Bay, California, United States - ASW #5 | ecosystem: Environmental > Aquatic > Marine > Intertidal zone | place: USA: California... | reverse complement strand
AGCCCGGAGACTGTTGACGTTCCAGGTGACGACTTGCATCAGAGCTCGCGTGGATCGGTGATTTGACCGGTGACTGCGGCCGCGGCTGCCACGGCCGGAGACACCAGGTAGACCGGTCCCGGGCCACCCATGCGACGCGCGAAGTTTCGGTTGGTGGTCGACGCGGTGGTCTCGCCCGGCAGGGGAATTCCGGGCCCATTGCCGATGCAGGAGCCGCAGCCGGGCTCGGTGACGACTGCGCCAATATCGCGGAATAGGGTCAATAATCCCTCGGCTTCTGCCGCCTCTTGCACGCCGGTTGACGAAGGCGTAACGGTCAGTCTCACCCCTTCGGCGATGGAGCGGCCGCGGAGAACATCGGCCGCGGCGCGCAGATCGGCAAGTGACCCTCCGGTGCAGCTGGCAATGACCACATTGTGGATGGCAACATCGGTTTTTTCGGCGAGGGGTGCGCGATTTCGCGAGTCGCCAGGCGTGGCGACTGTCAGCGGCACGTCGGCGAGGTCGACCGAGATAGTGCGGGCGTAGCGGGCGCCGGGATCGGCGTGTACGAGGAGGTCATTGGCATCGATGCCTCGCCGCTCCTGCAAGAAGTCGATGATGGGCTGGCATGGCTCGACCACTCCAGTCATCAGGCCACCCTCGACCGTCATGTTCGTGAGGACCGACAGCTCGTCGACGTTCCATTGGGCCAATCCGGAGCCGCCGAACTCGATGATGCAGGTGTCTGTGGGGTTTTGGCGCCAGTGCTCCTCGCGGAAATAGGGGTCGCCGATCAAGTGCAGGATGAGGTCCTTGGGGGACAGGCCTCCCTGGGCGACGCCGCTGATGTCGACCCGAACCACCTTGGGTACAGTGACCGGGATCATTCCGGTGCGAAGGGCAAAAGCCATCGCCGTCGACCCGACTCCGAAGGCGAAGGCGTTGAGAACACCGGCGGTGGGCGTGTGCGAGTCGGTGAGTACGACCACATCTCCGGGCAGTGCATATTCCTCGACGACGATGCGATGGCAGACCCCTGGAGGGTGGGAGCGGCCGGGCCCGTGCAGGCGGATACCGTCCCGTTCGCAGGCTTCGACCATCTCTTCGGTGAGGCGCATGGCGGGAGCAAGGCGGGCGTCTTTGGTGGCCTGTGGCACTGCGTCGTGACCGATGAGCACGAAGTGGTCCTCGAATGCTGCGGCGAGTTCGGGTCGATCGACTGGTGTATCGCCCCATTCTGTGCGGTACAGGGCCATGACCATGCCGGTCGTGTATTCGTGCATGCCGCGGAATCCGGCGGTGCAGAGCACTTGATCTCCGGGGGAGACAGCCGAGATACCGGTGCCACCGTCGCCGCGCCAGACCCGGTTGGCGATGATCTTCTCTGCGATGTTCATTGGCTTGGCAGCCACGTCAATGGCGTACGTCGGCGTGATCTCGCCCGCGAGCAGTTGGGTGCCATAGGGCATCAAGCCACCGGCCTCGGCGACCGTTCGGAAGAATGGTGGCAGGGCCGTCGAAAACTCTGCGACATCGACCTCCTCGCCGGACTGGAGCCGGTCGACGACCGCTCGATCAGTCGTGAAGGGCATGCCGCTGTACACCATGTTCTCCTGGAAGATCCTTTGGAACGAGTCCGCCACGACCAGCTCGATGCCGGCGCCCTGGTGCGCGACCACGGCCACCTCACGCGACGAACCGCTGCCGTAGGCGTGTCCTCCCACGACGACTTGAAAGCCACCGCCCTTGACGGCGCCTTCATCGACGGTGTCGAGGAAGTTGTGGAGGAACCAGGGCCCGAGGATTTCGGGTGTGTACCCGAATGTGCAGGCGCGTCCCGAGATCATCGCGTCGGTGTTGACGCCATAGACGTAGTCCGAGATCTCGCCGCCGAAGTCGGACCCGGCCAGCTGTTCCACGAGGGCGGGGGCGTCGTTGACGAGATGGAGAATGCGGCCGGTGAGCTTCACTTCGTGGCTCCGATTTCGAGGGGGAAGCCGGCCCCTTAACCCATGGAGACGAGTGTGTTGGCAGCCTCGACCACATCGGAGTCGGGATGGCCTTGGAGTGTGGCTGCTCGCTGGATTGCGTCGGGCGTTGGGCGGCGTTGGAGGTAGGTCAGAACGGCACGGAGCTGGCGTGGCCCCGGCAGGCCCTTGCCCCAGAACTGCCACCACGGCTTGACGCCTTCGGGGAGCAGGTCGAGGAAGGGGCGAGCTGTCCAGTGCGGGTTCTTGACGAGCATGATGTCCAGATCGCTCAGGTGATCCGGCCAATCCGGATTCTTCAAGAAATCGGCGATGGCGATATCGATATCGGGCGGCGCCGGATCAGCGGTGTTTGCGGCGGTTCGCTCGAGGAAGGCCAGGTCCGGGTATCCCGGATGGTCGATGGGTTTGACGCGCTCACGGGACTCGAACAACGGGAGTACGGTCGCACGTCCATAGGCGGCGAGGTTCGCCGGGATGTTCTGATCTGCGAGAAACCCATCCAGCAAGGCGACGCACGCATCGTGGTTGGGACGCTTCGACTCGTCGTATTGGCACATGGCCTCGACGATGCCGCGAAGTTGGTCTGCACCTTGTGGCGGCAGATCGGGCGGGCTGAGTTTCTTGAGGTTCTTTTCCAGCGCCTCGGCGTGGAACGTGTGGTGCACCGACAGGACGATGTGTCTGCCCGTGACGAGCTCGTACAGGCAAACGCCCAGACTGTAGATGTCGACGGATGGCTTGTCGTCGTGGCCATCGAGACGTTCGGGTGCGAGGTAGCCCCTGGCGCCGAGGACCATCGACATGGTCTTGGCCTCTTTGCCTTCGAAGTCGGCTCGGGCGATCCCGAAGTCCACCATCTTCATCTCGCCATCGACCGAGAGAATCATGTTCGACGGCTTCACGTCGCGATGGATGATGCGCATCGGTTTGCCGTCGACGTCCGTGTTGTAAGCGGCTGCTAGAGCCAGTGTCGCCAGGCGAATGAGTTCGACGGCCACCGACAGCGGCAAGCCATTGCGGTGGTGCTTGATCAGCTCTTCGAGAGAGACCCCGCGCACCCACTCCATGATGACGACTGGCCGGTCACCGATGTCGATCAACTGGTCGACGTGCACGATGTTCGGGTGGTCGATCTTCGAGAGCATCTGGGCTTCGTCGCGCGTTCGGGCGATGACTCTTGGGCGGTTCAAGTGGGCGCGCTTGAGCACCTTGAGCGCCACGAGTTTTCCTGTGTGCAGATCGCGAACGACACACACAGTGCCAAAAGTGCCTGCGGCGGCGATTTCGCACAGCTTGAACGCGGGTCCCGTCATCGGACTCATATTAGACCTACTTGATGCGGTGGCCGCCCATCTCGTTGTTGAAGATCCAGGCCACGACTTCGCCAATCTCGAAGTGTGTCGGGAGGTAGGACATGATCGACGCTGCCGCAGAACCGGCGTCGCGGAGTTCAATTCGGGCGTCCACCATCTTGGCGATGCGCGCGAGCCACACCTCCATGTTCGATGAGCGCAGGTCAATCCAGCCCTTGGTCGCCCATTTGTCGACGGCTTCGGCGGTCAGCGCTACCGTCTTTCGGTGTCCACGGGGCTCGGGCACGTTGATTCGAGGACCCCGCAGCAAGGTCCGCCCGTCGGGCGCCAGGATGGGGATTCCGACACTGGGTGCCGTTGTGCGAACGGAGCTGCTGGGCAGATGCTCGGACAGGATCTGGGAGATGTCCGCGGCGCTTCTCGGCGCTCCCTCGTGCTCGAGCACCTCGCGCAGTCCGTTGAAGCACTCCTTGAGGAGCTGAGCTTCGAACAGGAGCTTGGAGAGCTCGGGAGGTCCGAGTTTGCCCAGCGCGACGCTCGGCCACTCGGCCTGCGCTTCGGCTTGTTCGAGGTCGTGCATCGCGGCCGATCGAACCAATCCCGCTTTGTAGGAGGGATTGAGTACCGAGCTGTCCAGCGCCGAGATGATGTCCTGGCCGGAGTTCGCGCCCCGGATTTCCAGGCCGACGACCCGGGCGATTTCCTCGGGAGTGATGTACTCCATCTGCCCGAGAGCGGTGATGGCGGCGAACTCGCCACGGGTGAAAACGCCGTTCTCACCTGTGTCAACGACCGATACCGTGAGGTCGCCCGAGGTCGAGTATCCCTCCTCGTCCTCCTTCACATCGAGGCGGCCCTCGAGGGTCGCGGAACGGGGGGCGAAGAGCTTCGAGTTGCCGTGTTTGTCGCTCACAGTGACCGTCTTGACGGCGCGGTATCCGATCATCGCCGCGGGTTTGATTTCCTTGACGATGGGGCTGTTGGGCGTGCGAGCCAGGAGAAAGAGCAGGCCGGTGTGCCCGAACGCAGCCTCGGTCTTGGCCAGCAGCACCTTGGACGGCTTGTCCTCGGAGTGCGTGTACGGGATGTTCAGGCCCATGCCACCCGTGCCGGTGGTTCCGACTTTGACGTAGACCCGCGTGCGGCGCTCGGTGGTCGCCCGATGCAGGAAGCGCACGTGGCGGATGAGCTGGGGAACCGACTGGGACAGGAGAAAGTTCTCCATGTCTTCGGTGCCGTCCGGGTTGAACCCGTCTTCGCCGAGCCAGTCCAGGACCTTGTTCGCGCCGGTGAAGACGTTTTGGTAGGACAAGCCTGTGGCGGTGTTCACACAGTCCACCATGACCTGTGGCTGATGGGTAAGGATGAGGTGGACCAGGTGATTGGCGTGGTACGCGGTATCGAAGTCCCCGTACACCGCTTCCATCAACTTGCGACGAATGCCCGAGTCACCGAGGAGCTCTCCACGGGTCTTGTACGCGAATTCGTGCGCGACAAAGAGGTTGCCCCAGGTCGGGACGAAGGCGACATCGTTGCCAAACTCGGCCTGGAGTTTGCCCACTGCCTCGACGGCCTCGCGCTCGAGCAGCGAACCGACGACGACTCGCGTCGGGGCCATGTCCTTGCAGATCCGGCGGCAGACTTGAAGGCCAACCAGGCCGGCGCCGCCCAGAACGAGGTAGTCGTTGTACATCGGGGATCCTCTGAAGCGGTCCCCATTAACCCCGTTTGGGAGGGTCACCAGTCCTCCAGTACTCCGACCGATAAATCGGCCTCCGCCCTGCGCTTCGCTCCGGTTGGCTCTCGATTCCATTCACAGTCGAAGCTCAAAACGGAGGTCGCAAGCTCCCTATTCCCGTTTCGAGCTCCGACCGCGAACGGAATCATCGGCCGCCAGGTCGCTCCGCCAGGACCAGCTTGATCTTGTGCTGCTTCGATCCGCGCAGCACCACGAGATGCACGACCTCCCCGGGACGCATGTTGCCGACCGCCTTGATGAGGTCGGCGGGCTCCCGGATGGTCTCGTCGTCGACGGCGATGACCACATCAGAGCTCTGGAGGCCGGATTTCGCCGCGGGTGTTCCGTCGAAGACCCTGCGGATCAGCGCGCCTTCAAGGGTGTTGACACCCACCTCCTGGGCGAGCTGGGGCGTGAGGTTCATGGGCTCGACGCCCAGGTAACCACGACTGATGTGGCCCTCGTCGGCAAGCTCCTCGATCACACCTGCGAGCAGGTCGGACGGAATGGAGAAGCCGATGGTGTTGGCCCCGGCGATGATTGCGGTGTTCATGCCGACGACATTGCCGTTGATATCAAACAGCGGTCCGCCGGAGTTCCCTTGGTTGATCGCTGCATCTGTCTGGATGTAGTCCTCGTTTCCGTAGATGTCATGGCCGAGGACACGGCCCTTGGCGGAGACGATGCCGGCAGTGACGGTGTGACCGAGCCCAAGGGGGTTTCCCATGGCCAGGACCCAGTCGCCCACTTTCAGCGACGAAGAGGAGCCCAGCTCGACATGGGGCCAGGTCTCGTCCCCCGAGATCTTCAGCAAGGCGATGTCCATGGTCCGATCGAGTCCGAGCACCTTGGCCGGTGCGGACTCTCCATCTCGAAGGATCACGCTGATGTTGTCGGCCTCGGCGACGACGTGGGCATTGGTGAGGACCATTCCATCCCCGGAGATAATGAAGCCCGACCCTTCTCCTCGCTCGATCCGCGGCTGGGCCGAGAACAGGTGCCGGAAGGGCGGCGGGACCTCGCTGAGATCCTGGGAGGGCTGCGTCAATGCCTCGACTTTGATGGCGACGACCGCGGGTTCCACCGCTTCAACAAGCGGCGCGAACGACTGCATCGGGTGGTAGGTGGTCATCTCGGGTGCTGGCACGTCCACGGCCTCGTCGGCGTGTTCCGCTCGTTCGGCCTCGACGACTTCGGCAATGGGCTTGTCGTCTTCGTCGGCCTCAGCCCCCTGGCTGGCCGGAATCCACGTTGCGCAGGAGCCCAGCAGGGCGACGGTCGTGATCAGGGTGAGATTTCTGGACATGGGTGCTCCGCGGAGGGGCTTATGCTTGCATTTCATCACGGTGTACGAATCGAGCAACGGCTTAAACGTCAATGGATGTCGTGAAAAGGAGCTTGCTGTCGTGAAAGCCACGCCGTCGATCACTGTCGCAGGGATTCAGGTGCGCGCCGTTTCTGTCGCGGGGACTGAGACCTGCATCGCAATTCCGAGCTGGAAACTCGCCTTCGATATTGGTAAATGTCCCGACTGGGCCGTCTCTGTGCCGAGGATCCTGTTCACCCACGGGCACGCCGATCACATGGGTGGCATCGTGCATCACGTCGCATCGCGCTCGATGATGAGAATGCCTCCGCCGGAGTACGTCGTGCCCGCCGAGTACTACGACGGCTTCTGCAGATTGCTCGACGTCTGGCGCGAGATCGATCACTCAGAGCTCCCTTGCACCGTGCGTTCGGTGGTCCCTGGAGACCGGTTCGCAGTGGGAAAGGGCAAAGCCATCGAGGTCTTTCGCTCCGTTCACCGGGCTCCGACGGTCGGCTACGCGCTGATGCGGACCAAACGCACGCTGCGTCCCGATCTCATCGGACTCGCCGGCGCAGAGATCGCCGCCCTCGCGCGCACGGGTGAGTCCGTACATTTGCAGGTGGAGGCGCCCGAAGTCGTCTTTTGCGGCGACACGACCATCAAGGTCGTGGAGCAGGTGGAGCTGGTGCGCAAGGCCAAACTATTGATCCTCGAGGCCACATTCCTCGACGACCGCGTGCCGGTCGATCGGGCGCAGAAGACAGGCCATGTGCACCTCGACCACATCGTCGCCCGGGCCGATCTCTTCGAGAACGAGGGGATCCTGCTCACGCACTTCTCGGCGAGGTACGGCGCGCGTCAGATCGAGGAGATCTTGAACGAGCGACTGCCCGATGGCCTCAGGGAACGGACTTTTCCGCTACTTTCGCCTCAGAAGTAGTTGCAGACGTCGTATTCGAAGGCGCCGGAGTGATCCCGCTGCACGTCGACCTGCCCGGCGACCGATGGGATGGCTTCGGACCAGCCGTGGTCGGCACCGGGAGGCGTACAAGCGCCACTTTGGTCGAGGTCGGCGTACCAGTACAGCGTGTAGCTGTGGCCCTCGGTGATGGCGGCTGGCCAGCTGGCGCTGATGTTTCCGCCACTGACGGTGCTCGTGAAATGCGTCGTCGTCTGGTCTGCGTCGTCGACCAGGGCGAAACCGACGAGGTTGCCCTCGTGGGGCGGATCGTAGAGACCGCCGTTGAACGTGAGGTCGAAGTCGGCATCGGCGTCTGCGTCGGTGTCCGTGTCGGTGTCCGCATCGGTGTCCGAGTCGGTGTCGGTGTCGGCGTCGGCCGCGTCTGAGTCACCGGTGTGCTCGTGGTCGTGGTCCTTGTCGCCACATCCCAGAGAGAGGGTGATTGCGAACCCGATAAAGCCGGCTCCTAGAGTCCTGGACATGCGTTCCTCCTGAATCTGCTGGCCGAGAGACTACATCAGTCGGTGCAGGTGATGTGCTTGCGCAGCCAGTCGACCTTTCCGCGGACGGCGTCGAGGTAGATGGCTTGTACGCGGCGGGTGATCGGGCCCGGGGTGCCGTCACCGATGACACGTCGGTCGACGCTGCGGATGGGCGTGACCTCTGCCGCTGTGCCGCACATCAGTGCCTCGTCGGCGACATAGAAGGCGTCGCGTCCAAACAACTGCTCGACCACCTCGTAGCCCTCGTGACGAAGGATCTCGATGACCGAGCGTCGGGTGATGCCCGGCAGGATGTTGGAAACGGGCGGGGTCTTGATGATGCCGTTCTTGATGACGAAGACGTTTTCGCCAGTGCCCTCGGCCACGAAACCGTGGTGGTCCAACATCAGTGCCTCGTCGTAGCCGTCGTCGTTGGCCTCGTAGCGGGCGACGATGCTGTTCACGTAGTGCCCGACCACTTTGGCCCGGGACATGGCCGCATTGGGGTGGTTGCGAGAGAACGACGAGGTCTTGAGGCGGACGCCTTTGTCGAGGCCCTCGTCGCCCAGGTAGGCGCCCCACTTCCACGCTGCGACGATGACGTGCAGGGGGTTGTTGCGCGCGCCGAGTCCCATCTGTCCGTGGCCCAGGAAGGCGAGGGGACGCAGATAGGCTTCGGTGAACTTGTTGATCTCGAGGGTCTGCAGGCAGGCCGCGACCAGCTCGTCCTCGGTGTAGCGGAGCGGAACGCGGATCATTCGCACGGAGTCTATGAGTCGACGCAGGTGCTCCTGGAGGCGCCAGACCCCGGCTCTTCCATCGGGTTGCGTGTAGGCCCGGATGCCTTCGAAGGCCCCGAGTCCGTAGTGCAGCGTGTGTGACAGCACGTGCACCCTGGCGTCGTCGTACGGAATCATCTCCCCGTCGAACCAGATGAAATCCGACTCGATACCCATCCGCGATCTCCTGTCTTATTTGCCGTTTATCTTGGAACCTGAGCGGTCGAGCTCCACGATGGGCAGGCCGACTTCTTCGAGCCCCTTCATGACTTTCGCGCGATCCCCCACGACGAGCCAGAAGGTGGCGTCCGGCAGGATCCATTTTTGTAGCGCCGCATTGGCCTGCGCTGTGTCGATGGCCCGAACATCGGGAATGTACTCCGTCACCCGGTCTTCGGAGAGCCCATACCGCCAGATTTCGAACTCTTGGTCGAGAATGGACGAGATCGTTTCGAATGTCTTGGGCCACTTCTGCGCAAGAGCCTCCTTTGACTTGGATACTTCGTCCTCGGTCAGAGGATTCTCGCCCCGGACCTGCTCGACCTCTTTCCGAAGCTCGACCAGTGACTTGCTGGTGACATTGGTGCGGACCGACGTTCGGCACATGTGACTGCCGACACCGTGTCGCGCATTGGTGTAGCAACGCGCCCCGTAGCTGTAGGCCTTGTCCTCGCGGAGATTCAACATCACGCGGCCGGTGAAGGCGCGGGCAAACATGTGATTCGCCACCTCGATCGCGGTCCAATCCGGGCCGCCGTTTTCGTCGATGAAGGTGCTGCTGGAGATCACCGATTGTGACGCCTTGGGGTTGTCTATGAAGTAGATGACCTCCTCTTCGATCGGGATGGGCTCGGCCGTCACCGGCGCGGGCTCGACGGCCTCGGGAGCCCAGCTGCCGAGTCGCTCTTCGAGCAGAGGCACGACTTCTTCGGCGGTGAGGTCGCCGCCCACGAGCAAGATGGCGTTTTCGGGGCCCGCGTACTGGGTGTACAGGCTCACCACATCGTCCCGGTTGATGGCTTCCAGCGACCCAACCGAGGGCGCGCGACCGATGTAATCGTCGCCGTACATGAGTTTCGACACGACCCGACGAGACAGCTTCTTGGGATCGGTGAGGTCCACGTTGACCTGGGCGACCTGACTCCGCCTGACGATCTCGAACTCCTCTTCGGCGAAGGTGGGTTCGGAGATCACGTCGGCCCAGATGTCCAATATCGCAGGGAGGTTTCGCTTGATGCCGTTGGCCTTGATCACGGCGCTGTCGACCTTGAGACTCGATGAGACCTGTCCACCGAGGAGCTGGAGTTCTCTGGCGATTTGGCTACTGGATCGGTCACCGGCGCCGTTCTGTGGAAGGGCAAAGGCCAGTGCGGCCAGGCCCTCCTTTCCAGCCGGGTCGACGTATTCGCCGACACCGAGGACCAAACGAACCTCCCACAGCGGCATTTCGTGGTTGCTGAATACCAGGACGTCCATGCCGTTCGACAGCGTCGCGAACTCGGGATCGGCAACGGTGAAGGCCTTGGCCTCCAACGCCTCCGGAATCTCGGCGGGACGGTCGAGGGCCACAGCGGAATGCAGCGAGAGCAGGAGCGCAATCATGTCGCGTCCTCCCCGTCTTTCTCCTTCTTGAAGAGCCGCTCCCAGAAGCCATTGGCCTTTTTCGACCCGTCTTTCTCGGGCTTGATGTGCAGCACCACACGCTGCTCGGTGAAGACCGCTTCGGCAGCGGCGACCAATTGCTCGGCAGTGAGGTCGGTGAACCGATCCGTGTAGGTGAGGAGTTTCTGCGGGCCTCCACCATTGAAGTTGAAGTTGTTCAGGGAGTCCGCCTTGGACTGTACGGTCCGGAGTCGCTCGTACAGGGCTCGCTCGATGCCCGCGCGTCCGGCCATGAGCTCCTCGTCGGTCGGCGGCTTATCGCCTGTGATTTCGTCGACTATTTCATCGATGATGGCCACGACTTCGTCGGTATCGTGCCCGGGTGCAACCGCGGCGTTGATGATGAATGTCGAGGTGAGCAGCCTGGAGGATTGCTTGGCGCTCACCGACTTGGCGACTCCGCTCTGAACGAGCCGCTGGTAGAGGCGGGACCCCTTGCCAGTACCCAGCGCGACCGCGAGAAGATCGAGCTCGGCGTCCCCGTCGGCAAAATGCGCTGGAGAGTGCCAGGCCACCCACACCCGCTGCTCGGGAACGCGGGCGGTCTGACGGATGGTGATGGTGTTCGTCAGTGCGTGAGGGGGAGGATCGGCCCGCACGATGGGCTCGCCGGCGGGAATATTGCCGAAGTACTCGGCGACCATCTCCTTGGTGGTCTCGGGGTCGAAGTCGCCGGCGATCACGAGCGACGCGTTGTTCGGCGCGTACCAGGTGTCGAAGAAATTCTGCACGTCTTCGAGAGTGGCTGCTTCCAGGTCGACGTGATTTCCTATGGTCAGGTTGTGGTACGGATGACCTTTCGGGTAAAGCGCTGCGTACAGGTCGATACGCCAGCTTCCGTACGGCTTGTTCTCGTAGTTTTGTCGCCGCTCGTTCCGGACGACTCCCTTTTGATTGGCGAGTTTGTCGTCGTCGATGAGCAGCCAGCCCATCCGGTCGCTCTCCACAAACAGGGCCATCGGCAGATGCTGGGCGGGCAGGGTGTCGTGATAGTTGGTGCGATCGGCGTTCGTGCTGCCGTTGACAGAGGCCCCCACGGCGTCCAGTGGCTCGAAGTAGTCGGTCGGTAGCGACGCAGAGCCCTGGAACATCAAGTGCTCGAAGAGGTGGGCAAAACCGGACAGTCCTTCGGTCTCGTCCTTTGAGCCCACGTGATACCAGACGTTCACGGACACGATGGGCGTCGAGTGGTCCGGCGCCAGGATCACGTCGAGTCCATTCTCGAGCTCGTATTGCTCGAACGGGATTGCCAGCTCTTCTGCGTGCCCGACTTGCGCGCACACGAGCATTGGCAGCAACCAACTCATCCAGCCTCCAGCCGGCGCATAGTAACGAAGATCGGGCCCGTACTGAATGCGAGGCAAGACATTTGCGGCGGGTTCAACTACAGTCCATGGAGCTACCCGTGGGAGGGAGTTGTGCGCCTCACCATTGCCCTGACATTCATTCTCGCCGGGTGTGGTTCCAGCTGGACCATTCGAAAGGACGCCGAGTTGGTTGTCGGCTGCGAGCTCTCGAACTTCTATCCAGACGCCGACGAAGACGGCTGGGGAGACGGCACAGCGCCGGCCGAGGAGCTCTGTGAGGCCGATCGGTCTCAGGGGCTGACCGCATCCAACGGACGCGACTGCGACGAGGGGGATCCCGACATCACCGGTCTCGTTGGCGCGCTCTGTCCCGCCAATTTGATCACCGTCGATCCTTCCGATCCGGCCATTCAGTACGCCGGCGTGTTGTTCGACGAGAGCGAGTTCGTATTCGTTTTCGGAGACGCCACCGAGACCCAGCGGTACACGGTTGGCGACGCGGCTTGCGAGGGATGGGCCGGGTCTGACCAGGTAGAAGACGCCTGGGTCGCCCGCGGTCAGCTCGCCACTTTCGGTTCCGAAGCCGAGCTCGATGCCGTCACGACGCGCCTCGAAGACGTAGTTGGCGGAGGACCCTATGCGGGCTTCATCGGAATCGAGTGGGACGGCGCTGCAGTCGATAGCGGCAACTGGAGCTGGGTCGATGAGGAATCCAACGACGCCCTGATCGAGCAAGCGCTCGATTGGTGCGCTGGCGGCGCGCCGTCACCCTTGGACTTCTTCCCGAACCTGAATCCTGAGAATCCCGATCACATTCCGGCCATCAATCAGGAGCTGGAGCGCGTCCGCATCGCCCTGGTTCTGGACGACTCGGGTCAGTGGTGCCTAGGGCTCCCCAGCGACGCGGTGCCGGACGACGACCCGATGGCCGACGCCTACACGAACACGGAAGGGCATTTCGTCTGCAAGCGCGCCAAGCCGGACGTGAAGGACTACCGAGAGTCCGTGCAAGCCGAGTAGAGCCCGTGGCCCAGGATTCTGGGCCTGGTTGGGTAGCAACGATCCGCTGCGATCCGTCGCGGTGCCGGAGTCGAAGAGGTAGTAGGTGACCTCGCCCCGGAGCCTCATGTCGGACTCCAAGCCAGTCAGCCTGGGATGGCTGCCCGCGATGGCAGCCGCACTCGTCGCGGTGACGTTTGCCCTGCTCATCGTGGGTGCGTCGGTTCGGGTCAACAACGCGGGGCTGGCCTGTCCAGACTGGCCGCTCTGTTTTGGTGAGGTCATTCCGACCATCGACTTTCACGTCGCCTTTGAGTTCGGGCACCGCGTTCTGGCGGGGTTGGTGAGTCTGGGATTCGTCGGTTTGGTCTTGTGGATGTGGCGTCGTCGTGCCGACGTTCCACGGCTGGCTTTCCAGCTCTCGGGCGTCGCCGCTGTGGTGTTGGCCGTGCAGATCTTCCTCGGCGGGCTCACGGTGTGGGAGCTCCTCGCCGAGTGGACAGTGACCAGCCACCTGCTGGCTGGAAACACGTTTTGCCTGATGCTCTTCCTCATCGCGCTGACCCTGCGCGAGAGCGCGAATCCGGTCTCCCGAGACGCGGTGACCTGGGCTCAGCGCGGTGTTGCCGCGCTTCTGGCGGTCGTGGTGCCGATTCAGCTGGGTCTGGGCGGGCTCGTGTCGTCGAGCCATGCCGGCCTTGCCTGTGGGACCTGGCCCGGATGCAACGGAGCTGTCTGGTTTCCTACTTTCTCCGGCCTCATCGGGCTCCAGGTGACCCATCGTATCGTCGCGTATTCGCTGTTTGCGGTGGCCTTGGGAGCGTTGGCGGTCACGCGGGGCAAGGGGAGGATGGGGCGTGCGACTCTGCTCGTGGCGGGCCTCGTATTGTTGCAGGGCACTTTGGGTGTGCTGAATGTGTTGTGGACTTTGAAAGCTGAAATTACGCTGGCGCACACCGCCGGTGCCGCCGCCATCGTGCTCGCGACGACCTGGTTGAACTGGGAAGCCTGGCGCGCGCCCGTTACTGCGGGGGCCCCCGCACCGGCATCGATGCCGCAACCGGCCCGGGACCTCGCATGAACGAAGCCATCCAGAGTGAGTCACGAAGTGCCGCGGATACGCTGCGGCTCTACGTCGACATCACCCGTCCAAAGGTGATGGCTCTAGTCGTATTCACCGGTCTGCCGGCGCTCTTGTTGGGGCAGGACGTGTGGCCTACCCCTTGGCAGGCGTTCTGGGTGTTGCTCGGTACCGGTTTCGCTGGTGCCGCGAGCTCGGCGTTTAACGCCTATTTCGAGCGAGAAGCGGACGCCCGTATGGCCCGCACCCGAAACCGGCCGCTGCCGGCCGCCGAGGCGTTGCCTCACGTGGTTCTCGGGTATGGCGTCCTGTTGACAGTGCTGTCGACTGCCATTCTCGCGGTCGTCGGGGGTCCGACCGCAGTTGCCGTGGCGCTGGCGACCATCGCGTTCTATGTCTGCGTCTACACGCTCTGGCTCAAGCCCCGAACCCCGCAGAACATCGTCATCGGCGGTGCGGCCGGGTCGACGGCGCCCCTCATCGCGTCCGCGGCCGTCGACGGCTCCATTTCGATGGGCGCCTGGATCCTGTTCGCGATCATCTTCCTGTGGACGCCCCCTCACTTCTGGGGGCTCGCGATCTATCGAAAAGAGGAGTACGCCTCTGCGGGCTTCCCGATGATGCCGTCGGTGGTGGGCGATGTGCGCACCCGTCGGCAGTCCCTCGGCTACACGCTGGCGCTCATTCCGGTGACCCTCGCACCCGTCTGGCTCGGCTACCTCGGCATGGTCTACGGGGTCGTTGCGGCCATCGGTGGACTCTGGTTCCTCTACCTGGTCGTGCAGTCCATTCGGGCCGACAAGCCGATCGTCGATTGGAAGGTCTTCAAGGGCTCGGTGAGCTACCTGTCGATTCTCTTCCTGGCCATGTTGGTCGACCTGCTGCTTCCGACCGTTCTCTAGTCCACAAAGCGGGCCGGCCGCGAGAACTGGACCCCGAGCAGCGTCGAGAACACGCCGGAGACTTGATCTCCGATGTCTACGCCACCTTCGAGCCGCAGGGTGAGCCCCCAGAATCGATGGCGTCGGAACTCGGCACCAAATCCGCCTCGGGCCGTGTAGTCGACGGTCATCCCATTGGTGTTGGTGGCGAGCAGTGGCCCGCCAGCGAGAAACACCGAGACGCCGCCGACGATGAGGTCGTTGCCCTTGCGCAACTCGAGGAGAGGCGCAGTTCGCAGCGTCAAGGGAGGTGCCCCCTTTGCTGGGTCGAAGTGAATCAACTCCTGCCGCACGTTGACGCCGATGGACGTGTAGCGGCCGATGGCGTAGGCGCTGTCATAGCGACCGAACCACCAACCGAATCCGCCCATCCATCCCGGACCGGCCAGCATGGGAGCGTCGCCCATTCCAAGGCCGCCCGCCACGTCGATGTAGGGGCCACTCATATTCTCTGCAAACTGGGCGTGGGCCACGGCCGATAGAACGATAAACAGGGGTGTGAACACTCGCGCACCTTATCAGGGGTAGAGGCATGATGACGGAGTACGAGCGCCTGAACGCGGCATTGCGGGGCCAGGAGGTCGATCGCGCGCCCGTGTGGTTCATGCGGCAGGCCGGCCGGTATCTCCCGGAGTACATGGCCGTTCGCAAAGAAGTGAGCTTTCTTGAGCTGTGTGGGGACAGCGATCTCGCCTGCAAGGTGACGCTCCAGCCGATCGATCGCTTTGGGCTGGACGCGGCAATCGTCTTCTCGGACATCCTGACCATTCCCGAAGCGATGGGCTGCGAAGTCACCTTCGAGAAGGGCATGGGTCCCCGCTTGCCAAACCCGGTGCGCTCAGCTGCCGATGTCGCGGCGCTGCTGCAGCCCGACGTGGCCGATGCGCTGCCGATCGTTCCCGAGACGCTCAAGAAGTTCCAGGCGGCGCGTCCAGACATCCCAATTCTCGGCTTTACAGGCGCACCTTTCACCTTGTTGTGCTACATGGTGGAGGGGTCTGGGAGCAAGAACTGGCTGGCACCGAAGAACATGATGTTCGACGCCCCGGACACCTTTCAGCTGTTGCTGAATCGACTCGCCGACATCGTCGGGGACTACCTGCAGCTCCAGGTGGACAGTGGAGCCGCGGCAGTCCAGATGTTCGACACCTGGGCGGGCATCTTGAGCGTCGAGGACTATCGGCGATGGGCACTGCCGGCTGCGCAACGGGCACTGGCGCGCGTCTCTGGCGCTCCGCGGATCTACTTCACCCGAGACACGTCGCCGTTTCTCCCCTGGATCGCCGAGACTGGTGCGGACGTCATCGGTCTCGATTGGCGTGTCGACATCGCACGGGCGCGCGCGATTCTTGGAGACATTCCCATCCAAGGGAACATGGACCCGGTTGCACTCTACGCACCGAAAGCGGACATCCATCGTCGCGTGCAGAAGATCCTGAGGGAGGCGGGGCCGAAGGGCCACATCTTCAACCTGGGTCACGGAGTGCTTCCGACGACGCCGATTTCGGGCGTCGAAGCCATGATCGAAGCGGTGAAGTGGGGGCATCCGGAGGCCAGCTAGGTCAGCCTCCGGGAATCGTGAACCCACTGATGATCAGGACCGATCCGCTCGCGAAGAGCCCTGCCGAGACGCCGGCGGACACATTGGCGCTTCGGCGAAAGCCGTCGAGGCGGTCCTTGCTCCAGGCATCCTGGTTGTACTCGTAGACTGCGGCGGTGTTCGCCGCGAATGCCATACCGCTGGCGCCCACGAGCAGGCCGCCGATACCCCACAGCGCGTCCCGCTTTCGCCGGCTCTTTCGACGATCGCCGAGGGCGTTGTACCGCGCGAGCGCGGGTGGGGTCAGCTCGGCTTCGAGCTCTTTGGATGCTGAGGAGAAGCGGGTGAGCTCTGGCAGATCGCCACCCGGAGGCACGTAGCGAGACCACAGGACCATGCCGCTCGGGCTCGTGACCTGGACGATGCTCGGGAGTGCTGCCGGGCGTTGCCTGGAGCGGATGCCATCGACGATGAGCGTCAGATCGTCGGGCAGATCGACGGCGACTCGGGCGACAGCGGATTGGTATCTGGCGCGCTCCCAGAGGTCTGCGAGGCTGCTTCCCGCCGGAAGCATCGCCTCGCTCGGCGTGTACCCTGGATCGAGCATCTGCGCGCTTTGAAAGGAGCGGATGGACTGCGAGGCGTTGTCGTGCGTGAACTGACGGAGGCCCTCGAGTCGATGAATGGCCGCCGCCTGTGCCAGTTCGACGGTTCCAGCAGTGCACGGAATGCCTACAGCTACGTTGTGCAGTGCATCCTCGAACCCATCGACGTCGAGTTTTGAATAGGCGGCCTCGGCTTGCCAAACCTCGGAGACCAGCTCCTGCGATGGGATCGCGCGCTCGCATTCGACCGGCGGAAAGGCCACCCACTCCGGCAGGGGTTCGTTCGAGGACACCCAGCTGCTGCCGATGTGGGCTCCGTCCGGGGCGAACGCCTGCACGATCATCGGTTGGCCCACTGGCCTCTGGGCTCCGGGTTCCCCATCGACGTAAACGGAGGTCGCGAGCGGAGTGCCAAAGGAGACGCGCGCCGGCAACGCCAGGGACTGAGCCTCGGTTACCAGGAGCGTGCCTTCTTCGCCGGGTAAGGTCAGGATCGAATCCGGTGAGGCAGCCATAGCGGCGGCTGCTGCGGCGACGGCACCCCGGTGGTCCCCGGAGTGGTGTGCGA